>Ga0209922_100276_pt1 | contig 99175 bp, 97 predicted proteins | sample ThiBiot_500_biof_FD_183946 | JGI IMG/M metagenome (GOLD analysis project Ga0209922, IMG submission 183946) | Wastewater bioreactor microbial communities from Cape Town, South Africa - Thiocy_expt_500_biof (SPAdes) | ecosystem: Engineered > Bioreactor > Thiocyanate-remediating > Anaerobic-Aerobic ... | reverse complement strand
AACTGAGATGCGTGTAGTTTTTTGACATAAGTAATCCAAAGATTGCACTACTCAGTCAAAAGAAAAAAGCCCTTAAAAGCTTTTTTCTTTTGTTTTCAAAAATTGCACTTATCTATTGAACTCAGCATGACTGTTACATAAATTTACACATGGTCCCCGCCAGGGGCGGGGCACATTTACACATTAGTCAGAATTTTTCTTCTTGGGCAATTTGCTTACTGCTTCCCAACCCCTCTATCCCGAGTTCGATCACATCACCCGGCTTGATGTACCAGGGTTCAGGTTTCTGTCCGAGGCCAACCCCTGCGGGTGTGCCGGTGGAAATAATATCGCCGGGAAGGAGCGTCATGAACTGACTGATATAATGTACGAGGAACGGTACATCGAAAATCAGGTTGCTGGTATTGCCATCCTGTACTTTTTGACCATTAACGGTAAGCCAGAGCCCAAGGTTGCTGTCGTCTGTAATCTCATCTGTGGTTACGAGCCAGGGACCGAGTGGAGCGAAGGTATCGCAGCTTTTTCCTTTTACCCATTGTCCGCCGCGCTCGAGTTGAAATGCGCGCTCACTGTAGTCATTGTGCAAACAATATCCTGCGATATAATCCTTGGCTTCCTCTATTGAAACATAGCTCGCTTTTTTACCGATAATAACGGCGAGTTCCACTTCCCAATCCGTCTTGGTGCTGTTACGCGGAATCACCAATGCATCGTTAGGACCGCAGATAGCGGTGGTGGACTTGAAAAACAAGATAGGTTCTGCCGGAATAGCTGCGTTGGTTTCGCGCGCATGATCTTTATAGTTGAGTCCTACGCACACGATCTTGGACGGATCGGCGAGTGGTGCACCTAATCTTTCGGGTGTGGGTAAAACCGGCAGTTCGTTTGCGTCGAGCGCGGCCTTCAGCCGCGCGAAACCATCGTTGGCAAAAAAGTTTTTGTCGTAATCATTCGTAACAGTGGCAGCATCGTAATACTGGTCGCCGGTGAAAACACCGGGCTTTTCCTGACCAGGTTGACCATAGCGGATCAATTTCATGTTGGTAAAAATTTTATCAGTTGTTCAATGTTGTAAATCCTCCGTCGATGGGATAATCGCAGCCGGTAACGAAGGAGGCTTCGTCGCTGCACAGGTATAATGCAAGGGCGGCAACTTCATCGGGGCGTCCCATCCGTCCGATTGGTTGTGTGCGGGAAAGTTTCTCAAACATTTCCTCGCGGTTGTCCGGATAATTTTTTGCCAGGAATCCATCTACAAAAGGTGTGTGAACACGCGCAGGAGAGATGCAATTGCAACGGATATTGTCCGCCAGATAATCTTTGGCAACGCTCAGGGTCATGGCACGCACCGCGCCTTTCGCGGTGCTATAGGCAAAGCGGTCGGGAATGCCCACGATCGAAGCGATGGAAGTCATGTTGATGATGCTGCCACCGCCTGCTTTACGCAATTGAGGAATGCCTGCATACAGGCAATTGTACACACCTTTTACATTTACCTGCATGATGCGGTCAAAATCTTCTTCCGTCGTAGTATCCGCCTTACCTACATGGGCAATACCGGCATTATTGACGAGAATATGAATGGCGCCGATCTGTTCAAAAACGCGCGATACATCGGGTTGAGAAGCCACGTTGCATACGTGAACGAATGCGGTACCGCCGGCTTCCCGGATCAGCGCGTGGGTTTCCGCAGCCTGTTCTTCCCCCAACTCGAGAATATGCACTTCCGCGCCTTGTTTTGCCAGCAATACGGCAATCGCCTGGCCGATACCGCTGCCTCCGCCGGTGACAACAGCCCTTTTTGTTTTTAAGGAAAACATAGTGCTAAAGATAATAGATCACTACATATAACTGTCCTGCCGGATCATGGATGCAACTGGGAGTTGCGGAAGATATTTTCTATCTTGCGTAACAAAGCCTCTCTGCGAAACATAATACGCCTATGAGCCGACGAAAACAAGTTGATATCTCTCCGCTGGTTCAATTTCTGAATAGCATTCATCCGTTGACAAGTGAAGTAGAAGACTACATTCAGGCGAATTGCCATGCGATCCGTGTGAAAAGAGGTGAGCACCTCTTAAAGGCCGGAGAGATCTGTGACAAATATTATTTTGTGATGAAAGGCTTGTTGCGTGCTTACATCATATTTGGCAACAAGGAGATCACTACCTGGATGAATACCGAAAACCAACTGGTTACCTCTATTCGGAGTATGTCGAACCAGGAACCTGCGAAGGAAAGCATCCAGGCGGTGGAAGATGCGGAGCTGGTTGTGATTCCTTACGCTACGCTTGCTTATCTCTACGAAAACTCGGTTGAAATAAATGTCATCGGCCGGGTGATCCTGCAGGTGTATTATGCCGATGCGGAAGCCCGTGCATTTATCAGCCGCATTCCCAATGCGGAAATGCGTTATCAGCATTTTATCGAATCGCGCCCCGATCTTGTCAACCGCGCACCACTCAAGTACATTGCTTCTTACCTCGGCATGACGGAGGAAACGCTGAGCCGTTTGCGCAGCAAGAAGAAGAAGGCTTGAGCCGCCTTCGGCGGCAATGTGGAAATGGAAGAACCATTCACGATTGACGATTCACGATTATTCCCTGACGAACTTCACGGCCAGTACAGGTGACGGGTGTATCATCTTTTCTTCCGCATGTTTCATCACAAGGCCTGATCCGGTTGCCAGTTCTTTCAGTTTGATCCTGATTTCCTTGTTAAGCCGTTCGCCAGATCCGGGCGGCCCCTGGTGAAAAAGCCAGCACTGCCCGTCTGCGGCAAGATGGGCGGCTATTGCCCGGAGAAATGCGGTTCCTGTGTTACCCCAACTGTCGCTCACATTAAACGCAAAAATCTTATCAAATTTTTTGCGGCTTTTCCAATCGGGAAAATCTGCCCGTTCCTTCAGCACAGACGCCGGCAATTTCTTAGCGGCTTTCTTTAACATAACATCTGACCGGTCGATAAGGTACAGCTCACCCTGCGGGATAAGCGGGTGCAGCAATACGGCGGCCTGCCCGGTGCCGCAGCCTATTTCGAGGATATGATCGGCGGGGTGTGGTGCCAGGCAGGCAATGGCATAAGCAAATCGTTCCATTCGTAGTATTTAACTAATAAAAAAAGCGCCCCGTTGACGGAACGCTTCGATGATTTTCAACAACGGGTTATCAGAACCGGGGACGGTTGTTGGTGAACCGGGGAGGACGGCTTTGTCCGCCGGGGCGGGATCCGCCACTACCGCCACCAGGACGCTCTTCCGCGGCTTTAACAACCAGGGGTTTTTTTCCCAGGGAAATATCGTTCAATCCTTCAATGGCTTCCTTAGCTTCTTCTTCGTTCGGCATTTCTACAAAACCAAATCCTTTGCTTTTACCGGTTTCACGGTCCATCGCCACTTTAGCCGAAGCAATCGTGCCGAATTTCTCAAAAATCTCAGTCAGTTCAGCGTCGTCGAGGTCGTACGGGAGGCCAGCAACAAAAATCTTCATGATAGTAATTTTTACAAAAGTAAATAACTTATCCATGTTTCGAGGGCTTTTGGGGAATAATTTGGGAAAACCCCTAGAATGACATTCCCGTGAAACTCCGGGGAATATCCGGGTTTCGTAAGCGCACTCTTTTGTGTATATTCAGGAATGCCTGCCCACTCCGGTGCTGGTATGATTTTTATATAATAACCTGTAAACACGCACCATGACTGCCCACCAGACGCCGCCATTCTACCACAAGTTTGCGCTCAACCTGCTTGCTATCGTACTGGTAGCCGGTATTGTCTATATCGCCAAGGATATCCTGATGCCGCTATTTTTCGCTATTGTGCTGGCAATCCTGCTGTTGCCCGTCAATAACCGTCTCGAAAAGTGGGGATTACCCAAAGTACCGTCGATGCTTTTGTCGATCCTGCTGGCCATCATTTTCCTGGCCGGCATCATCTGGTTCCTTTCGTCGCAGATCTCAGCGTTTGCAGACGATATGCCTACGATCAAGAAACACCTGATGGATCACGCACGCACGGCCCAGCAATGGATCAGCGACCAGTTTGGCATCAGCACCAAACAACAGGATGCCGCTGTAAAAGAAGCTACCAATGGCATGAAAGACTCCGGAACCGGCATGGTGGGCTCTACCTTGTTCGGTGCCATGCAGGCTTTGCTGATGGTGATCCTGCTACCCCTGTACACTTTTCTGATCATGTATTACCGCAAACTCATCCGTAAATTCTTTGAAGATATTTTCAATGAAAAACATAAAGGCAGCGTGACTGAAGTGATGGAAGAATCAAAAAGCATCGTACAAGGGTACATGGTTGGACTGCTGATCGAAATGGGCATCGTAGCTGTATTGAATGCGGTTGGTTTCTTTATCATCGGTATCGAGTATGCCATTTTCCTGGCTGTGCTCGCTGCTATTCTCAATATGATCCCTTATATCGGAATGCTGGTGGCCACCATTCTTTGTATGCTGATCACGCTTACAACTTCCACCAATATCAGCGATGTGTTGTGGGTAGCGGTCATTCTGACCGTTATACAGTTCATCGATAATAATTTCCTGATGCCTTACGTGGTGAGTTCGAAAGTGCGCATCAATGCATTAGTCAGTATTATCGGTGTGCTGATAGGAGGTGCATTGGCCGGAGTTTCGGGCATGTTTCTTTCGATACCCGGCATCGCAGTGATGAAAGCTATTTTCGATCGAGTTGATGATCTCAAACCTTGGGGAATGCTGATGGGTGATGATCTGTCGATGGTCAATCCGAGAGTAAGGAAACGGATTGAAAAGGCGAAGGGAAGTAGTAAGTAGTAAGTAATAAGTGATAAGTAGCTGGGTTGTCAGGCTTCACGGATACTTCCCCTGGTTTGTGTATACACGAACCAGTCCCGCAGTTGCGGGATGTTTATTCACGATTCACTTTTGAATTTTGACTTTTTACTTTTGACTTAATAAGGTTCCTTCTCCATGCTTCTTCCTCTAGTTCCTCTCAACCTTTGCCAAAAGTTTTTTCTTTCTTTCAATGCAATGAAATTTTCAGCCCGGGCGGTTTCGAAGTTTATTTCAGGATTGGCCATCTGCGGCTCCAGTACTTTCAGGGTGTCAAACACGAAGGGCAACAAATGAATGTCTTTGCTTACCCTTTTGCGCGTAAAGCGACGGGTCATTTTTGACTGAAAAGGATCGGTGGCCAGTGCGATTTTTCTGAAACCCAGTTTGCGCGCTTTCTTATAAGAGTAATAAATGTTCTCCACGCTGTGCTCGGCTTTGGTCTCCGTGAAAATATTTTCTTTCGGTATGCCGATGGCTTCGGCATACAACGCCATCACTTTTGATTCGTAATAGGGACTGTGGACGGCAGATCCGGAAAACATCACATTCCGGGCAATTCCTTTCTCATACAGGAATTTTGCCCAGTACACACGCGCTTTCATGATGCGGCCCCATTCACCATTTTCCAACGGAATACCCGGAACGATGATCAGGTCAAATGTTTCGTCTTCAGCCGCGCGCAGCAGCTTTTTGGATTTGGATTGTGAGAACGAACAACCGGCAAGGAATATTGCAAGCGCTGTATATACCGGCCATCTTTTTATCAATTGCTGAATTTGCATGTGTTGGCAGTCTTTTTCTGAAAAAGGGCAATTTTAATTCCAGATTTACCGTGTCAGGCGCATCAGGTACTGCCCGCTGTCTTCGCGGTACAACTCATCGCAATGCCATCCGGTGGCGCGGGCAATCTTTCGCAGCCGTTTGCTGTCAATGTATAGCCAGGAAAAAAGACCGGATACCTGTCCACGGTAGCTATACTGATAATCTACTTCGCCATAGTAGCGGCGCCCTGCCACTGGATTTTTTTCATATAAATAAGCGATGTCGGATGAGTCGAACAGTAGTTGTCCGCCGGGCTTCAGCAGGTTTGGTGCGGTTGCCAGGAAATCTTTAAGTCCCTGTATACTTCCCGTGATGCCGATGCCGTTCATCAATAACAAGACGGTATCGAACCGGCGGCCTTTCCATTTCAGGAGATCGCCTTTTCTTACATCTGTTACACCGCGTTCTTTCATTGCGGCGCAGTTAAGCGGAGAGATATCGAGTGCTGTTACTTTTCGGCCTTGCTGTTGCAGGTAAAGCGCATGACTTCCTGCACCTGCGCCGGCATCGAGTATATGCCCCGTGCAGGCGCCCAATGCGATATGTTCCAGTTCCGACATTTCCGAAGGAGAACGGAAATAAACACGCACCGGCATTTGCTCCCGCGGGCCATAAGAGGGAAGTATCCACAAACGTGTACGCCGTTGCCCGGCCTGGTAGTCGGCAATGGCTTGCCCGAGTATATCCTGCATGCGGTAAAGATAATAGCTGCCCGGAAAAGTAGTATCTTCCGTAGCTAAAACCAATACATTTTATGCGACTGCTTCTCCTGTTTGTTGCGCTGACTGTTTCGCAATATCTCTGTGCCCAGAAAGAAGTTAAAGATTTTTCGGTACCCGCAAGTGTGCATGTGGTTAAATCCAGCGGCTCGGTTAAAACCGGTACGGCTACTATCCCTTATACAGCGTACACGGGATATCTCGATCTGAAAAACGATACGGGCAAGATGATTGCAAAAGTTTTTTTTACTTACTACAGGAAGGAGAATGAAACAGTAGAAAAACGTCCGCTTACATTTGCCTTCAATGGCGGTCCGGGTTCTTCGTCTGTGTGGCTGCACATGGGCGGTTTAGGTCCCAAACGTGTGAAACTGGAGAAAGATGGCACGGCGCCGGCGCCGCCTTACCAGATCATCAACAATGAATATACCTGGCTGGATAAAACGGATCTCGTTTTCATTGATCCCGTTGCTACGGGATTCAGCCAGCCCGCTTCGGGCGAGAATACACGCCAGTTTCACGGGTTCAATGAGGATGTCCAATCGGTTGGTTCGTTTATACGCCATTTCCTTTCACGCTTCGAACGTTGGGGATCGCCGAAGTTCCTGGCAGGGGAGAGTTATGGTACTACGCGCGCTGCGGGACTGGCCAAATTTCTTCAAGACAGCTATCGCATTTATATCAATGGCATTTTTCTCATTTCCCCGGTATTGAATTTCGGCACCAATGACTATTATATCGGGCATGATTTGCCGAGGGCTTTGTATATTCCTTCTTATACGGCGGCTGCCTGGTATCACAAAAAGCTGGCGCCCGCGTTGCAGGCAGATTTGCAGAAAGCATTGAAGGAAAGTGAAGAATTTGCATTGGGCGCTTATGCCACCGCCTTGCTTAAGGGAGATTGGATGAGCGAAACCGAGAAACAGCAGATCGCCGAAAAAATGAGTTACTATACCGGTCTCAGTAAAGCCTATTGTTTGCAGGCGAATCTCCGTGTGGATGAAAACCGTTTCTACAAAGAATTGCGCCGCAGTGAAGGACTAACCATCGGTCGCCTGGATGCGCGGTTTACCGGCCGGGATATCGACGATGCGGGTGAGTATGTAAGCTATGATCCGTCATTCAGCAATATCGACGGACCGTTCACCACGGCCATGAATGACTATATCAACCGTGATTTATTGTTCAAGGAAGAAAAGGCCTATAATATTTTCGGTAATGTTTATCCGTGGAATTACAACAATGTCCAGAACAAATTTCTGAATGTGGCGGAGAACCTGCGGGATGCCATGACCAAAAACCCGTCTTTGAAAGTATACGTGGGTTCGGGTTATTACGATTTTGCGACGCCTTATTTCACGGCAAAATATGATGTGGCACACATGTTTCTCCGCAAAGAAGCGCAGGGCAATGTGCGTCATTATTTTTACAACTCCGGGCACATGTATTATATCAATGAACCGGATATGGTTCAGTTTAAAAAAGATGTTAACGAATTTTTTGACTGGAGTCTGCGCCCTTCTGTGCAGCCCTGACAGGCTGTCTTATTGATAAACGTGGAAAGAATTCCGCATAGTTAAAATATATCGTTCACAATCCGGTATTTCCGCCCAACATTTCAACCGGCTTTATTGTTGTAGGAATAATAGCGGGCACCACGAAGACACGTGTTGCCGGTATTAATTGAATTACCAAAAACAATTGGATATGGACATCATTATTCAATCTCTGGGCTTCCGCGCCGGGGAAAAACTGGAAGATTTTGTACGGGAAAAAGTAAATACACTTAAAGGCGACCGGATCGTACGGGCCAATGTGACCCTCTTTAAGGGAGCCGGAAGTGAGCAGGAGAAGGATTACTGCGAAATCCGGCTTGAAGTTCCCGGCAACGATCTTTTTGTAAAGAAAAACAGTGAATACTTTGAAACCTCGGTCAGCGAGTGCGTAGACGTATTAACGCTGAAGCTGAAAGAAGAAAAAGACAAACGCACCAATCGCCGGGTAGATCCCGCTGTGATCCAGGATATCGCCCAGCAGGCTGATGATAATGACAACTGGGTGGATCTGGAGGAGGTGGTGAAGTAACAAATGTGTAAATGTGAAAGTGTGTAAATGTGAAAATGGTTGTTAAATGCGCACACATTCACATTACGCTGATCATATCTAGCCTAAGTTTTAATGAGCACCGCGCAAGCGGTGCTTTTTTGTTTGAGATTGACGATTGACTCCCGAAGCATCGGGATCACCATTCACGATATCCTTATTTTTGCGTTCAGATTTCAATTTTTTAATTTTGACTTTTGAATTTTTACTTCTATGCGCGTGTTATTTCTTTTCCTGCTGATTTCTCTTTCAATAGCATCATCTGCCCAGGTGGTCATTCCTTTTGAGCAAACTCCGCAGGGGCATATCCTGATCAAAGCGGTAGTCAACGGCGTGGAAGGAAGTTTTGTATTCGATACCGGTGGAGGAGTGAATGTCGTCACCAAGAAGTTTGCAGGCAAAGCAAATATCACCCGACAAAAAGACGGTGGATACACGGCCTTCCGTGCTACCGGCGAACGTGTAGATGTGGTATTCTATGCATCGCAAAGTATTGCCATTGGCAGTTACAAAATCGACAACCCCGAGATCGCAGTACTAGATGCCGATTTCGGTCCCATCGACGGACTGATCTCGCTGGTCAATTTCCGCACACAACCTTTCACGATCGATTATTCCGGGAAAAAACTGGTGTTGGAAACTACACAGAGTTTGCAGGCCATCCGCAAGAAAAACCGCGCTTCGGTTCCCTTGCAACTGGAAGATTCCCGGGGCCGTTCCCTCGATATTTTTGCTTATTTCCGGGTCAACGATACGTTGACACTGCAATTCCTGCTCGATAGCGGTTCAGGTTCGGGTGTGTTTCGTCTTAATCCGCGTTATATGCCGCAACTGGGCATTGACAAAAGCGATTCAGCAAAAGTACAGGTGCGCGAACACCGCAGCGAGATCGATACCGCATTTGTCAGCCGTACTTATATCGCTGAGATCAAAAAATTACAACCTCATCAGACAAACGCCAGGCCGCATACAGCTTTCAAGGCGGCATTCGTTGACGGACTGATCTACGATGGCATCATCAGCATCGACTGGATGGGCCCGGTGCTCACATTTGATCTGGCGCGCCGAGAATTGTTAGTAGGTCAGGAGGCTAAATAATGCTCCAGCTTTTCCCATGTTGCCGTAAATCCGCGTTGCATGTCCCCGCTGATCTGCAACATGCCGTCTTTTTCTTCGGGTGTAGCATTAATCGGTTCTCCTGTGATGGTGATGGTCGTTTTGCCGGCATGCTCTGTAAAATACAGACGGTAAAGAATCTCTTTTGGTAAAGGAATGTCGAAGGGAGCGGGGATTACATTTCCTTTTTCATCCGCAAAAGCATTGCTGAACTCCAGCACATCATAAGGGCGAATAGTACCAAATAGAAAACGTCCATAGTTGATAATGCCGTTGTGTTCCATCTTAAAATGAAAAACACCACCCGGTCTGAAATCCAATGAGAGTACGGAGTTGGTAGTTTCCGCAGGTCCCCACCACTGCGCCAGCGCTTCGGCTGTTGAAAAAGCGTTGAACACCAATTCACGCGGCGCATCGAATACATGCACCAGTTTAAAGGGTGCTTCTTTTGTTGAAGGAGTACTCATTTCTTATGTTTTTTAGTTGTTTGTACTTTGTCGAGATAATGTTCAAGGGAATGGAATTGTGTTTTCCAAAACTTGCGACAATGATCCACCCAGCGGCTTACTTCATCGAGCTCCTTTAGCTTAGCTTCACACCATTGTTCGCGTCCCTGCCGCGTAATCTGCAGCAACCCGCATTCGGAAAGGATTTTTACATGCAGCGATACAGCCTGCCGACTCATATCATATTTGTCGGCCAAAGTCGTGAGGTTGACAGGTTGGCGGGCAACAGTTTCCAATATATGACGGCGCGTAGGATCTGCTATGGCCTGGAATACATCTCTTCTGATTTTCATAAAGCGCAAGTATTTGCTTGCAAAAATAAATGCAACTGTTTGCTTGCGCAAATTTTTTTATAAAAATGGCAACGTTTTTTCCAGCGCGTCTGTCAGTGATGAAAACTGATTGTTATGAGATTTTACACGATGCTGGCTATCATCGCATTGATGGTTTTATCCGCCTGTTCCAAATCAAAGGATTGCGATTACCGTAAAGCCACGGTAATACGTTATGATTGCGATCGTGTCATCTTGCAATTGAGCGAAGACTATCCGATCGGCGAGGATAATTGGTATGATGCAAATTCGGGTGAGCGTTATGATAATGTAGTGAGTTGCCTGAACATCTGTACCATCCGCGAAGTAACCAGGGCAGTGCCTAATGCAACCGTATATGTGAAATTAAAGGAGACAACACGTACTGATGGGGAAGTTTGCCTGGTTTGTGTTGGCATTCCCTTATCAGCGCCGGCTATAGTGGTGGAAGCAACGGCCGTATCTGCTTCGCAATGCCGCTAAATTTTTTGGATAGTTTTATTATCTTTGTGGCTCAAACACAGAACTGAACATGTAGACCTCACTTTTTTCCGGATAAATAATAGCAGGCACCTGCCTGTTTTCTTCACGTTAAAGGAAAAAAGTATGTTGTTTCTTCAAGATGTGGTCTACACGCATCCCAATGGAGATGTGTTATTCAGCGATATTCATCTGAACATATTACCGCAGCAAAAAGCAGGAATTGTCGGCGCCAATGGTGCTGGTAAATCTGTGTTGCTGCAACTCATAGCCGGGTTGCTCAAGCCCTCGTCGGGTAGCATTCGCGTAGATGGCCCGGTTTATTATCTGCCGCAGCTGGCGGATCAGTTCTCCTCTTTTTCTATTGCAGAAGTGTGGGGTGTCGCCGCCAAACGCAATGCCCTGCATGCGATATTGAAGGGTGAGGTGAATGAACATCATTTCACCTTGCTCAATGACGACTGGACACTGGAAGAACGCTGCGCCGAAGCACTCGAAGCATGGAGGCTGAAAGATGTGGCATTGGATCAGTTGATGGCTGGCTTAAGCAGGGGACAGCAAACGCGGGTGTTGCTGGCGGGCATCATACTGCGACAGCCCGCATTGGTATTACTCGATGAACCGAGCAATCATCTCGATAAATCAAGTCGTGAGCAGTTATACGCCTATCTCCGCGACACACGCGATACGGTGCTGGTGGTAAGTCATGACAGAACATTGCTGGATCAACTGCCTTTTATTTATGAACTCAGTGAAAAAGGGTTGCAGGCATTTGGCGGTAATTATAGTTTTTATAAAGAACAAAAAGAACTGGAGCAGACAGCGCTTCAGCATGAACTGAAAGAAGCGGAGAAAGCTTTGCGCAAAGCAAAAGAGCTCGAGCGCGAGACAAAAGAACGGCGGCAGCGCCAGGATGCACGTGGAAAAAAGAAACAGGAAAACGCAGGTCTGCCCACCATTGCCATGAATACACTCCGCAACAACGCAGAAAAAAGTACCGCTAAACTAAAAGGTATTCACGAAGAAAAAACGGGCCAGTTGTCGGGTGATGTAAAACGTCTTCGTGAAGTGCAACCCGATGGCAGTACCATGCGCCTCGACTTCGATGAAGCAGCGATGCACCGCGGCAAACGGCTGATCGGAGCAAAAGATATACAGGTAAAAATAAACGGCAGGGGCTTATGGAGAGAACCGCTGAACCTCGACCTGTTCAGCGGTGATCGTGTTGCCATAGCCGGTGACAATGGTTCCGGTAAAACGACCATGCTGCAGTTGTTAATGGGACTGCGACAGCCCGACGAAGGGAAAGTGGAAAGAGCTGAATTTAACTACCTGTACATCGATCAGGACTATTCGCAGATCAGTGGAAAGCAGACGGTGCAGGAACTGGCCGCTGCTTATAATACGGCGGGTCTGCAACCACACGAACTCAACAGCCGCCTTACACATTTTCTTTTTTATCGGGAAGATTGGGACAAACCCTGCTATGGGCTGAGTGGAGGTGAACGCATGCGGTTGTTGCTGTGTTGTCTTACGCTAACCAATGTGCCGCCGTCCCTATTGGTGCTGGATGAACCCACCAATAATCTTGACCTGCAGAATATCTCCATTCTCACCGAAGCGGTGCGATCGTACAAAGGCACTTTGTTAGTGGTATCGCATGATGAATGGTTTTTAAGGGAAGTAGGAGTGGGAATTAATTGGATGATAAGGTAGAAGATATAAGGTGTAGGGTATAAGGTATAGGAATGGTTACTTAGCGCCTTTGCTCCTTATGTTTCTTTGCGTGAAAGTTGCGTCTTTCTTGCGCAAAGCCGATTCACATATTTGTTATCTTAGAACTGGAAGATTTTTTAAATTTTGACTTTTTACTTTTGAATTATGCTGATTCCTCAAATCGCCGGGCATTTCCGGCAAGTATATTTCGGTGGCAACTGGACGGCTTCCTGCCTGAAAGATCAGTTGTCCGATATCAGTCGCGAAGAAGCGGTAACGGCCATTCCCGGCTTGACCAATACGATATTGGCGCTAACCTATCACATACACTACTATGTGGTGACGATTCGTGGCGTGCTACGTGGCGGTCCGCTGGATGCGCACGACAAATTCAGTTTTGATCACCCGCCTATCGAAACGGAAGAAGAATGGCAATTGTTTTTACTGGATGTATGGAAAACAGCCGAAGAGTTGTGTGACCTGATGGAACCATTGCCCGATGAAAAACTTGATGAAAACTTCACCGACGAAAAATATGGTAACTATTACCGCAACCTGTCTGGTTTGATAGAACATACACATTATCACCTGGGGCAAATTGTGGTGATGAAGAAGGTGTTAAGGAGTGATAAGTTGTAAGTAAAAACATTCTCTGCGTCTTTGCTCCTTAAGCGTCTTTGCGTGAAAATTGCGTCGTTATTGGAGCTTGTCGCAGGATAATCTGTTTATTCACGATTCAGGAACATTACATAAGACGCGTTTATAACGTACATTCTGTATTAAAAGATTAAGGTGACTGCGGATGCGTAAATTTTAAACGAGTAATATTTCCAATTTATTTTTTTTCATTTATATCACAACGGTTTGAAGTGGTAGCTTTAAAAAAGAGTACATCTACTCTTTTTTATTTTGTGCAATTCCGGCATTTTCGTGATTCGAGAAAAATAAAAATATGTCAGTGATCGCACCAGTCATTGATGACTAGTCAAACCAACCAACCGTCCATCCACCGATGCGCCACCTGCTACTCGTGCTATTGCTGGTGCCAGCAATAGTATTTGCCCAACACGATACGTTGGCACCTGAGAAGGTACCAGCTTCTTACGTTGATAAGATCGGCGCTAAAGCTGCATCCATCGACAAACAACTCGATAAAAAAACGGATAAACTTTTGTCTTCCCTGCAAAAGCAGGAAGAAAGAATGCGCCGCAAACTCGCGCGCAAAGACTCGGCCAAGGCCGCCGAACTCTTCGGTGATACCAAGGCCAAATACGATGGCCTCCGCGACAAACTCTCCCACATACAATCGGGCTCTTATAATGCGTCCATCGATACCATGGCCACCAGCCTGCAGTTCCTGCAACAAAACGGGATTGCTAAAGATGTAACGCAATCCCTCGACAAAGTAAAAGGACTGCAGCAAAGTTTTGCGCAGGCAGAATCGGTGCAGCAGCGGGCGGCACTACGCCGACGATTCCGCTGACGCCGCTGACAGATGTGCCGGCCTCCGCGCTGGCAAGTTCTGTAGGAGGGCTGAGCGCTGTATACGGTAACATTACGCCCGGCGACCTGAGTGGCAGCGGTATACTGACCCCATCGGCAGCGGACTTCCTGGCCGAGCAGCAGGGAATGATCTACGGCCGCCCGAAAGCGTATGTGAACTGGCTGCTGCTGGACGAGCGTTTTAACTATGTAGCCGGCAGCAGCGGAGCACAGCAGGTTGGTACGAACGAGGAATTTAAACTTCATGAGTTCACGAATCTGCCGATAAGTAAAAGCGGTTATCTGTATGTGTTTGTCAACAACGAGACCACCAATGTGCCGGTATATTTTGATAACTTGCAGGTAACGCATATCCGCGGGCCGTTACCTGAGGAAACCCATTATTATCCTTTTGGATTGACGATGGCAGGCATCAATTCAAAGGCTGTACAATTTGGCAATCCGGAGAATAAATATACTTACAATAGTAAGGAGGAACAGCGTAAGGAATTCAGCGATCTATCCGGACTGGAATGGCTGGACTATGGAGCAAGGATGTATGACGCACAGATTGGTAGATGGCATGTGCAAGATGCTAAATCTGATAAATATAACTGGTCAACGCCTTATTCTTATGTTCTTAGTAATCCACTTGTATATATTGATCCCGATGGAAATGATATAATAATAGCTTTTACAGGAGGGCCAACGGGAGGAGGTAAGTCAATCAATCCGAACTCTAAGGACGCAGGAACCACTGGCAGGGTAATACGTGAGGCACAAAAATTTGCCAAAGAAAATGGGATTGATTTTAAAGAAACGGTGATAACGCCCGGCTGGACTTCTGGCAGCTCTGTTGAGAATGCAAAAAATTTTATCTCTGATAACTACACGCAAGGTGAAAAAATTATTATTTATGGATACAGTTACGGCGGAGATTTTGCAGTTGAATTAGCCAAAGAGTTAAAAGACATGAGCATTCAGGTTGATCTCGTTATAACTGTAGATGCATCCGACGGCCCTGCAAATAATATGACAGTTGACGACGTGATTCCAACAAATGTCAAAGAAGCTCAAAACTACTATCAAACAGATAAATCTGGCGCATCATCCGGTTCGCAGAAGTCGGGCTCAAATGGTTCACAGGGTGGTAGTTCAAATTCCCCAGGATCTCATGGTGACCCCAAACGTGCCAAAGATCCGGCCAAGACGAAAGTTACTAATCATAATATGTCAAATGGCGGTAAAGGCGGCGGTACTAGTAGCAGCAGGAATAGTGGTGGTGGAACAGGCGTGAACCATGGAAATATAGATGAGAAGGTTTTTGACGATGTTATGAAAAATATTAAAAAAGTAATGAGCCTCACTAAGCCTAAATAACAATCAAGGTCATGAAAAAAATAGCTGAAATTTGTTTGATCCTGATTTTAAGTATATACGGATTTGGATGTCAGAATAAACAAATTGTTATTGAAGGAACAGTCATGAACGAAAAAAAAGTAAAAATCGCTAATGCTAAAATTGTTGCGTTAGGTTGGTATGAATCTAAATTTGATGGGATAACATACCAGAAAAAAGAATTGTTGACTGATTCGCAAGGCTGCTTTGAACTTTATTTCAAAGATGTGATCAGAATAGATATTGCTGCCTTTTCACCAGGATTGCTGCCGCAAATGAAAACGATCGTGGACTTTCAAAACAATCAGATCGGTTTTTTATTGCGATCTCCTGATTCAATTAAATTTGGCGATTTACCCATAAATGGGGGAAAAGAAGTAGTTCTTTATTCGGAATCAATGTATCGGAATAACGAGAAGATAAATGAGACGAATTTCGGAATTGATTTACTAACCGGACTAAATAGCGTGAATTTTGACAGCACTCACATACATTTTTCCAGGTCGACCAACAAGGACTTATACGAAATAATTTGCGCTGGCGGAACTACTCTCATGCCAGTTTATGAAAAGGATATTTTTAAAAGTAATCCAGACAGTATACCAGGCAAATTTAAATACAGGCATGTTTTCAACGGGAAGGAATTAGGGTTCTGGGTGAAATCCGGAAACAAATATTTCCGATTAAAAATAATGGAAGCGTTCGACAGAACTGTCCCTAATAATGGGGGGTACACCAAAGAATTGGGCTATAAATTTACTCTAACAGTGATGGATTCAGCATACAATATTTCAGACCAAGATAAAATTAATCTGGAAAAGTGGCTGCTCGATAACTAATTCAGTAAACTATCGGGTATAACTACCCCGTCTGGCGCTTTTAGCACATTCAAAAAATTAGATATTCCAATTGCCGGGTCGGCCAATGTTAATAATCATGTGTGAATAAGTAATAATCGTTCTGACACAGACTGTGCTTTGCGGTTGGACATCTTCCGCTTATTTAAAAAGCCACGGTGATGTGTTCAACAGAGAAGTACTTCCCAGAAGCTATCCCAATGATCTACAAAAATCAAAGAACCTTGAAAAAATTTACTATAAATATGTACGCGGTTATTTTTTAATAAACCAGCTACTCTAATAACACTTGATCCTCAAATTTACTCTTTTGCTGAAGGAATGTCGATAATCGGAGGCTAATTGTTGCCCAAAAGCATATACTGATTACTGAAATAGAAAGTTCTTCTGAAGATTTTTTATTAGAATTTGCCGAATCTGAAGAGTTTAGGCGAGGCCTTTTGATAATAACTGGTAAAAGTGGGATAATGCAAGAGGACATGCGCCAATTTTTGGAAATTATTCATGGCAATTCCAATTGGAAGTCTGTAACAGAAATTGTTTTCTGTGAAAATGATGGGAAAAGTATTTGCATATATAATGGATCGATATCTCAGGAGCAGATCAGATTCCTGTTGTCAGAAAACTCTGTATAGTACCGATTTCCAAGTACAGTTTTTTATAGGTCTCAGGCTGTAGTATTAAATCAATATATACGAATTTTATATAGATTCATGAACACATAGACGTTGTTACGTGCTGTTAACAGCGACTCAAAAACGTTCATCAGCTACATCTTCTTCGAAAAACAATTTTTAGATGGTGAATGGCGGAGCCAGCCCGGTCATCCGACTGGTTTTTATTGCGGTTGGAGCAACCGAAAATCTGTAAGCGAATCTATTAAGTATTCATCCAATGGACTTAAGGTATCGTCTGTAGCAGGTGGGCTGTCAAATAGAACTTCCAGATGGTAGAAAATGAAGGAAAAGCCATCATACTGCAGATGTAATTATGGCAGTCATTACCATGGCAGCACCAGGACCCATAGGGCTTTATATTGACTACAACACTCTTTGTTACGGATTTAGTAATTTCATCGGCAACAGGTAAAAGTGTTACAGAACATTTATTTGACTAAAAAATGTACAATTTTATATATTTCTGTTATTATAGATATTTCAAAATGGCTCCTTTGATTGATGTTGGTATGAATACAGGAGTGGTAGCTATGGAAAGGCGGCTATAAAGCTGCGTGGAGTGTTGTGGAAGGACCTGTTGCTTCGTTTGGCCCTATTGGGTTAGGCGTTGTGATAGCGGTAGCTATTGCAATGGACTAACAGATGTTTTTAACGGGTGGTAAAATATTCAAATGATTTTAGAAAAGATACAATATGCTTTGATTTATAAGTTATACAAAACAAAGCAATTCAAAAGTGGAAGAGGCTATATTTATCGTGCCAACCAGATAATTGGGATAACTGTAGCACTTGCCACAACATTAATTATTTTAACATTTTCTAACTTTGACGTGTCCAAATCAATTACATTGGCTATTTTTCTAGCTTTTGGCAGTATTTTTTTTCTAATGCTGGAAATTAATACCTCGCGAAGTAAACTTCTCCGAAATAGATTTATTTATCCGATCTGTTCAAAATATTTGTCCCCTTATTTCTTGGTTATTTTTTCAATAATACTTGGATTAATTCTATTAGAGTATTTAACCAGAAGTAGATATAAAAGTACGTTTCCATCATTTTATGCATAACGTAATATCGAATACTTTTTGGTAAGTTGATTTGTCTTAATCTTGAATGTAGGCCTGACCAGCGGCTGGATCGACCAGTTGAGTTATACCTACTACAGCGGTACCAACAAACTCAAAAACGTCGTGGATGCGTCAAACGATCCGGCCACCATGCGGGTTATGGACGGCAGGTCTGATGGCACCTCAAAGATGCCAACCATAAGCAGTACGGCAGATGTTGGAGATGCGGATATTCATACACATACTGTGGAGGGACGTAGTTTTACGCTTAGCGGAAGGTCGGGGCGTGTCGGCAAGGGTAAAGAAGCTTTTGGAGGAGTATACGGTAATGATCTTTCAAGAGATAGCTATCAGACGCCGGGCAAAGAGAAATATCGTTCTGGATATTTAGGGTTGTAGTAAGTTCATCACATGTATATTTGTACCGATATGGGCAGATAACAATTTCTGTAGATCGAAAAAATACACCAAGTAAAAATCCGGGAGATATTAAATGAGAAAAGTATCTATTTTAATAATTCTACTTGCTGCTTATTTACTTATTGCGTGCAAAAATAATAAAGTGTCAGATGTTGAAGACTTGTCGAGGCAACTTAAACAAGATTCTGTCCTATGGTATTTCTATGCTTATACTTTTAAATCTAAAGTCGGTTTTTCGGAAGCCAATGGCCAGAAAATTCTTCTGCCTGCCGTTCAATGTGATGTTTCGATTGATTCAATTAGGGAAAATAGCGGCTTTAGTGAATATTTGATAAGCTACAAAAAAGAGGGGTATCAGTTCTACCATATTTATGACGGTCTGATGATTTACGGCTTTAAAGAGAAAGATGGTATATTTTATCCTATAACCGGAATGATTCGACTAGATAGCTTTGATAACTCTTCCTATGCTCAAAAAGATAATAAGTCTGTCGATTCGATATTTACTGAATATCTTAAGGTTCTCCCAAATGATAGTTTATCAACTTGGCTAAAAAAAGAGGTCGCGAAACGTGATATTAAATAGATCCAGATTTTTTTATTGAATAGTTTATAGTTCGTCTAATCTTACGGATAATTTTTTCTGAAAAATATAAACGTCTACAGAGAGTATATTTTTGAAAGGCCTGAAAATTTAGAAGAATTGGCTAAAGGCAGGAAGCAATTTGTGGTATTCTTGGAGGCCGGAAGTTAGAAAGCTGGATTTAATTGTTAAATTCCAATTTATAATTTTCTAGAATTGAGGGTAGCGATCTGATCGGAAATAGGCCGGATCGCTGTTCTTCAGCAAGTGTTTTTTTCTCTATAGAACCAATGCTCATTTCAGTATGATATTCGCCTAATACAAAACATCGTCAGCAGCTTAAATTTATTTAATCCAACCCTTTTGAAAATTAAAAAATACCCTGACTGTAAGATCAAGTGTTAGCTTTACATATCACTTCTCCTTACTCTTCTTATTAATCCCCACCGTTTCCTTAATCCCTTCAAACAAGGTCTTCCAGGCAAGATTAAAAATTGACCGGTTTGTGTTGCGTTCATTCTTCACATCAATCTCCCGCGGTTCCTGACCTTTACGTTTGGGATTGGAGTTTTTAGCAAGGATATTCGCAACGAAACTGATCAGCTTTTTCTTTTCCAGCTTTTTACTGTCCTCGTCTTTTTCCAATACGGCTACTTTCAGATCGTCGTACAACATCAGCACTTTGCCGCTCATGTTATAGTCATTTCCCGCGAAGTTGAATTGCACTTTGTTGATCTTTCCCTCTTCGATCCGCGCCGGGCCCATCGGCTCGGCCAACACATTCACCGCCTTCGCATCCAAACCACTCAGGGTACCACTCACGTCAAAGCGTCCGTTGGGTTGCAGCAGGTAAAATTTCCATTTCACGTTGAAAGGAGTGATGTCGAGGAAACGCGTGTTGATGTCCACCGTCATCACATTGTTTTGCGCCACTTTTTCTTTTTTATTGGTCAGGTTGCGGATCACCGCCGTCGAGTTGTGGAAGCGAACCTTGCCCGACTGCTGCGTTTTCGCATTTTTTTCTTTGTATTCCACATAGGTATTGTTCACGATCATCACCGGTACTTCCACCGGGATTGGCAGTTTGCCTACGGCCTGGTGCGGGTAGGTGCCCACACGGTTCTTTTTGTCGCGCGGGATCGACAGGTCGCGGTATATTTTAAATTGCGCTGCATCGATCGTAATGCTGTCTGCATAAAACGATTCGTTCAGCAGGTCCAGCATCTTCAGTCCCCTGATGGCAATGCCGCGGATGTTGAAGTCGAACCGGTCGTCCTGCGTGGGCAGGCTTTTTACAAAAGCATCTTCGCCCTTTTGCGGTTCGATAGCAAACCGCTTGATGAAGGCTTCGCTGTTAGCGGAGCCCACCGTTATGCTGTCGGCCGTGTAGCGGTAAAGGCCATTCCCGGAGAACCAGGAGACATTACCACATTGCAGGTGCAGGGTGCGGGCGAAGAATAATCGTGTGGTATCCGCATTGGAAGCGCTGTCCACCGCCACATCCGACAGCACCAGCCGGGTGTCGATTAATTCGATGTTCTTGCGTTTCGTTTTCAGGTTTTGTGTGGAGATTATGCCCCCTGTTATTTCCACAGTGTCCATGTGTATCATATTCAATCCGCCCAGGATCTGCTCATATACCGCCTTGTCCGGTACATTGCGCGTCGTGTCGCCCTCCATGGTGTATTTGAGTTCTATCAGGGGATTGCTGATGGTTACCTTGTTGCCGCTGATTTCCTTATTGAGCAGCGCCCGTGGCGTTTTTACACCCGTTACGTGCAGGGAAGGCACCTGTATGTGCAGCAGCATAGCAGGCATTTTGCCCGCTGCCCGCATTTCCTCCAGTTTGGTACTGTCGTAGTCGATGCGCAGATTGATAACGGAAAGGTTACCGTTTACTTCGTCGAGTTTCAGGTCATCATACGCAATTTTGTAGAGGCCATTGCCTTTGCGCAATGCTTTCTCCAGCTCGGCACGGATGATCTGCTTTTTATAGGCGTTCCAGTAAAGGATGCCGCCGGCAACGGCTGTAATAATGATCAGTACCAGGCTGAGCAGAATGATTTTGCCTTTTGGGGTGGATGTCTGCTTTTTGTAGCGTTCTTTTATGGATGGCATAACCCCTAAAAGTCAATTACTGTTCCATTTTTGCCCATGGCATGCTTTTGGCCTGATCCGAGCATCCTTTTTGCATAACTTAATATCTTATCTTACAGACATGCCGACATTTAACGACCGAATCCGGCAGGTGCTCATACTGTGTATCCTGCTACTGCTGATCTTAGCTGTGATCAGAGAGTTGTACATCTTCATGCCCGGCTTACTGGGTGCCCTGACGTTGTATATCTTAAGCCGTAACAATTATTTCCGGCTGATCTATCAGCGCAAATGGCGCAAAGGCTGGGCTGCAGGGATGTTCATTATTTATTACCTGCTGCTGATCGGACTGCCCATTTTTCTGGCCATCACGCTGATCAGTCCCAAGATCAATACTTTCCTGGCCAATCCTACCGATATGATCGATAAAGCCAGGACTTCGCTCACCACCATTCAACACAAGATCGGCTTCACCATTATTTCAGAAGAAAGCCTTTCAACAGGTTTAAACAAACTCACCAACTATATTCCAAGTCTGCTTAACAGTACGGCCAACCTGGTGACCAACCTGGCCATCATGCTGTTTGTGTTGTATTTTATGTTGCGCAACGGTCGCGAACTGGAACGTTACCTCAATCGCATTACACCGCTGAAGCAGGACAATATCAATAAGCTGGCGTCGGAAACCAAGAAGCTGGTAAGGGCCAACGCCCTGGGTATTCCGCTGATCTCCATTATCCAGGGCCTGATCGCGGCATTGGGCTATTTTATTTTTAATGTGAATGAATGGGGACTTTGGGGTTTCCTGACCGGTGTCTTTGCATTCTTCCCGGTGGTAGGTACGATGGTCGTCTGGGTGCCGCTGGTAATCTATATGTATGCAGTAGGCGATACCGGTAATGCTACCGGCGTGCTGCTATACAGTGTTGTTATCACTGGCAACGTTGACTATGTGGCGAGGATCACGTTGCTGAAGCGCATGGGTGATGTGCATCCCGTGATCACGATCCTCGGGGTGATCGTGGGCCTCGGATTGTTCGGTTTTATCGGATTGGTATTCGGTCCGTTGTTGATCAACTATATCATGGTCGTATTTGATATTTATATGAATGAATTTGTGACGGATAAAGTGCCGCATTTGGTAGAGGAGGCTGCCCCGGAAGACAAGAAAGAAGGTGGCCCGGCGAAGCTCTGAGTTTTCTACGATAAAAAACTAAAGGCTGCCCTCAGGCAGCCTTTAGTTTTTATTTCTTTTTCAAGACCATCATTTCCACTTCCCGTTCGACTTTTTCCCAATACAGACCCAATGCCGCCAGCTTTTCTTTAAAATCATCTTTCTTTTCGGGCTGGAATTCAAAGTAAATATCGAACCGCCCTTCAACACCGGTTTCATTCAGTACTTTTCCCGGGTATAATCCAAACGCTTCAATGTAATCCGCCAGCGCATCGAGCGTAACGCCATCGCCTTTAAAATGTGATCCGCCCGCATCGTACCCGTCCGCTTTTTCCTTCGACGGTTTCAGTAAAGCCTTGGCATCCTTTTTTGCTTTCAGTACCAGCACTTTTTGTTTTCTTTTTTCCATCACCACTTTCACATCGATAAAGTGTTTTTTCAGTTCATCGCGGATAAAGGTCATCAGTTTTTCCTTATCAGGTGTTTCAATCCAGGCGTCAAGGCAAAATTTTTCCAGCTCTTCGTATTTCCTTTTAACAGTGTCGTATTCATTTACCATGGCGTAATAATTTTTATCATAGGCTGTGCGGAATAGTCCGTCAACCGGCATGTTGACAATCGTTAAACGCCTGTCTTTGTAGGGACCATCCAAGTATTTTCTGGACATAGAGCCCGCGCCGTCCACGGAAGGCAACAGGGCGAAATGCCGGGCCTGGGTGGAGTCTGCGGTGAAGTAGGTTTCCATATCAAATCCCACCAGGTCTTTTTTATAAGGGAGGTTTACGTTTATACCCTTCAACGCCACCTTCAACACATCGAGGTTGATGTTGGAGGCATTGGTGATGGCGTAAACCTTTCCCTCCGGGCCTATCAGCACCGTATGCGGAATGGTCTGGTGCGGAAAAAGTTTGCGGAGCGTGCCGGCAGTATCGCTTGCAATAGCCAGTGTGGTTGGTCTTGCCTGCACGAATTTACGCAGTCGCTCTTCCGGTTCGCCGGACACGGCGAGCACTTCTATGTTGTCGCCCAGTGCTTTTTTATAGCCTTCCAGTTCTTGCATAGCACTGATGCAGGGGCTGCACCAGGTGGCCCAGAAATCAATGATCAATAATTTGCCTTTGAAAGAATGGACATTGCCGGCGATCCCATCCAGTGTACGCGGTAATAGAATGTCCGGCATTTGATCGCGGAGCGCTATTTCCTGTGCGGAAGCCGTCAGGGAACGGGTTAGTATCAGCAGAAGGATTATTTTTTTCATGATTTATATTTAGAACGCAAACATATCCGGATGGCCGGAGCAAAGGCGTTAAGCGATTCGAATCATTGTTAATGTTTGTTAACCGGTTTTCCGGTTTATGAGCAAAGCAGATATTTTTGTTGGTATGAATAACCGGGTCAGAAGACTTTTCCTCCTGGCATTGCTGGCGGCCGCTGGTCTGCTTTGCCTGCAGGTATATTGGATCTCCAAAGAATGGACCCGCTCGGCGGATATCCTGCAACGGGAGGTGGATTATTCGTTTCAGCAGGCAGTTGATAAAGAGTGGAGTCGCCGTAAGGATACATTGACCGCCTATCTCAGCGATTTACTGCACGATACGAATTCCGTCAGATTCGGAACCCGGTATAATAAAACGGAAAATGTATGGGCGGTTACAATGTACGATCCTGCTAATCCAAAAGACTATTCTTCCTGGTCAAACAAACTGCATCCGGTTTCGGAGAAGTTGTCGGATAAAGAAAGGGAAGAAGTGATCGCCCGGTTTATAGAAGAAAATCTCATAAAGAGTATTGCATCGGATGTCATTTTTTTCTATACCCAGCGTGTTGGACAAGCCTGGACAAAAAAATACAACGATCTCTCGATGGATACGTTGTTCATGAAAAAAATGTTCAAAGCAGAACTGGCTCAAAACAAGATCGATGCTGGTTTTTCCATTGCCTATATTGATACCACGCAAGATCCGTTGCCGGAGATGAAGGGCAGTGCGCTTTACAGCAAACCCATTACCGTCAATTTTAAACGGGTGAATGATATAGCGAAAAAATATGTGGCGCAGGCAACCGTACGCAATCCGCGTATGGTACTTTTTAAAAGATTATGGCTCATCGGCATCGGTTCGTTGCTGTTGCTCGGGTTGACATTCTGGTGCCTGTACCGGATGTACCAGACCATTATCCGGCAAAAGCAATTGGATGAACTGAAAGATGATTTTATCAGCAACATGACGCATGAACTGAAAACACCAATTGCCACCGTAACAGCCGCGATTGACGGACTGCAATTTTATAATGCGTTAAACGATAAAGAACGTACCAAACGATATCTCAATGTTTCGCGTACGGAACTGAACCGGCTGGATCAGATGGTATCGAAAGCGCTGGAACTGTCAGTGGAACAAAATATTTCCGGTCAGTTGGTAAAGGAAAAATTTGCACTCCGTCCATTTCTTGAACAGCTTTTATCTTCCTTCGATGTGCAATCGGGTTTCCGGTGGCAACTGGACATTGATGCCGAAATAAAAATGTATGCGGATAAAGAAAAGTTTGGCGCCGTGTTCCAAAACCTGATTGAAAATGCCATCAAATACGGAGGAGACGATGTGCTGATGCATTTTGCCGCGGAAAGAGCAGGAGCGTGGCTTACGATCACCGTGCAGGATAACGGACCGGGCATTGACAAAGCTTATCTTCCGCATATCTTCAATAAATTCTACCGGGTGCCCGGTGCGGTTGAAGCAAAAGGATTCGGTTTGGGGCTTTACCGCGTGGCGGGTATCATAAAAGCACATGGCGGAACGGTAGTGGCCGAAACGAAAGAAGGACTTCATTTCATCATCAAAATACCTGTTGCATAATTGGATAATCGTACGTCGATATTATTGGTGGAAGACGAGCAGTCACTCGGCTCGATCATTGCGGAAAATCTTGCCGCTGCCGGATTTGGCGTTACGCATGTGATGAGTGGAGAACAGGCTTTGGAAAAACTTGAGAAAAGTGAATTTTCCATTTTGATCCTGGATGTGATGATGGCTGGCATGGATGGGTTTGAACTGGCGCGTACGATAAGGCAAAGCGATAAAAACGTTCCTATTCTTTTTCTTACCAGCAAAACAATGCCGCAGGATGTGGTGGAAGGTTTTGAAAGTGGCGGCAATGATTACCTGCGAAAGCCCTTCGCGATGCAGGAGTTGGTGATCCGCATCAAAGTGCTTGTGAGCGAAGGCCGGTTGCTTAAAAAAGAAACAACACCAACGAAGGTATCTATCGGTCAATACCAATTTGATGCGGTAAAACAGCAGCTCACCATCAACCTGCGCGTGCAAACGATGACCGCGCGGGAAGCGGAGCTGTTATGGCTCTTATATAAAAATCACCAGCAGTTAAGTAGCAAAAAAGTTATCCTTGAAGCGATCTGGGGTGATGATAATTTTTTCAACTCCCGCACGCTTGATGTGTTCATTACCAAACTGCGGAAGCTGCTCCAGGAAGATCCGGGTGTGCAGATCATCAATGTACGGGGAATGGGTTATAAACTGGTATGGTAAACAGCTTGCTAATAGAAAAGGCTGCCCTCGGGCAGCCTTTTCTTATGAGGTACTGAAAAAATATCAGCGGTCTCTGAGTTTGGACAGCAGTCGCAGGATTTCGAGGTAAAGCCATACCAGCGTTACCAGCAGACCGAAGGCGCTGAACCATTCCATGTATTTAGGAGCGCGGGCCTGCGCGCCTTTTTCGATGGTATCGAAATTGAGCAACAGGTTGAGTGCAGCCAGTGCTACTACGAATACGGAGAAGCCGATACCCAGCGGTGTGCTTGCGTTGGTGAACGCAACGAGTGTGCTGCCGCTGATGGCATAGGAAATCCATTGTACCAGGTAGAAAATGGCAATGCTGATCGTTGCCACGGTGATGATAGCACGGAATTGTTTGGTGACCTTGATGATGCGGGTGGTATAAAGCACAAACATGACCAGCGCCACGATCAGTGTAAGACCAACGGCATGCATCACGATACCGGGATAAGATGTTTTGAAGGCAAAATCATAAAAAGCGGATACGGCACCTACGAACAAACCTTCCAGCAGGGCGTAAGCCGGAGCCAGCCAGGGAGAGGCTTTGGGGCGGAAAGCCATTACCAGTGCCAGTACAAGACCACCGATTCCACCGATCATCATCATTGTCATCGGGTCTTCGCCGGAATAAAAACGGTTCCAGGCAAAAAAACAGGTGCCTAACATCAGGATAAAAAGAAACCCGAACTTGTTCATCGTACCGCGCACGGTCATTTCTTCACCGGTAACCACACCGTCAAGGATGGTCCCCTCGTAGGCAGATTCCTTGAGGATTGGGTTGCTTGATTTGAATAAAGACATAGTCGTTAATGATTTTGGTGCTAAATATACGCAATAAGACGTGAATCGTCAATGGTCAATCGTCAATGGACCCCGCCGCCGATACTTCGGGCCGATACTTCGGGCCGAAGTATCGGCCCTCGAAGCCAAGCCTCAATAATGCCAGCGCACGAAGGCCTCCATGGCTGCGTAATGCGTCAGCCCGAGATCAGCATACAATGCCGCCGTATTCGCATTCCGCTCTTCCGCCCGCTGCCAGAACTCGCGTGAATCGCTTCCCTGGAAGGGCACCGAGTCTTTTTGTGACTGGTGAATAAAGATGCCGAAGCGTTTTTTCATCACCTGGTCGGGGCTCATGGGGATCGCCATTTCAATTTCTTCGATATTCCATTCCTGCCAGGCACCTTTGTACAACCACAGCCAGCAATCGTTGATCCATTCGTCACCCGCATGCTTGATGCGCTTCAAAGCTTCCAAAACCACGTTGAAGCAAACGATATGCGTGCCGTGCGGGTCGGCGAAATCACCTGCGCAATATACCTGCTGAGGTTTGATTTTGCGCAGTAATTCCATCGTGATCTTCACGTCTTTTTCCCCCATGGGATTTTTCTCGATCGTACCTGTCTCGTAGAAAGGCAGGTTCATGAAGTGAATGTTATCATCTTTCAGGCCTACATAGCGGCAGGTGGCTTTGGCTTCGCTGCGGCGGATCAATCCTTTGATGGCACGCAGCCTGGGCGTATCGACCTGGTTGGATTTTTTGGAGGCCACGAATTTGCGCGTATCGGCGAGAATCTTTTCTGATTTGGTGGTATCGATGCCGGCAATTTCTTCAAAACCTACGGCGAAATCCAGGAAGCGGGTAGCGAATTCATCCGTTACCGCAATATTACCGGATGTCTGATAGCCTACATGCACGTCGTGTCCCTGATCGTGCAGACGCTGGAACGTACCACCCATGCTGATGATATCGTCATCGGGATGGGGGGAAAATATGATTACCCGTTTCGGATAGGGTTCTGAGCGTTCGGGGTGAGCAGGGATAACCGCATTGGGTTTTCCGCCGGGCCAGCCCGTGATGCTGTCGCGCAGCATATAATAGACCTGCAGGTTGATTTCGTAAGCATCACCTTTTTCCACCAGCAGATCGCTGAGGCCATATTCATTGTAGTCGCCGTTGGTCAGGCTCAATACTGGTTTCTTGAGTTTCAGCGCCATGTTCACTACCGCTTTCTTGATGATCTTCGGTGTCCACTCGCAGTCGCCGGTGAGCCAGGGCGATTTATTGCGGGTAAGATCGGCGGCTGCCGCTTCATCCACTACAAAGGTTACATCATCGTGGTTTTGCAGGAGAGACGCCGGTACGTGTTCGCTGTCGTCATGCTCTACCGCTTTCTGTATCACGTTGGCCTTACCCGATCCCCAGGCCATGAGGATAATCTTCTTTGATTTCAGGATGCTGGCAATGCCCATGGTGATTGCCAGCCGCGGCACCTGCGAGATGTTGGGGAATTCATATGCATTGGCCAGGCGTGTTGAATTGTCGAGCGTGATCAATCTTGTTCTGGAATAAATACCGGAACCGGGTTCATTGAAACCGATATGTCCGTTGTTGCCTATGCCAAGTATCTGGAGGTCGATACCACCTGCGTCTTCGATCATCTTCTCGTAATGCAGGCAATGTTTTTTTATGGCTTCCTTCGGAATTTCTCCGTTTGGAATGTGAATATTCTTCGGGTTAATGTCTACATGATCGAAGAGGTGCGAACGCATGAAGCGGTTGTAGCTCTGCAGCGCATCGTTGTCGATGGGATAGTATTCATCGAGGTTGAAAGTGACCACATTTTTGAAGCTGAGCTTTTCTTCGCGGTGCATGCGCACCAGCTCGGCATACAATGTCTTGGGCGTAGAGCCTGTTGCCAGTCCCAGCACACATTTTTGTTTTTTCTTTTGTTTGTCCCGGATCAGATCGGCGATCTGTTGCGCTACGAATTTCGATCCTTCTTTCAGATCGGGATAAACACGTACGGGAATTTTTTCAAAACTGTCAGTGAGGTCGGCCTGAGCTGTTTTTTTCGACATAATGTTGGATGGTTATGCTGTTGAGCGATAAGTGCTTCAAATATATTTAAAATAAATCCTCCGCAAGTTCCTGCGGGCGGCGCGATGTTTTTAGAAGGTTCGCCCGCAAAAAAACGCAGTGCGCAATGCCGGATGCGCCTGTTCAGGCGCGTTTGAGCGGACCGGCTACGGCTCTTAAAAATTATTTCGGGCCAAGGCCCCGCAGAATCCTGCAATCTTAGTTTACGCTTACTTCCTGCAGAAAAACCCAGGCTTTGCTGCCGGCTCCTGGCGCGCCGGCGGGTATGCGTTGTCCTTCCGGCATGTGGAGGCGCAGAAATCTTGCTTTCGCGGCTTGTGGCAGTTTGATGGTCAGCTCATTTTGGTTAAAAGACGACAGAACGTCTTTTATTTCCCGGAAATTCATATTGTCATCCGAAACCGATACGCCTGTGGTGACAGGCGCATAGATCCAGCTCGAAGGCTGCTGCAATGTGGCCAGTTTTATTTCGGAGAAATTGTCGTCTCTGTCGAGGTCGATCGTAATGGTAAAAGCGGTTCCCTGGTAACCGATCCAGTAGTCCGGCTCCTGAAGTTTTCTTTCCGTAATGATCCCATTGACCAGGGTGAAAGCGCCCTCTCCCGGATAACTTTTAGAAGGAGCGGGATTTAGTGTTATCTCTTTGGCTGTTGCTTTGTTGAAAGAAAATTTCTGTGAGACAGATTGATCGGCCTGCCTTACAGAAAAGTTTGCACTCCGGTTAATCAGCAAAGGAGTTTTATAGTCGCCCACACTATCCACCAAATTGGAAACGAAAGTTATTTTTTTATCGGAACGACTACTCAGCTCCCAATACAACGCATGCCCCGGAGCGCGCGTCACCTTTTGCTTCAATTGATAAAACGCGCGGCTGTAATTCGCCTTCCACCGGTCATACCGTTTAAGCTGTACCGGTAATTTTCGCACAAAATTCTCCATACTCTTTTTCGCCACCGGCGTCCACAACACTTCACTTAACGCCGCGAGCCTCGGGAAAAGCATGTATTCCAGTTTTCGTTGATTCGTGATATACTCCGTCCACATATTCGCCTGTGCGCCCAATACAAATACCGTATCAGTATCCGGCATCGCTGAGGGGATCGGATTATAGCCGTATATTTTTTCCAGGTCATTTACGCCGCCATTGGTCACTGAATCTTCCCGCCGCGATTGGGCATAATCAAAATACACATACGTGGTCGGCGTCATGATCACGGGATGTTTTTGCGCCGCCGCTTCGATGCCGCCTTTTTCGCCGCGCCAGCTCATCACCGTTGCATTGGGTGCCAGCCCGCCTTCCAGGATTTCATCCCAGCCAATCAGTTTGCGGCCTTTCTGATTGATATATTTTTCCATGCGCTGAATGAGATAGCTCTGCAGTTCATGTTCATCTTTCAAGCCATTCGTCCGGATGCGTTGCTGGCAGTCGGGACATTGCTTCCAGTTTTCTTTGGGACATTCATCTCCGCCAACATGTATATACTGACCGGGAAAAAGCGGAATGATCTCATCGATTACATCCTGTAAAAATTGAAAGGTCTTTTCTTTGCCTGCGCAGAATACATCGTCGAACACACCCCAGGTTTGCTGCACTTGTTTGCCCGTGGTATCGCCACTCCACACGCATTCTTTCGGATAGTAACTATAGGTCGATCGTTTGGGAAAACAGCTTAATTCCGGATAAGCAGCGATGGCCGCGCTGCCATGTCCCGGCATTTCAATTTCGGGCACCACCGTAATATGCCTCGCTGCTGCATAAGCCACCACTTCTTTGATTTGTGCCTGCGTATAATAGCCACCATATCGCTGATGGGTATTACCCGTACCGGGGTAACGGCCAACAATGGTTCCGTTGCGCCAGGCACCGGTTTGGGTGAGCATGGGATATTTTTTTATTTCAATACGCCAGCCCTGGTCATCGGTCAGGTGCCAGTGGAAATAATTGATTTTGTGCAAGGCGAGATAGTCGAGGTATTTTTTTACCAGTGCAACGGAAAAAAAATGGCGGGATACATCGAGCATCATACCGCGGTAGTTGAATCGCGGATAGTCGTTAATGGTCACCGCAGGTATTACAAGCGATGCAGATTTTTCCACCGGCAACAATTGTATCAGCGTCTGCACGGCATAGAAAGTGCCTGCATGTGTATCGCCTTCGATACGGATGCCTTTGTTGTCAACCGTTAATTGATAAGCATCTTTATCCGGTGCACGGACAAATATCCGCGAAATAAAACGGATGGCCGCACCGCTGTGTTGCCTTTTTACAGCCAGCTTAAAACCATAATTGGTTTGCAGGTATTGATTGAAAAAGTTAACAGCATCATTGACCGATGCGTCATCGGCCTCGATAACCGTGTGCCGGTTGAGCGTAAATTTTCCTTTTCCCATCGTCATCGAAACAGGTTCGGGTATGACAGTAGGTGTTTGTGCCTGCATATACAAAACCGGCAGGAGCAGCAAAAGCAATAAGATTTTTCGCATGGCAAAAGATTGAAGAAAGGATATGATCCTGAAAAGCTAAATTTACAGCTTATCTGTTTATTTATTTTTGAACTATGGAACAGAACGAAGCAATTGTTGCGCGGTTTTATACTGCGTTTTCCCATCTCGATGCCGCGGGCATGAATGCCTGTTATAGTGGGGACATCGTTTTCAACGATCCTGTTTTCGGATTGCTGCACGGCGACGAAGCGCGTGATATGTGGGAAATGTTGTGTGGTAATGCAAAGTCCTTTTCCCTGACTTTTTCCAACATACAATTACTCGATGAAGAGTATGCTACCTGCGAATGGGTGGCCAACTACGTATTCAGCCAGACCGGTAACAAAGTTACCAACCGCGTGAAGGCGTTTATGCGGTTGAAAGACGGTAAGATTATCGAACACAGCGACGCATTCCGCCTCAGCACCTGGCTCGGGCAGGCTCTCGGCTGGAAGGGGCAATTGTTCGGCTGGACGGGTTTTATGAAAAGAGCCGTGCAGAAAAAAGCACGCCGGGGACTGGACCGTTACCGCGCATCAAAAGTTTAATCTGCCTGCGTTTTGGGCCCGGCTAATTGATCGGCCAGCCACAAATATTCCGTGAGAAACATGTGTACGTTTTTCTGAAAACTTTCATCGGCCAGGTTTCCTTCCGCATCAAATTTCTTTTCTACGTTCGGCACGATCAGCAGGGTAGGTGAGGCAATACCAAAAAGTCCGGCTACGAGCAGCAGCAATTGCTGCGACGCACGAAGGCCTCCCAACGGGCCGGGTGAGGCCGTTACCAATCCAAAAGGTTTATGCAATTGTTTGGGGTAATGGTCCAGCAGATTTTTCATCGCCGGAGAATAGCTGCCGTTGTATTCGGGTGTAACGAGGATGAAAGCTTCGGCTGCAAAGATCCGGCGGCTGAGCGGACGGAATGGCTCCGGCGTATTATCCACCGAATTGAAAACGGTCTGCACCATCGGCAGTTCATAATCCTTGAGGTCGATCAGGCCCACGCTGTGCGGTGTTTCTGCTTCCAGCCGTTTCTTCAGATGCAAAGCAACTCTGCGTGTAACACTCTGTTCGCGCGGACTTCCTGAAATGATCTCTATCTGCATAATTAAGCAAGGCTTTTGATAACCGGCCGGTGCAAAGGTTCAAACTTTTCCTGATTTCCCCTCGTCTGCCGGTAAAATGTCTTTTTAAAACTTATTTTCGGCGTTCGTTAATGCAAATAACATGGTTAATCGCCGAAAGTTTATCAGAACTGCTTCATTGGGATCGCTTGCCGGTTTGCTGGCCAAAGACGTGCTGGCTGCGGAAGCATCCGTTAGTAACGGACCTGTGGTTATCTCAACCTGGGATGCCGGACTCGCCGCCAATCGTGGAGCCTGGGAAGTGCTCGGCAACGGAGGTACGGCGCTCGATGCCGTGGAAAAAGGAGTGATGGTCACCGAATCCAGCATCAATTGTTGCGTGGGGTTGGGCGGCAATCCCGACCGCGATGGCTTTGTAACACTCGATGCCTGCATCATGGATCACCAGTTCAATTGCGGCAGCGTAGCCTTCCTGGAACGGATCAAACATCCCGTGTCGGTTGCAAGACGCGTGATGGAAAAAACACCGCACGTGATGCTGGTAGGCAGCGGAGCGCAGCAATTTGCCGTAGCAGAAGGATTTCCGTTAGAATCGGGAGCACTTTCTCCGGATGCACAAAAAGCGTATACGGAATGGCTGAAGAAAGCGGAGTACAAACCTGTGATCAATGTGGAGAACAAGGCACACGGACCTTTTGCGCCGGCCATCATGCCCACAGGGGAATTCAATCACGATACCATCGGTATGGTGGCACTCGATGCTAAAGGCAATCTCAGCGGAAGCTGCACCACCAGCGGCATGGGCTTTAAAATGCGTGGCCGCCTCGGCGATTCACCGATCATTGGTGCCGGCTTATATGTCGATAACGAAGTGGGCGCATGTACGGCTACCGGTCAGGGTGAAGACGTGATACGTGTGGCGGGTTCCAGCGCCGTAGTGGAAATGATGCGCCAGGGATTGACGCCGGAGCAGGCCTGTAAAAAAATTATCGAGCGCATCGTACGCATCAAAAAAGAAAAAGTGAAAGACATCCAGGTAGCGTTCATTGCCCTGGATAAAAAAGGAAGGGCAGGGTCTTACGCCATTCATCCCGGGTTCAGTTATGCTATCCGCACTACCAAAGGTGAGCGACTGATCAATGCGCCCTCTCACTTTAAGAAAACATCATGAGTTATGTTCTTGAAATAGCCACCAGCGATTTCGCTACCACGCAACTGGCCGTGGAAGGCGGCGCCGACCGGATTGAATTATGTTGCAATCTTGGCGAAGGAGGTACCACGCCCGCTTACGGTGTGCTCAAACAATGCCGCGAGAAATTTGGTCTTCCACTCTTTCCCATTATCCGTCCGCGCTCCGGCGATTTTTTATACAGCGGTGATGAATTTGCCTGCATGTTAGCAGAGGTGAAACTTTGCAAAGAACTTGGTTTCGATGGAATAGTAGCCGGCATATTGCTGACCGACGGAAGCATCGATCGCAGCCGCATGGCAAAACTGGTCAATGCGGCTTACCCGATGAGTGTTACGTTTCACCGGGCATTCGACCGTTGTCGTGATCCGCTGCATGCACTGGAAGAAATTATTGAAATGGGTTGCGAACGGATACTTACTTCGGGCCAGCAACTGCAGGCACCGGATGGTGTGGAATTAATCCGTCAATTGAATGAAGCGGCGGCCGGCCGTATCATCATCATGCCGGGAAGCGGGGTGCGTCCGGAGAACATTGCGCAACTGGCGGCGCAAACGGGTTGCGCAGAATTTCATGCATCGCTTCGCGCAAAAGAAAAGAGCCGTATGGAGTTTGTGCAGCCGGCCTTTGCAGGTGACGCGGATAGTTATGAACAGCCGGGCCTTGCAGCGCACGCGATCAGCGAAATGCGGCTGGCACTCACAGCTCAGGCTGGTTGATCTTTGGGTTGGCGTCGTTGTTGACGCCGGATCAGGTCTGCTTTTACTTTATGCACGAATGCCGCGCCGCCCAATAGTAAGCCTGTGGTTAATAAGGTACAAACGCCGAGTGACCAGGGAATCCAGTAGTGATGTGCAGGATCGGCTTTATGGCTGTAAAAGACAAGGAAGACGGCTGCATTGACGCAGAGAAAGGCCGTAAACAGATTATTTACGTATTTTGCCTGATGCCTGTTTTTCATAAGACAAGTGTTTAAATAAGGTTGTAGCCGAATTTACGAATAATCTTTTGTTAATCCGACTGGCAGCCGGCGGCCATTTTTTAATTTTACAGGTAAATTTTCACCATGAAAAGAATCTTTCTGCTCTTACTGATCGTTGCCGGATTGGCATTGAATGGACAAGCCCAGGAGGCTCCTGAAGGATTGTTCATCAATTCCAAAGCCCCCGACTTTAAGGCCACCGATCAAAACGGCAATACCGTAAGACTGAAAGATTTGTTGAAAAAAGGAAAAGTTGTATTGGTTTTTTATCGTGGCGAATGGTGTCCTTACTGCAATCGTTATCTCAAAAGATTGCAGGACTCGCTTGAACTGGTGAAGGAAAAAGGAGCAACCATCGTTGCCATATCTCCTGAAGTATCGGCGAATGTAAAAAAGACCGTTGATAAAACAGGTGCAACGTTTCCTGTTTTGTATGACGAAGGTCTGAAGATCATGAAAGCCTACGAAGTGGAATACGAAGTACCGGTGAATACGCAAACGCGTTACCGCAATACCGGTCTCAAACTCGAAGAGGCGAATGGCAAGAACGGTGCATACTTACCCATTCCGGCTACCTATGTGATCAACAAAGAGGGAACCGTTACTTACCGTTACTTCGAACCGGATTACAAGAAACGTCCTTCGGTGAAGGACATTCTCGATCATCTTTCCAAATAAGTTTTAGGGAAATGCGAGGCGGGCAATACGTCCGTTGCTGCCGGCGAGATAGACCGCGGTGCCGAACCGTGCGAGTCTGCATACATGAAATCCCTGATCGCTGATCTTTTGCCAGGTGCGTCCACCGTTGAAGGAGATGTCAACGCCGGTGGGACCGCAGGTGATGAGTTCGTTTTTATCCATAAACTCCACGCAACTTTTATATCCCTGCGGCGGCTCCTTCGGTGCCTTCCATGTTTTGCCGCCATTTTTTGTATAAAAACAATTGCCTGTGCTGAGCGTATCCTGCAGGTAGTCGCCACCAACCACTACAAAGTGACTGCTGCCTTTCATATTGCCGCGGTCAAATACGGCTATTGAATTGGCACCGGCAGATTCTTTTCCCTGGGTGATGGGCATCGGCCGCACACCGTTGTGTGAGAACAGGCGCGATTTTCTTCCGCCGCTTACAAGGTAAAAACGTCTGTTGCGGAAATATCGGATATTGGTGCCGCTGGCGGCAAAAAAAGCTTCGCCGGAGTCGGGGCGGTTGGCCACCGTATCGGCATGGATCTGTTTCCAACTGTCACCGGCATCACGGGTTTCGGCAAAGAAAATTTTACCATTGACCGGGTCGCCAACGGCAATACCGTATTGCGGAGTAAAGAAATCGATGGCATCGAGGAACATGCCTTTGCGGTCGTCGTGAAAAACAATCTTCCAGGTTTCACCGGCATCGGTTGTTTTGAGCATATAGGCCGGTTCGCCGGAAGCCATCACCACGGCTGTGTTGGGACCAAAAGCTTCGATATCGCGGAATTCGGCTTTTTCAAAACCGTTGATCGTCATCCATTTCCAGTTTTTGCCGGCATTGGTGGAGCGGCCCACTTTGCCGTTGCTTCCACTGACCCATATTACATTATCGTTAACGACGCTGAGACCACGCAGGTTGGTTTCCGTACCGGAGGTGAGTTCCTGTACACTGAAGTTCTGCGCATGCGCCAATTGAATGATCAGCAGCAGCAGGGTAAGGAGCAGGTTTTTTTTTGCCATAAACAATAAAATATAAAAACCACTGTTCTAAGCCTCGGGCCAGCGGAAGTCCTGTTGATTTAAAGACCCGTGGCCGCGCTTGTGAAAATAGCGTATTTTTACGCCGTTGTTTAATTTTCTGCTTTTATGATTAAAAAATTACGGTTCCTTTTTTGGCTGAATGCGCTTGTTGTGATGCTGGCTTCGTGTGGCAAAGAATACAGTTTCGAATTTGGCGCCAGCCCTTCCGTAGGCTCTTTGCAGGAGGAAACCTCCGGTGACTGCCTTCCCAAAACAATCAATGGTACTTACGAACAGGGCGTAGCTGTTACCGGCAGTAACAGCATCGATGTAACAATCGATGTAACCACTCCCGGTGCTTATCTTATTTATACCGATACCGTTCACGGTGTATTTTTCCGCGCGCAGGGCTTTTTTACCACGCGTGGTGTTCAGTCCGTTAAGCTCACGGCTTCCGGCACGCCCAACACGGCGGGCATTTCCAATTTTGAAGTACGTTACAATGGCCAGTCCTGTTTCGTGAGCGTTCCCGTACTGCCATCAGGCGCAAGCGGTCCGGCTGTTTATACCTTTACGGGTGCACCTGGTAACTGCTCCGGCGGTGTGGCCAATGGCATATACGGCGAAGGTGTAGCGCTCAATTCAACCAATACACTTACGGTGACCTTAGACGTCACAACAATCGGTACGTATACGATCACCACTACTACCAATAACGGTATTACATTCTCCGGTACCGGCGCGGTTATTACAACCGGTCCGCAAACGGTGACGCTGCAGGGCTCGGGTACACCCGCCGCCGCAGGTAGTTTTAATATTGCGATAGCAACGGCAGCTCCGGGTTCATGCACGGTACCGCTGACCGTTCTCGGCCCCGCACAATACACGGCTGACTGCGCAACGGCTACTGTAAACGGCACCTATACACAAGGTGTGGCACTCACTGCTGCAAACACGATCACTTTGTCCGTAACCGCTACCACAGCCGGCGCTTATTCCATTACGGTTCCGGCGGTAAACGGCATCAGCTTCAGCGCAACAGGGCAACTGACAGTGGGAAGCAACACTATCACATTGAGAGGTGCAGGTACACCGGCAGCATCCGGACCTGCCACCTTGCCTTTTACGGCGGGCAGCACCAACTGTAATGTAACCGTTAACGTAGCCACAGCACCTCCTCCTACCGATCTCAAATGGACATTGATCCAGGGTAGCAATAATTTTGGCGGCGATGCCACGGCACTGCTGGTGACGGCAGGAGGCTCGCAGTTATTGGAAATCGGAGGTGCGAATGCCGGCGCTCCACCTTATACTTTTCAACTGCGCATCAGCAGCACCACACTTGGTGTAGGTAGCTATACGTCTGCAAGCGGCGCAGTAACCATGCTGCTGATGAATGGTGTAACGCCGGTATACATGTCGATGCCTACACAACCTTTCACGGTGAACATCACAACGTTCAATACCACTACGGGAGTTGTGCAGGGAACCTATAACGGAAAAGCCATGAACAGTTCTGCAGCATTTGTGGATGTAAGTGGCACCTTCAAGGCTATCATGTAATACAAAAGACATTTAACCAAAATAGAAAAGCCTGTCAATTGACAGGCTTTCATTTTATATAGACGGATAGTCCGGGTTATTTTTTCACGGATCCGATGCCGAAAAGTACACCTACATTGACACCGATATTCCGGTTTCTGGCGCTGATGGTCGTCTTGCTCACATCAACAAAACCATGGTAGTAAGCGAGGTCAGTATTCAGCCATACATTAGGAGAAAGGCGGAAATTAGCACCGGCTGCAGCGGTGAGGCCTACGTCGAAGCCATTCACTCTGTCTTTGCTGTCGGATTCGCTGATCTTATCGCCATCTTCATAATAGGTAGTTTTTCCACCAACCATGAAACCAAATGAAGGACCAAGCGAAACTTTCGGGCGAATGGCATTACCATACTTGCCAAAGAAATAAATACCCTGCAATGGAATGCGGATATAATTAGACCGCAGTCTCAATTCTTCGTTGTCTTCATTTTTTACAGTTGCACCTTCACTGGAAAAACGCACGTCTGCACTGATGCCCCAATTACTTACAAAGCTGTAAACGACCTTGGCGCCAATGTTCGGAGAGGCATGGAACTTTTTGTTAGCATCATTACCAAAGTCACCGTTATCCCAACTGTGACCAAAACCTGCTGTAGGGCCGAGAGATAAATTCTGTGCATTGACGGAAGCAAACGCAATCAGCGCTGCACCCGCGAGAAATAATTTCTTCATACGAGTATATTTATACCCCCATATAGAAAAAAATCATGCCAGAAGAAAACGGATTACTTTTTATCGGGCTTTCGATAGATCAAACGCACCATTGCGTTTTTCTTTTCATCTGAAGTGAGGTAAAGCTGATAACGTTCATCTTTTGTTTTGATGATCATTAAAGCAGTGTTGGGAGGAATGGTACCCATGTTTTCCCCAAACATAACGATCTCATGTTCGGGATGCAGTGCATCGATGGTTACATAGGTAGTAACAGGCTTGAGCGAAAGCATTTCGCGGGAAATAACAGGTATATTGTTGACGAATACAGTGATCGTATCACCGTCTATCTGACCGTTATCATAAAAGTCGATGCGTATCTTTCCTGTGTCAACATATAGCTCTCTTACCAGTTCGTTATTACGATTTGTTAATTTTGGAGGAGGCGGAGGAGTGAAGTCTGACTTCTGTGAACGTGTGAGGACAATACTCCCCGGCGGGCAATCCAGGCTACGCTCTAAAGTTTTACCGGTCCATGACCCTCTCAATTGTTCCTCTTTGCCATCTGTGTGATATTCCAGTACATATCGTTTGATACAGGGTGTGCAATCGGCAGGAATACGAAAAGTAGCTACTTTGGTTTCCTGGATGTGGAGAATTTTGGACACCGTGTCGTAACTGCCCTCAAACTCTTCTTTTACGAAATTGGTAGTATCTGAATAGTGATAAGAACTGCCAGTCACTTTTGTGCCGTTAACAGTGATCTGCAATTCCATATGATACACGGGAAAACAACCGCCTGGTTCCATCACCAGTTTTCCTTTCCATATCCCGTTGACCTGCTGTGCGGAGACAAGCTGGGTGAAAAAAAGTGCAGCAAGAAAAAAGCAATAGCGCATCAGCACAGCAGTGTTTAGATAAAATGAATGAAAATTGAAGATAATCCGCCGTAGCGAATGGTTTTACCAAAGAATGATGAATGGCTGTCACATCCAACCGGCGGCGTTACAGGGTCCGCTTTTTATAGCGGAAGCGTACCACGGCATTTTTCTGTTTGGTAGACGTGATCTGTACGCGGAACCTGTCTTCACCTGCCTCCACGATCATCAGGGACGTGTTGGGAGGAATGCGTCCGAGGTTTTCCGCTACCATCACCAGTTCGTGCTCTTCGCCATCTTCTTCCATGGTCAGGTGCAGGCTCAGGGGTGATGCCGACAGGCGACGCTGTGACAGTACCAGTTTATTATCGAGGTATACAGAGATCGTGTCGTCATCGATCTCACCATTGTCGAATAGTTTAACGGTGACGGCGGGGCTGGTTACTTCCAGGACTTTGGTCAATTCGTTCTGGCGCGTTTTCAATACTTCGGGGCGTGGGGTAACCACCACGGGTTGTTTGGCAGGCGGCGGTTTTACGGGTATGGTACGTGCGGTGTCTTTCGGTATCACCGGTGTTGGCACAGGCGTTTTGGCCGGCGGTGTTTTTACCACGGGCGGGTTGGTAACGGGCTTCTGTGGTTGTTTCGGCGTGGTGTTTACCGGCTTGTCTGTTTTTACGACAGGCGGCGGAGTTGTTTTTTTCGGATTACGCAGGAAAGGCTCTATGTAAAAGTCTGAAGTGGGCACGCGGCGGAGAAATACTTTGCCGCCTCCGCAGTCGCCCCATTCGTAGGGATTATTGGCGCCCTGCACTTCCTGTTTGCCCAGGAAGGTGCCTTCGAGGTATTCTTCGCGGCCGGAGCGGCTGTACACCAGGTTGTAGTTCATGATGCAGGTGCCGTTGCCTTCCATGTTCTTTACCTCCACGGTTTTTATTTCGCGGATTTTGAGGTTGGCGCCAGTCTTGATAAAACTTCCGGTCATGGTTGCTTTGCCATAGAAACGCACATCGAGATAAGAATAGGAAACGCCGGTAACGCCGGTCTGGCTGCTTTGCTTGATCTGGAACTCAAGTTTGTACTGCTCGCCGGAACGGTCAATAAAGTAACCCCGCCAGATGCCGTCGATATTCTGTGCGGCAAGGCGCAGGCACGCTGTACAAGCAAAAACCAAGGCGAGGAGGAGGAATTTTCGTGGACAACTCTTCATCGGTCGTCAAAACTAAGGATTTTGTTGCTACCCGTTGATTGCACTCCGGCAAGAGTTTGTTAATTTTGCCATCCAAAATCTGGTTACCGGTTTCCGGTTCCTGGTTACCGGGTCAGATACTTCAGGCTTCTTCCTCAGATAACCGGATATCCGAACGGGACAGGCAGGCACAGGTAACCCGTTTTCAAGCAAACAACAACATGATCAATATTACACTACCGGATGGTGCGGTGAAACAGTATCCCGAGGGATCCACCGCACTGGACATTGCGAAATCTATTTCCGAAGGGCTGGCCCGGAAAGTATTGGCCGCTGACATCAACGGAGAAGTGTGGGATGCCACGCGTCCTATCCATACGGATGCTACGCTGCGCCTGCTCACCTGGGCCGATACGGAAGGAAAAAGCACGTTCTGGCATTCTTCTGCACACCTGCTGGCAGAAGCAGTGGAATCGCTATACCCCGGTGTGAAATTCTGGGTAGGCCCGCCCGTGGAAAATGGCTTCTATTACGACATGGACCTCGGCGACAACAAGATCACCGAAGAGGACCTGGCAAAGCTCGAAAAGAAAATGAACGAGCTGGCCAAACAGAACAACCTGTTCACGCGCCAGGAGATCAGCAAAAAAGACGCTGTTGATTATTTCAATAAAAAAGGCGACGAGTACAAACTCGACCTGCTGGAAAATCTCCAGGACGGACAGATCACGTTTTACTCCCAGGGGCAATTTACCGATCTCTGCCGCGGCCCGCATATTCCCAATACCGGTTTCATCAAAGCCATCAAACTCACGAGTGTGGCCGGTGCTTACTGGAAAGGCAGTGAGAAAAATAAAATGCTGACCCGTGTATACGGCGTCACCTTCCCCGCGCAGAAAGAACTCGACGAATACCTGGCCATGCTGGAGGAAGCCCGCAAGCGCGACCACCGCAAACTGGGACGTGAGCTCAGCATCTTTACCATGGACGATGATGTAGGACCCGGCCTGCCGCTCTGGCTGCCCAATGGTACCATCATTATTGAAGAACTGGAGAAGCTGGCCAAGGAAACGGAAGAGGAAGCAGGTTACAAGCGCGTGGTAACACCGCATATCGCCAAGGAAAGTATGTACCTCACCAGCGGACACCTGCCTTACTACCAGGACAGCATGTATCCTCCCATGGAACTCGACGGTACCAAGTACTACCTGAAGTCGATGAACTGTCCGCACCACCACAAAATCTTTGCGGCGGAACCCCGCAGCTATAAAGATCTTCCACTGCGCCTGGCCGAATACGGAACCTGTTACCGTTACGAGCAGAGCGGCGAGTTGTTCGGCTTAATGCGGGTACGATGTTTGCATATGAACGATGCACATATTTACTGTACCAAAGAACAATTCTATGAGGAGTTTCTTGCAGTAAATCAGATGTACCTCAAATACTTTAAGATCTTTGGCATCGATAAATTTGTTATGCGCCTGTCGCTGCACTCTCCCGAGAAACTGGGACAGAAATATGTGGATGAGCCGGAGCTGTGGAAAGAAACCGAAGACATGGTACGGGAAGTACTGGTGAAGACCGGCACCCCATTCGTGGAAGTGCAGGATGAAGCAGCCTTCTATGGTCCCAAAATCGACGTGCAGATCTGGAGTGCCATCGGCCGCGAATTTACACTGGCAACCAACCAGGTTGACTTTGCGCAGGGGCGCCGCTTCAAACTGGAATTTGCCACACAGGATAACAAATCGGATACGCCACTGATCATTCACCGTGCGCCATTGGGCACACATGAGCGGTTCATCGGCTTCCTCCTGGAGAATTACGCAGGCAAATTCCCGCTGTGGCTGGCACCGGTGCAGGTGAAAGTGCTCCCGATCAGCGACAAATTCCTGGATTATGCAAAAGATGTGGCAAAGAAGCTGAAAAAAGCGGATATTCGTGCAGAGGTTGACGACCGGCAGGAAAAGATCGGAAAGAAAATCCGGGACACCGAATTGCTGAAAGTACCCTACATGCTGATCGTGGGAGAGAAAGAGATGGAAGAAGGAACAGTAGCCGTACGCCGTCAAGGTAAAGGCGACCTCGGAACAAAAACAGTCGAAGCATTTCTGGCTGAAACCAGCGAAGAAAAATCGGAAAGACGGGCCGAATAAAACCGTCACAAGGTCTTCTCTAAGCCGGAAGACCGTACCAAATCAATTTTTAAACTAAAAAATGTAAATGGCAGTACCTCAAAAACCCGGAGGCGGGTTCAACAGACCGCCCGGCGGCGGATTCAGACCCGGCGGCGGTGGCTTTAACAAAGGTGGTTTCAAGGGACGTTTCATGCCCCGTAAAGAAGCCGAACACCGGATCAACCAATTTATTCGCGTACCACAGGTTCGCCTGGTAGGTGACAACGTGGAAGTTGGTATCTACAACACCCAGGATGCCCTGCGCATCGCCCAGGAACAACAACTCGACCTGGTTGAAATTTCCCCGCAGGTAGATCCACCGGTTTGTAAGATCATTGACTATAACAAGTTCCTTTACGATAAGAAGAAGAAAGAAAAGGAGATGAAGGCGAAAAGCAAAGTCTCCGAAGTGAAAGAAATCCGTTTTACGCCCAATACGGACGATCACGACTTCGACTTCAAAGCAAAACATGCCGAAGGCTTTTTGAAAGATGGCAACAAGGTGAAAGCCTATGTACAGTTCAAAGGCCGCGCTATTCAATTCCAGGACCGCGGGCAACTGCTCCTCCTGAAATTTGCCGAGCGTCTGGCAGAAGTAGGTGTATTGGAAAATATGCCGAAACTGGAAGGACGACGGATGCTGGCGATGTTCGCACCGAAAGGCGCCAAGAAAAAGTCAGATAAGCCGAAAGAATAAAAGAACACAATCCCCGCAGTAACGCGGGGATTGCCGTTCATGTAAATAGTTGACCGACTAAAAGCCTGGCTGACGTATATTGAGACGTTAAAATTATAAACTAAGCCAGGCATGAAGTTAATTCGATCCTCATTGGCCGCTGCGGCCATTTTGCTGCATCTTGCAGCCGCAGCACAACAACCCAAAGCTGACACGACACGGCCTACCGGCGGTCCTCCTGCAGGACGTGGCGGTGCGGGCGCCTCACAAGGCCCCAAGCCTTATAAGGATGTTATCACCGACAAAGCCGTTACTGACGACGGTCTCTTCAGGGTTCATAAAGTAGACGACAAGTATTTCTTTGAAATCCCGGATTCCGTTTTCGGACGTGAACTCCTCGTAGTTAACCGCATCTCCAAATCCGGCGGCGGCATCCGCAACGGATTTTTCGGATATGCCGGAGACCAGATCGGGCAAAACGTAGTAGCCTTCGACAAAGGCCCCAACAACAAAGTATTCCTGCGCAATATTTCGTATTCGGAGTATGCCAAAGATTCCCTGTCACCTATGTTCATGTCGGTCAGGAATTCCAATATTCAACCGATCGTAGCGTCTTTCGACGTGAAAGTGTTGCCCACGACCATCACCGGTACCGTGATCGACATCACCGATTATGTGAACAGCGACAACGATATCCTCGGCTTCAACAGCTCCTTCAAATCTGCGCTCCGCATCGGTTCGCAGCAAACCGACAAGTCGTATATCGCTACCGTACGTTCTTATCCGATGAACGTGGAACTGACCACCGTCAAAACTTTTGGACGCACTCCTGCACCCGGGGCAATGAGCTCTCCCGGCGGTAATGTTACACTCGAACTGAACAGTTCCTGGGTTGTACTTCCGGCAAAAAAAATGCAGCCACGTTATTATGATCCACGCGTGAGTTATTTCGCTGTGGGTTATACCGACTTTGATGCCAACCCGCAGGGTGTGGAATCTGTTCGCCTGATCAAACGCTGGCGCCTTGAGCCGAAAGAAGGCGATTGGGAAAAATACAAACGCGGCGAACTCGTAGAGCCCAAGAAGCCTATCGTGTTTTATATCGATCCGGCTACGCCGAAAAAATGGGTGCCTTACCTGATCCAGGGCGTGAACGACTGGGCCAAAGCATTTGAAAAAGCAGGTTTCAAAAACGCGATCTATGCACGCGAAGCGCCGACCAAACAGGAAGACCCTGAATGGAGCCTTGATGATGCCCGCTATTCAGCGATCGTCTACAAACCTTCCGATATTGCCAACGCAAGCGGTCCGAGCATCAGCGATCCCCGCACCGGTGAAATCATGGAAAGCCATATCAACTGGTATCACAACGTAATGCAACTGATCCGCAACTGGTATTTTGTGCAGGCTTCGCCTGTGGATACCGGCGCGCGCAAAATGTTGTTCGACGACGAACTGATGGGCCAACTGATCCGTTTCGTGTCTTCTCACGAAGTGGGACACACCCTCGGTCTGCCACACAACTATGGATCCAGTTCCACCGTGCCCGTAGAAAAACTCCGCGACAAAGCATGGGTGGAGAAAAATGGCCATACGCCTTCGATCATGGACTATGCGCGTTTCAACTACGTAGCACAGCCGGAAGACAATATCTCCCGCGTGGGCCTGTTTCCCCGCATCGGTGACTATGACGACTGGTCGATCGAATGGGGTTATCGCCTGTTCCCGCAGTACGCAAATGAAGATGCGGAAAAAGCGCACCTCAATCAGTGGGTGATCAATAAACTTAAATACAACCGTCTTTGGTTTGGCCGCGAAAACAATCCTGATGATCCCCGTTCGCAGCGCGAGCAGGTAGGCGATGATGCCATGAAAGGAGCTTACTATGGCATCCTTAACCTGAAGCGCATCATACCCAACCTGGATGCATGGACACGCGAGCCTAACAAGAACTATGACAATCTGCGTATGATGTACGGCGAAGTGCGCAACCAGTTTGCCATGTACATGAGCCATGTAACAAGATATGTTGGCGGCATCATGGAAACACTGCGCACAGTAGAAGAGAAGGGTGTGGTATATGAATACGTACCGAAAGCAAAACAAAAAGAAGCGGTAACATTCCTGCAAAATAACCTGTTCAAAACGCCAACCTGGTTGCTGGATCAATCGATCTTCGCGAAAACAGGTATCAGCGGAACAGCAACCGTATTGTCGCTGCAGGAGTCAACGCTGAACAGCCTGCTATCTGGCCGTAACCTTGGCAAGCTGGTGGAAGGCGAAACGGTTGAAGGAGCGAAGGCTTACACAATCAGCGAACTGCTGAGCGATCTGCAAAGCGGTATCTGGTCTGAGCTGAAAACACGCAGCCGTATAGATCCTTACCGTCGCAATTTGCAGAAAGCATACGTTGGTGTGTTGGACAAACTGCTGAACCCTCCGGCCAGCACCATGACGCTGATCGTTGGCGGCGGTGGCCGTTCATCCGGCCCATCTGCTCCGGCAATTGAAAATTCGGATGTTTACAGTGCGGTGCGTGCCCATCTGGTGTCGCTGCGTGCTGAAGCGAAGAATGCCGCTGCGGGTACTGCTGATGCGATGAGCCGTGCTCACCTGCAGGATGTGGCCAGCCGGATTGATAATATTCTTGATCCGAAGAAGTAATAAGTGATAAGTAGTAAGTTTTAAGTAATAAGAGAATGACTGTTGACTTATTGCTTAATACTATAACTAAATAAGAATCAGTCATTTAAAACTGATTCGAGAAAACGGGGTGCACTTTAGGTAAACTGAAACAGATTACTTAACTTTGCGCCCCGTTTTGTTTGGTACAAGCGGATACATTACTGAAGAGGCCCGACAAGGATCCCGACTGTTTGGGAACGCCTCAAAGGTGTAATTAAATAAACAAGGTTATAATGCCTAAAGTAAAAACAAACTCCAGCGCAAAGAAACGCTTTAAAGTGACTGCGACTGGTAAGATCACCCACCAGAAAAGTTTCAAGCGTCACATCCTGACCAAAAAATCTACCAAGCGTAAAAGAGCGCTGCGTGTTGACGGAGTAGTGGCCAAGTCCAACATGAATTTCGTTAAACGCCTGCTGCGCCTGAAATAAGCCGGCAGACCGCGCAGAGCGGTGTTTCAGTTAACCCCAATCTTTACTTTTAAACGCTTAAGATATGCCTCGTTCAAAAAATGCAGTAGCTTCCAAAGCTCGCCGCAAAAAAATATTAAAACAAGCCAAAGGTTTCTATGGCAAACGTAAAAACGTATTAACGGTTGCCAAGAACGTTGTTGAAAAAGGTATGACCTACATGTATGTAGGCCGTAAACTCAAGAAAAGAGAATACCGTTCACTGTGGATTGCCCGTATCAACGCGGCCGTTCGCGCTGAAGGACTCACTTATTCTGAGTTCATCAACAAACTGCAGAAAAAAGGAATCACCCTCGACCGTAAAGTCCTGGCTGACCTGGCTATGAACAACCCCGAAACGTTCAAAACGCTGGTTGATTCTGTAAAATAAATTCCCGCTTCAGGAGAGAAGGACCACGCTACGGCGTGGTCTTTTTTTGCCTTATACCGCCATTTTCTGTACATTCAGGGTACCATTTCCAACAAATAAACGCTTATGAAAAAGTTCTTCTTTTCCTGCGCGCTTGTACTGGCTGGTTTATTCCTCCAGGCCCAGAACAGACAAATCGGTATCGGTTATAACCTGTTTCTCCCCGGTGGCGAAATGAAAAAAGGTTTCAAGTCCGAACACGGTCTCGACATGGAAATGTTGTTTTCCCTTAAAAAAGCCCCTTTTATATGGCTCGGAGCTGACCTGCAGGTAGGCACCTACGGCTCATCCAGCCGCCGCCAGACCTTCACTTTCCGTGATGGCAGCTCCACCGAAACAGATGTGAACCTCAACAGCCAGATCGGCACCATAGGCGCCCGCGCAAGGTTTGAAAAGCCGCGTACCGACAACAGTAAAAGACTGGTGCCTTACGGGCAAATCATGGGCGGACTGCTCAGTATGTACAGCACCCTGTATGTCGAAGATCCACATGACGAAGACGGCTGCCGGCCCCTGGAAAAACGTACAACCGTAAAAGATTATACCTGGTACGCAGGTGGTGGTGCCGGACTCATGTACGATATCAGCAAAAGTAAAGCCCGCAACCGCTCCTTCATCGACCTGAGCTTTTCCTGCATAGGCGGCGGCAAACAGGAATATGCCAATATGGGTAAAGTATATGAAACCAATGTTACCAACCCTTCCGAAGGTAAACCGCTCAACATCCGTTTTGTGAACGTAAGCACTAATGAAGAGCACGAACACCGGGTAGCTGATATTTACGAACATCCGGTCAAACTTTTCCAGGTGCAACTCCGGTTCGTCTACCGTTGGTAGCTCCGAAAATATTTCCGGCGTATTTTTTTCAATGTTTTATTTTTGCCCGTTACTTTTTGTTAACCGGGTAGACGACCCGCGCGCCGCGGGCTGATTAAAATGAACAATTCATACAGCGATCTCGTAAAGCAGACATTCAATTTTCCACAGGAAGGCATTGATGTGGTCGATGGGTATCTTCAATTCAACGGCCTTGATCTCAAAGCCCTGATCAACAAGTACGGTACTCCGCTCAAGTTAACTTATCTCCCTAAAATCGGTATGCAGATCAACAAGGCAAAAGCCATGTTCGAAAACGCATTTAAAAAACACCGCTACGAAGGGAAATATTTTTATTGCTATTGTACCAAAAGTTCGCATTTCTCTTTCGTAGTGGAAGAAGCGCTCAAACATGAAATTCATCTTGAGACCTCTTATGCTTACGATATCGAGATCATCAAGAAGTTGTACGAACGCAAGAAGATCAACAAGGATATTCATATCATCTGCAACGGTTACAAGGAAAAGAGCTACACGCGCCGCATCGCCAGCCTGCTCAACTCAGGATTCCAGAACGTGGTACCCGTACTCGATAACAAAGATGAACTGAAAGAATACGCCAAAACAGTGAAGGTTCCGTTCAAGCTCGGCATCCGCGTGGCGGCCGAAGAAGAACCGAACTTCCCCTTTTATACATCAAGACTTGGTATCCGTGCAAAGGATATTCTCGAGTTTTATGTCGACCGCATCGAAGGGTATGAAAGCAAGTTCCAGCTCAAGATGCTCCACATTTTTCTTAACAAAGGCATCAAGGACGATATCTACTATTGGAGTGAGCTGAACAAGATCATTAATCTCTACTGCCAGTTGAAAAAAATCTGTCCCGAACTGGATTCGATCAACATCGGCGGTGGCTTCCCGATCAAACACTCCCTTGGCTTTGAATACGACTACCAGTTCATGATCAATGAAATCGTGCGCAACATCAAGGCTGCCTGCAAGAAGTCAAAAGTGCCGATGCCGAATATCTATACGGAGTTTGGCAGCTACACAGTGGGAGAGAGCATGGCGCATATCTACAGCGTTATCGGAGAAAAGGCGCAGAACGATCGCGAAACCTGGTACATGATCGATTCATCTTTCATCACCACCCTGCCCGATACATGGGGTATTGGTGAAAAGTTCCTCATGCTGCCCATCAATAAATGGGATGAAGAATACCAGCGGGTGGTGTTGGGAGGCATCACGTGCGACAGCCATGATTATTACGATTCCGAAGAGCATATCAACGAAGTGTTTCTGCCGAAAAAAGGCGACAGTCCCGAACCGCTTTATGTTGGCTTCTTCCATACTGGCGCATACCAGGATCAGATCAGCGGTTACGGCGGTATCAAACACTGCCTCATTCCTTCACCACAGCACGTGATTGTCGGCTACGACAACAAAGGCAAATTGACGGATTGGGTATATGCCAAGCAGCAATCTGCGCAGAGTATGCTGCGGATTCTCGGCTACCTGAAGTAAGGGAGTAGTAAGTTTTAAGTAATAAGTTATAAGTAAAGGTGAATGAGTTACTCATTCACCTTTTATATTGACGATTGACGATTCACCATTGACGATTCACCATTGACCATTCACCATTGACGACTCAGCGTCCACGATAATAATGCCTGTGATCCCTCTTCCACGAATGATACTGCGGATGATTATAATAGCGGCGATTCATATAACGGCGGTCAAGGTAATAACGGTTGTCGTGGCCACGCCAGTAAGTATACCCCTGCGGACTGCGGTAAAAATACCTTCCGTCACGATAACGGCTGACCGGGAAACCCGGACCTGCCGTGACTACCAGGGAAAAAGATAACGGAGGCGGTGGTGGCGGACCATATACGTGTACCTCACGGCTACTGCCGCAACTGGCAAAAATAACCGTCATAGCCAGTAAAGTGACCGCTGGTACCAATTGTCTTGTTTTCATACGCATTCGTTTTTTCTTTTGGACGAACAAAACATGCAATAGTTTGCCCAAAAAATCACGTTATGCGTCATTTTATCTCCCTCTTAACAACGGTTTTGCTTTTTGTTAATACAAATGCCCAAACAACTGAAGATAGTGTTAAAGCCAGCGTAAACCAGTTGTTCAAAGCCATGCACGATGCCGATGCCGCCGCTTTGCTGGCCGTATTCGACGACAGCGCCGTGCTGGAAACAATCGTCACCACCCGCGACGGACAGGTGAAGGTACAGCGCGAGTCGCCCGCCGCATTCGCCGCTTTTTTACAGAAAGAAGAACCGGGCAATGCCGATGAGCAAATCAGTTTCGGAGCCGTTCATATCGATGGCAACATGGCCGTGGTATGGACGCCTTACCATTTTTTTTATATGAAAAAATTCAGTCACTGCGGAGTGAATGCATTTACACTGGTGCGCACCGGTGGTCAATGGAGAATCCGCTACATCATCGATACACGGAGAAAAGACCCCTGCCTCACGAAGCCGGGTCAGTAGCGAGCTTACTTACGCGGTAGACAAATATGGCACATACCAGCATAGCGCCCACCACTACCAATCCGAGTATGGGGTAATGCAGCAACGCCGCTTCTTTTGCCGGTTGTACCACAATCGCACCCGCAACGATGGCCGCAATGCCTCCGGCCATTTGCTGTAAGGAACTGTTGATGCTCATAAACGCTCCGCGGTCAGACATGGCAGGGATAGCCGTCACCAGCGACATCGCGGGCACCATGCGGCTCATAATGCCGACAAACATCACCATGTTAAGCAAAATGATTGCCCACAACGGTACCGGCACAAGATTGGTGTAAACGAGAACCATCGCCATGGCCAAGGCAGAACCGGCTACAAACAAACTGAACTTATTGACCTTATCGCTGAGGCGGCCTACTATCGGCATGATCACGATCGAGGCAATACCCGTGCAAAGAAAAATGATGGGCAGATCGTCGTGATGAATATGAATATTGTTTACCAGGAAAACGCTGGCAAAAGGCATCATCATAAATCCGCCGACAGATAGCAGGGCAGTGGCGGCAAAACCTGTACGGTATCTTCGGCTCTGCAACGTGTGCCAGAAATGAAGGAAGGGAGATTTGTGGAGTTGTATACTAAGGTGAGCCGTTACAGGTTTTAACAACCAGATGATGGATATGGCAATCAGGATGGCGAGGATCACGATCATCCAGAACGAACTGTGCCAGCCCCAGTTATTGGCGAAAAAAAGACCCGCGGGAATACCGAGCACCTGGCTTACTGCGAAACCCATTTGCACGATACCCATTACCCTGCCGCGTTGCTGCACGGCAAACAGATCGGCAATAATAGCCATGGAAATGGCGCCGATAACGCCGCCGAATAAACCGGTAACAATGCGGGCCGAGAGCAACATGACGTAATTATTGGACATTGCACAGAAAGCCGTGCCGCCAATAAAACCGATATAGAAGAAAAGCAATAATTTTTTGCGATCGAATTTATCGGCGAAACCTGCTGCCAGGATGCCGGAAATGCCCGCGCTGAAGGCATAAGCCGACACAACCCAGCCGAATTGTTTGGTAGAAATGTCCATTGATTTCATCAATACATCACTGAGTGGAGACAAAACCATGAAGTCAAGAACAACGGTGAACTGCAGCAGCGCCAGCAGGGCAACTACAAACCGCTGATAAGGAGAGAAAGCCGGAGCCGACATAAAGTTACTATTTAAGTGCTTTGTAAAGCGGCACAAAGATAGGTGAATGGTCAATCGTCAATAGTGAATGGTGAATAGTGAATGGTGAATGGTGAATAGTGAATGGTGCATGGTGAATGGTGAATAGTGAATGGTGCATGGTGAATAGTGAATAGGCTTCTGCCCTACACCCTAGGCCTTACCCCTTCACCCTGGCTGTTTACTTAAAACTTAATACTTACAACTTAATACTTACAACGCTGCTTACCGTACACCTTAAGCCTTAGCCCGAAGTGTCGGCCCGAAGTTTCGGGCCTTATACCGTATACCATCTCTTTAACCTAACTTACAATCTAAAAACCTCCCCATGCGCCGGCTATTTTTATACATAAGCTTTGTTATACTGACAGGTTGTGCTACCAGCAGGAAAACGACGGACACCCCGGACCAGGTCTACAACAGGATTGAAGCGCTTTTCAGCGATAAGGATTTTTTTTCGGCACGTGATCTTTACAAGGCCAGTCAAAGCCAGCTTTCAGAAAAACAACAATGGCTTTGCGAAGCAAAAATCGATAATGTTTTCAATCGTCTCGGTCAGTCCAACGAGCGGATCGCTTCTCTTTTTTCCAAATATGGAAATGAATTAGGCCCTGCCGCTAAGCTGCAACTGCTGGGCCTGCGTCAGACGAATTGCGGAAAGTTGTTTGCCTACGGCGAAGCCTGGGCTGCAATCAACGATATTTTGGAAAACTACCATGCCCAACTCAGCGCAGACGAGCGCGATGATTATGTCAACACCCGCAAAATATGGGGCGCATTGCGTGGCGAACCTGCCCAGCAGGTGATAATAGCAGAAAGTACAAAGCTGCAGTTTACACGTGATAAGGTAATGCTCACCAATCTCAAAGTGAAATCCGGCGAAGCGGAAGAAGATTTTGTATTCGACACAGGTGCTAATCTCTCCACAGTTACGAAATCCACTGCCCGCACATTTGGTATGCGGATCATGCCTGATACGCAAATCGAAGTAGGAGCGATCACAGGCATCAAAGTAAATGCCGAACTGGCTGTTTGTCCTTCTTTCAAAATCGGTGAGATTGAAGTACGTAATGCTGTATTCCTGGTGTTCCCTGATTCTGCCCTGGCCTTTCCGCAAATCGGTTACCAGATCAATGGTATCATTGGTTTTCCCGTTATCGAAGCTTTTGGAGATTTCCAGATCACCCGCAAAGACGAGTTGATCGTGAATAGAACATTCATCACCTGCACCGAGCAGAATCTTGCACTGGACTTCTTAACGCCCATTCTGCAACTGGACGGCGACAATTACTCCTTCGACTCCGGCGCCCGCGGGACTCAATTGTACCAGAAATATTTCCGTAAGCACCGCCAGGAAATTTCCAAACGTTATAAAGTCACGCAACTTTCATACAGCGGCGCCGGCGGCACCATGACGGCTCCCGGTTATTTTGTAACGTTTAGTCCAAGCATCAACGGCGTACCCGTGGCGGTAGACTCGGTACAGTTGTTCAGGGATGCTACCAACCCCGAAAGGGCGCACTTTTACGGCAACATCGGCCAGGATCTCATCGGCAAGTTTGAAAAGCTGCATTTCAACTTCCGCGATATGTGTTTGCGGTTCGAATAGGCATCCGAAACTTGTCAAATGTCAATTTTTCAGTGCTTTTATTGAACATTTCCAAGAAAAATGGGGTATTTTATTGTCATATTCCCGGTCTTCTTATTATTGCAAATAATCTTGTCAAATCCGGAAACAGTAAGCTGCCACCGGAATAAGTAACGAACCTATACCGAATGGAGGAGTTGTTGGTCAAGGGATACCAACCTAACCTGTGTAAGAGAAAGACGCTTTTTTTTGTACGATTTTTTTGCTGCTGGATAATATACTGGTTATGTAGTCTGTGTATCCCGTCATACGCACAGCCTGCCACCGCGGGCGACCCATATAATTTTGTCTACCGGAGCTGGAACAATGAGTCCGGCCTGCCGCAGAACACTGTGTACCGCGTTGTACAGGACAGTACGGGTTATCTGTGGGGTGCAACGGAAGAAGGATTGTTTCGTTTCGACGGTGCAGAGTTTTCTCTCATTAACATGGCGAATACGCCATCACTTATTTCCCCTACTTTTTATGACTTTGCTGTTTCCGGCCGTAACGTGTGGGCCGCGGGAAGCAATTCTGTCGTGCGTCTTTCGCACAAAGTGGAGCGGGTATGGGACCTGCGCGACCAGGTGAGTGGCGGATGGATCAAAAGCATTGAATTAGACATAAAAGGTAAACTGTGGATCGGGACCAGCAATGGAAGGCTGTTGGTACTGAATGGCGATTCCATCTATAATTATCCGCAATGGGAACGTGGTATGGGCTCTTCCATTGAAGTAATCAGGCAAAGTACACACGGACTGCTGATCGGTACATCGCAGGGGCTTTATCGCATCAGTGGCAACGATCCTGTACCACGTCCGCATCCGTTGTTTAACGGTGTGGGAATACTGGCAATAGAACCTGCCGCCGATGGCTCGATATGGCTTGGAGCGGCATCGCGCGGTCTCTGTCATCTGTCAACCGATACCACCTGGTATTCGGATAAAAACGGATTGAGGGAAAACTTTATCAATAGTTTGCACTACTCATCCGACGGAAGACTCTGGGTCGGTACCCGCAGCGCGGGATACCAGGTAATGGAAAATGGTAAACTGGTCACACCGGCTCAGGCAGGTCACGAACATGATGGTATCCGTTCCATTTTAACGACGAGCAAAGGAATTGTGTGGATGGGTACCACTTCGTCGGGATTGCTGCAACTGCGCCCGGCACTGCTCGGCGGACCGTTGCCACAACAGGAGCTTGCCGGTAAAATCATCCTCGCTATCTATCAACATCCGAATGGCGATCAGTGGATCAGTACGGCCGGAAAAGGCGTGCATCGCTGGGCTAATGGCTTGCTTACCAAATTCGATCAGACCAACGGATTGGCCAACAATGTGGTATTGTCGATCTATGGAAGAGGGGATTATGTTTACATCGGAAGTACGAATGGTCTTACGCGTTTCAATAACACAACCGGCCGTATCGACCGGCAATACACCACAAAAGACGGACTGCTGAACAATGGCATAATATGCCTGTTCAATGACTCGCGCAACCGTCTCTGGATCACTACGCGCCTGGGTGGGCTGCATGTGATGGATGAGAACGGGGTGATAAAAGCGGTAGAACCGCCATCGGGCGACAGGCCCAATATCATAGCGGCTTACGAAGACAAACAGCAGAATATCTGGTTTGGAACCCGTGGAAACGGTGTATTCAAAATGGACAGGGAAGGCCATATAGCACGGTATCATCATAAAGAAGGATTCCCCGGGGAAATTGTGTATGATTTTTATACCGACCGGGAAGGTGATATGTGGATGACGACGGATGTGGGACTGATCGTACAATACGAAGGGAAGTTTCAACTACTGGATAAAACAGCCGGATTATTTTTCAGGGAATCCTACCGTATGCTGGAAGACTCGAAAGGGTTTCTGTGGCTCACGGGCAACCAGGGATTACAACGGGTGTCTGTGGAAGAAATGATCCGGGCAAAAAAAGCAGGTGGTAAAAACCGGATGGCTGTGCGGTTATTCAATGCATTTGACGGGATGCCCAATGCTGAAACCAATGGCGGATTTTATCCTGCAGGATGGGCGATGGCTGATGGCACGCTCTGGTTTCCGACAGTGCAGGGCGTATCGGTAGCCGATCCCGCCAATATTGGTAAAGAAAGCAACGACCTCAATGTATTGATTCAATCGCTTCGGTTTGGTGATCATACTTTTTATCCCGGTATTGATGATATTGAAATACCGCCGGGTGTATACAATTTCGAGATCCGTTATACGAGTATCGACTTTTCCAAGGCTTCGGATATTCAATACTATTTCAGGCTGAAAGGCACGGACGAATGGACACCGACAGGTAATAAACGCGTGGTATACTTTTCTTCGCTGGAGCCCGGCAACTATGCGTTTGAAGTAAAAGCCGAGCGGTATGGGCACTGGTCGCCGACGGCGCAATTGAACTTCCGCATCAAACCCTACTTCTACGATACGTTGTGGTTTAAAATAATATCGCGCACGTTGTTCTTGCTCATAATCGCGGGAATATTCTGGGCAGTGAGAAGAGCATTGCGGCGTAAACTGCGGGAGCAGCAACTGATTACACGTGCACAAATTAATGGCCAGGAAAAAGAACGACAATTCATTAGTTCGGAACTACATGACAGCGTGAACCAGCAACTGACTACTGCCAAGATCTACCTCGACTATGCGAAAAGCCAGGAAGGAAACCGGCAGGAACTGATTGAGAAAAGCGAGGAGATGGTGCAATCGGTGATCAGTGAAATACGTACACTTTGTAATTCGCTTACACCTCCGGGATTAAAAGACATAGGGCTGGAAGAAGCATTGGAAGACCTGGTAGGATCGTATACGTCAGTAGGGAAATTTGAAGCGCAGCTTCGTTTTGATGTGGATCCTGAGCAATTGGACGAAGAACTACAATTTACCATATACCGGATCACGCAGGAGCAGTTGAACAATATTGCGCGGCATGCACAGGCGAAAAATGTGTGGCTGTTCTTTCATGTAAGTGCGCAGACGCTGCACATGTCGATCAGGGATGACGGGCGGGGATTTGATGCGCGTACCCAGCCGTTTGGCATGGGCTTCACGAATATCCGCAACCGGTTGTTGCTGTTCCCGGGAAAAATGGAGCTCCTGACAGCACCGGGCCGCGGTTGTACGCTGGAAGTGCATGTTCCCCTGAAGAAACGATAGGACGATTTAGATTTGTCCGGCTGTCAAAAAAATCGTTATTTTGCGCCCCTGACGGTCCGGTAGCTCAGCTGAATAGAGCAACTGCCTTCTAAGCAGTAGGTCATTGGTTTGAATCCAATCCGGATCACAAAAGCGCAATTCAAAATTGCGCTTTTTTTGTTTAAAACCCGCTACCAGAAAACGTTTTCACAAATGCCAAAATTTAAACGAGATCAAACCAAATCTCCAAAAGGAGCTTTTGGGGACCTGATTTTATAGGCCCCGACGGTAAAAAGGAACTTGCGATATTTTAATGAGCATCCTTTTTTTACGGTTGAATGTTTCTCGCTTGAACGTCAGGCAAATCTTCCATCCTTTTTTATCTCAAAAGGAAAAAAACACCAAAGAAGGGCAGAATTCTATTTGGGGCCACCTCACTATTGATGGCACGATGGACAGCCAAAAGCTGTCGGGTTGCGATGGGGATAACGACTCCAAAAGCCGCAGGGATTGTCTGGAAAAATAAGAGGTGGGCTTGTTTCTTAACTTAAGTGAACCGGTCGGGGCATCTTGCCAATCTACTTTTGCATTATCATTTAACAATCGTATTGACATGCACAAGAAAGTTTTATTTTTTGCTTTGACCTTAATGATGACAGGCAGTTTACAGGTGAATGCACAACATGCCAGACAAGACAGTACTTATAAAAAATATTTTGTTGGGAGTACATTCCTGTTGTTAGGAAATTTTATTCCCAACGACAGGAATCCGCCTCATTTTATACAACTAAATGTTGGATACAGGATCACACCTAAAGATGTTGTTTTCCTGGAATTAAAAAGATCCAGGTTTGCTTACCCGTTAGGCATCCCCTGGGGAAAATCATTTGATGCACCGGGAGAAAACTATCCCGGACACGTACGCCAAAATGTAATTGGATTAGCATACAATCGTTTTTGGTGGAAAGGATTATATACCGGCGTTCACGCAATGAATGCTTTTCAACGATACTATAACGAGGATAATAAGAAGATTGCAAATGGGTTCACATTATTTATGACCTACCGTTTGGGCTACCAGGTTAAATTATTTAAAAACCGTTTCTTTATCGAACCATCTGTTGGTTTGACTCATTGGCCTGTAAAAACTAATACTCCACAATCGTTTAAAGAAAAGGAAAGTAAATGGCCTGACTACTTTGGTTTTGAACCCGGGCTTCATTTTGGGTTTAATTTTTAGCAATTTTTGCTGACAGTTTAAACGACGTATTCCCTGACTCTTCTACAGTAACGTTTATTACCAATTAAATCGATATGCAAAAGAAAGTTCTATTGATTTGCCTTGTTTTAATTTTAACAGGCAGCCTGCGGGTGAATGCCCAATATGCCGGAGAAGACAGTACCTGGAAGCGGTGGTTTGTTGGCAGCACTATGTTTTTATTGGGTAATCTGGCTTCTACAAACCGCCCCGACTTCGTACAACTCAATTTCGGCTACCGGATTACAGGGAAGGATGTAATTACATTAGAACCTAAAACCTGGAAGTATGCCTGGCCCAATGGTATTAACCCGTTCTTTAACGACTCATACGGAAAGCCGGAAGAGGAATTTCCGGGATACATTCGTGAGTATGGCGTGGCAGTGGCTTACCAACGATTTATTTGGAAAGGTTTCTACGCCGAGCTCAATGTAATGCCTACATTACAAACTTTTGTGAACGGCGACGGCAAAAAAGTTGACAATGGATTTCAGCTTTTCAATACTTACCGCACAGGCTATCACATCAAACTTTTTAAGGACAGATTCTTTATTCAGCCCTCAATTGCAATTACTCACCGTGCTTATCACACAAAATTGCCTGATGGTTTCAGGCAGTTAGACGATAAGTGGTCGAAGTTTGTCTTTGGAGAACCCGGTTTTCACTTCGGGTTTAATTTGTAAAACAATGTCACCTTTTGAATGCTAAAAGGGAAGGTGTTGATTTGAGGATCGTAAAACAGCCATGGTCGTGTATACACGAACCATAGGGTGGCGTGTGCGGCTTTTTTCCTTCGTGGGGGTGTAAGTTGAACTTTTCTTTCCAAGGTTCGTGTATACACGAACCTTGGAAACGGCAAATTTTCCCTACTCACGACTGATCGTAATTCGATATTTTTGCGGCCTAACACGTTTGTATGCCCGATATTTTTTTTTACGGCACTGACCGGCTCACTTCCAGCAAAGCCATCGCCATTGCCCGCGGTCAGCTCAAAGCCAGCCTCAATGACGAAGCTACCACACGCGTACTCGCCAGCCAGGACGAAGTAGCCCGGATCGTCAGCACCGGCCGCACTGTCTACGGCGTCAATACCGGCTTCGGCATCCTGGCCAACAAACCTATCTCCGAAGAAGATACCGCCACACTTCAATACAAGATCCTGCAAAGCCACAGCGTCGGAGTAGGCGAACCCATCGCCCCGGAAGTGTCGAAGCTCATGCTCATCACCAAAGTGCAATCTCTTGCACAAGGGTACAGCGGTGTTCAATTGTCCACTCTACAAAGGATCATCTGGCATATCGACAACGACATTATTCCTGTAGTGCCAAGCCAGGGAAGCGTTGGTGCTTCCGGCGATCTGGCCCCTCTGGCACATCTCTTCCTTCCGCTTATCGGTTTGGGCGAATGCTGGGTTAATGGCGAAAAGAAAAAGGCTGCCCGGGTGTTGCAACAAAACCAATTGCCGCCAATCCAACTTGGTCCTAAAGAAGGGCTGGCGCTGATCAACGGCACACAATTCATTCTCTCCTTCGCCGTAAAAGCGGTGCAACGGATGCATAATTGCCTCGAGGCGGCAGACATCATCGGCGCCATGACGCTTGAAGCCCTGACGGGCACCAACGCACCGTTCGACGAACGCCTGCACAAACTCCGGCCTTATGCCGGAAACCGGCTCGTAGCACAACGGCTGCGCCTGATCCTGCATGATTCTGCCATTATGCAAAGCCATGTGGACTGCGGACGTGTACAGGACCCTTACAGCCTCCGCTGCATGCCGCAGGTACACGGTGCCAGCCGCACAGCCTGGTTTCATTTAAAAGAATTGACCGAAACAGAACTCAACGCCGTTACCGATAACCCGATCATCTTTTCGGCGACAGACACCATCAGCGGTGGAAACTTCCACGGGCAGCCACTCGCGCTGCCACTCGATTATGCCTGCTTTGCCGCAGCAGAGATCGGTAATATTTCCGATCGCCGTTGTTATTTGCTATTGGAAGGTAAATGGGGTTTGCCGATGTTGCTGATGAAAGATGTAGGGTTGAACAGCGGCTTCATGATTCCGCAATACACCACCGCTGCTTTGGTAACGGAAAACAAAACGCTTTGTTTCCCTGCGAGCGCAGATAGCATTCCTACCTCGCTCGGACAGGAAGACCATGTGAGCATGGGCAGCATCAGCGGGCGCAAACTCAACCAGGTGCTTGATAACCTCGAAAATATCCTGGCGATCGAATTGCTCAGCGCCTGCCAGGCGATTGAATTCCGCCGTCCGCATCGCAGCAGCGAAGTGCTCGAGTTTGCACATGACCTTGTGCGCAACTACGTAAGCTTTGCCGAGGAAGACCGCATTTTTGCTGAAGACATCAATCTGGTGGCAGGATTGATCAAAGATTTTTCTTTCGTGGAAAAAGTAGACGCCTTTACTGCCTCGCGCGATATCCGGCTCAACGAAGGGTATGCCGAATTTACCTATTAATAAAAAATCATTCATCCGATAAATAGCTCATTATGTCTTACGATCCGGTTAAATATAAAACACCTACGGGAGCGACACTTACTACCAAAGGCTGGGTGCAGGAAGCGGCACTCCGTATGTTGCTGAACAACCTCGATCCCGAAGTGGCCGAACGTCCGGATGAATTGATTGTCTACGGCGGCCGCGGCAAAGCTGCACGTAACTTCGAGGCACTCGACAAGATCATCGCCAGCCTGAAGTCATTGGAAAATGATGAAACATTGCTAATACAATCCGGCAAACCCGTTGGCATTCTCCGTACCCATCCCGATGCACCCCGTGTATTGTTATCCAACTCCCAACTGGTGCCGAAATGGGCTACCTGGGAACATTTCGATATGCTGGAAAAAAAGGGATTGATGATGTATGGTCAGATGACCGCCGGCAGTTGGATTTATATTGGCAGCCAGGGCATCGTACAAGGCACGTACGAAACCTATGGAGCCGCGGCTGACAAACATTTCGGCGGTACACTCAAAGGCACACTGAATGTAACGGCCGGTCTCGGTGGAATGGGTGGCGCTCAACCGCTCGCCATTACGATGAACGAAGGTGTGGCACTCCTCGCCGAAGTAGAAGGCTGGCGCATCGATAAACGCATCGAAACACGCTACCTCGATGAAAAATTTACCGACATCGACGCGGCAATCGATCAGGCTTTGCTTTACAAACAAAAAGGAGAAGCACGCAGCATCGGTGTGCAGTGCAATGCCGTACATCTGCTGGAAAGATTGATTGAAAGAAAGATCATTCCCGATACCTTAACGGACCAAACCTCCGCGCACGATCCGCTGATCGGCTACTGGCCGCATGAACTGAGCTACGAACAGGCAACTGAATTACGCAAGATCAATCCCGATGAATATGTTGCATTGGCTTATAACAGCATGGTGAAACATGTAGAGCTGATGCTGGAATTGCAAAAGCTGGGCGCGATTACGTTTGATTATGGCAACAACATTCGCGCAAGAGCGCAGGAAAAAGGTGTGACCAATGCATTTGATTTTCCCGGCTTTGTTCCGGCGTATATCCGTCCGCTTTTCTGTGAAGGCAAAGGGCCTTTCAGATGGGCGGCTTTGAGCGGCGACCCCGCTGATATTGCCGTTACCGACGAAGTAATCGGCAATTTATTCCCTGATAACAAAGGTCTCCAACGCTGGTTGCGCCTCGCCAAAGAAAAAATAGCGTTTCAGGGTTTGCCTGCACGTATCTGCTGGCTCGGACAAGGAGAAAGAGAAAAAGCCGGTCTTGCTTTTAATGAATTGGTACGTACCGGTCGTGTAAAAGCACCGATCGTAATCGGCAGAGACCACCTCGATACGGGATCAGTAGCAAGCCCCAACCGGGAAACCGAAGCCATGCTCGATGGCAGCGACGCCGTGGCCGACTGGCCATTACTGAATGCGTTGGTGAATACTGCGGGCGGCGCTTCATGGGTAAGTCTTCACCATGGCGGTGGGGTAGGTATGGGCTATAGCATTCATGCAGGGATGGTAATTGTAGCAGATGGCACAGCCGAAGCTGATGCACGACTTGCCCGCGTATTACGTAATGATCCGGGGATGGGCGTTATCCGCCATGCCGATGCAGGTTATGATATAGCGAAGGAAACCGCGAAGAAACACGGGCTGGATATCTGATATCAGGTATGCCATTTAAGCCGCTCATCCAGCAGCGAACGGTCGGCATATTCTATTTGCAACACACGCCTCGTGTCCGCACTTTGCGATAACGGAGAATAATGCAGCAGTAGTGGGCGAAACAATAATATCCCGCCGCGGGGAAATGTTCCGCATATCTTTTGCTTTTCGAGGAAGAGTTGTTCAATTGCCGTACCACTCAGATATCCCCGCCGGTGCGTACCCGGTATCATCCACATCGGGCCGTTGGATTCATGGCATCTGTCGAGGTGGATACGCAGGCTTAGCATGTTTTCCAATACCACAGGCGGCGGTTCCACATGCGGAATGCCTGCCGGTGCACTCCAGTTATTATAACCCCCGACGTCTATTTTTTCTTTAACCGCAATGTACCTGTCCTGGTGCCAGGGTAAATGCCAGTTATGTTCAGGCGTTTTATCCAACACAAATATCTTAACAGGTTGCAGGTTTTCATCGGTTAAAATACGCAGCAGTTGTTCCGCCAGGAGAAAAATGGCGGCATGTAGCAGGAGTTCAGTATCCGGATGCTGGTCATAGTTGAAAGCCCCGGCTGCGGAAAGTTCCTGCTCCAGTTCCGATAAAAAATCGCCCGGCAAAACAGGCAGTACGGCAAAGCCGTTTTCTTCCAGCGAGGCCAATACCACTTTCTTTTGCAGTTGACATTCTTTGATATAGTTGACCGGAAGCATCGACAATGCATAGTTGATGGCGGCAAGATAGGTAAAAACAAAACAGCCGGCTATCTCACGATACCGGCTGTTTACTTTTATCTCAACTAAACTAATCAACTTGTTTTTTACGCGCTGCTCCCGCGATCGTATTCATCCGCACGATGAACAACAGCAAAGCTACGAGTAATCCGACCGCCATTAGGTAGATCAGGAACATGCCATAGTCCCGCTGCAGAGATGGGGGCAGATAGTGTGTTTCCAGTTTCGAAGGTTTTACGAAAGGCGCGTCGCTTTCTTTTTGTGTGGTAGCATTGATGTATTCAACGATGCTTTTAATATTGTCGGGAGTAAGATCAGCATGATCCGGCATCACCACCTGGTTGAACTGGTGATAGATCGCCACCGCATCTTTATCGCCGCTTTTGATCAGGGCCTGCGATGATTGTACAAATTTTACGATCCAGTCCATAGAGCGACGCTGATCAACACCGGCCAGCGCAGGACCCGTGAGTATACGGTTTACATTGTGACAGGCTGCACAACGACTTACAAATATCGTCTTGCCATCTTCGACAGGATTGGCATAGAGCCCTCCTCCGGAGATGATCAGCAGAAAGGCAACAAGCAGGGATCTATTTTTCATGTTTCAGTTTTTTAATGTCAGTTATGAGTTGGGCTACTTCGGTATCACTGGTGCCGTCATAATATCCTCTTATACGCTGTTGCTTATCCAGGAGTACCAGTTTTTCGCTATGAATAAAATCATTCGGTCCGCCATCGCCGTCGGTGGCTACTACGAGAAAACTGTTGCGCGCGAGTGCGTAGATCGATTTTTTATCACCCGTTAGCAGGTCCCATTGATGAGTGTCGAGTCCGAAGCGATGTGCATAAGTGGCTAACTGTGCGCTGCTGTCGTTTTCCGGATCAACCGTAAAGGAACTGATCCACACGCCCGCATCGTCGGCAAAAGCCTGTTGCACCTGCCGCAGATGGGTGGTCATCTTCGGACAAATGACCGGGCAATGCGTGAAGAAGAAATTGGCCACCACGATCTTTCCATTCCATCGATCCTGCGTTATGTTTTCACCTTTTTGATTCTGCAATGCAAACGCCGCAATCCTGTGGTCTTCTTTGCCGAATACGGGAAGGGTTTCCCATTTGCGTTCGTACAGGTTCACCATCGCGTATACCGTAAAGGGCAGCGCAAAGACGATCAGGATAAAGAGCCGGATGGTTGTATTCTTTTTCATGGTTTAACCGTTTCAGTTTTATTCTCAAGCGGCATAGGGTTGTCGATATTGTACCTTGGCGCACCGGGGCCGCTGTTTTTATTTACATTGATCAGGGCAGGTATATAAGCCAGGAGGATGATCACGATCATGGCTACCAGCCAGGGTTTGAAACGATCGAAAAGCGGTACGCGTTTTTCGTCATGAAATGCTTCCGCTACGGGAATATCCAGTTCGCCTTCTTCGGTTTTCTTTTTGAAAATGGTGCCGAAGAATACGACTACGAACAACATACCGGCAAGGAACATGATGAATCCGCCAAGCAGGGCGATGGTAGTAGTGGGTACCCAATCGGGGCGGAACTGCGCGCTTTCGGGATTCAGGTAAGAGATACCGAGATTGGTACGGCGTGGTTCACCTCTCAACCCTCCCCAGCTCATACCGAAGGAAAAAATCAGCATGCCAATCATCCAGAGATAGGGAATGATCGCATTCACCGAGGGCATGAATATTTTTTTACCACTCATGCGGGCATACAGGTATAAACTCATCCCCACAATACCGAGGAAAACCGGCCCCGCAACGGTCATGTGAAAGTGACCGGGCAACCAGGCTGTGTTGTGTATCACATTGTTGAGCGAATAAGAGGAGTTGATAATGCCGGTTACGCCCCCGAAAATAAACAGGATCAATCCGCAGATGAAATAGCCAAAAAGGAATTTGTCTTTGTTTAAATACGGCAGTTTCGCCATCCATCCGAATAATCCTTTCGCACCGCGCTTGCGGCCTGCATATTCGAGCGAGGCGGCAATGGTGAATGCTGTGATGAAACTGGGAATGGCTACACCATAGGTCAGCAAACCGTGGAAGAATTTCACACCACGTGTGATGGTAGGATCGCTGTATTGGTGGTGAACGCCAACGGGAATGGAAAAAATGAGAAACAGAAATAAAGCAATGCGTCCTGCGAGATCGGAATAGAGCTTACCACCCGCCACCTTGGGCAGGATGGTGTAGAACATGATATAAGCCGGCAACAACCAGAAGTAGACCAGTGCATGTCCGAAGAACCAGAAAAGTGTTCGGGCCAGGTTCACATTCACCGTTTTGGTCCAGCCCATTGACCAGGGTATTAACAATACCAATACCTCATAGGCTACGGCCAGTGTACACATGAACCAGATGATGAAGTTGATGAGCGTTCCCAATACCGCCAGTGGCGTTTTGATTTCGGGATTCTCTTTTTTCCAGGCATTGTACATGCGTACCCAATCGAACAACGGCACCCATGACCCGACGATCAGCAGGGCAGCACCAAGATAGAATAATGGATGAGCTTTAAGTGGGGGATAAAAAGTATAGAGTACCGATGCTTTACCCATCAGCATCGTTGCCGCTGCCAGCAATACACCGGTAAGCATCAGCCAGAAGCTGAGCCACATCAGTTTTTTGTTGGGTTCTTTTTTGAAATAGAAAGCCATGGTCGCATGCCCAAACGCCACGGCAAAAAAGGTTGTCAGCACCAAGGCGTTGATTACGCCGTGCAAGGTGAGGCCCTGGTAATAATCCAGTTTCAGGAAGGAAGTCTGGTGCAATACGCCCGCCCTGTACACGGTCTGCATTAATCCGTGATATATACCGATGATCAGCAAGGCTACCGGTATCGCCAGTTCGAGGTAAATAATCCGTTTAAAAGTTTTGCTTACTTGCATAAATCATCGTTTTATTTGGCAGTGGGATAGTTGACAATAACCTGGGCACGCATGTTTTGATGACCCACTCCGCAATACTCATGGCACACGATATCATACACGCCGGGTTTATCAAATTTTACGGTGGTCTTATTGATGGAGCCATAAACGGCCATCATGTTTACATTCTTCTGCGCAATGTTGAACCCGTGAACCACATCTTTGGAAGTGAGATAGAAATCCACTTCGCTGCCGACAGGTACATAAATTTCACCTGGTTCAAATTGCCACATGGATGCAACGGAAAACACCTGGTAAGTAGTTGAATCGAGTTTGTTGATTTTGGGTTCGGTATACACCTTGTTATAAGGAAGACACTCAGGCAGGTCTGTCTGGTATTTATTTTTCGCATACAACAGCGAAAAAATAAACAGACCGATAACAGAAAGTGTGATGATCAGCACCCGTTTTTCAAATTTGTCAATTTTCATAAAAAAAATTTTAGCTGCGTTCGATCATGAGGGAATAGATGCCATACCAGAAGAGGAGGGAGAGCACAACCAGTGCGATAAAAAAGGCCATCGCTCCCTTGGGGGTGAATTTTTCTTTCTTTTCTTGGGGTTCCATGTGTATTAATTTGATTGCCCGGCAAAACTACCTGTCAGCTTTTTACACACTGATGACATGACGCTCCCGACGAACTGATTTATATCAGGCAGACTGTATGACGTAAATCAGCCGATGCCATTTGCGGATACTTTTCTTTTACAATTCAAACGGATGGATGTTATGTTTCTACAGGATAATGCTATTACCGGGGAGACGGTTGTAAGAGATATTGTGCAGGCTGATTATCGAACGGCGGCGGTTTTTGATGCTTATGGCATCGACTACTGCTGCGGAGGACGATGGCCCGTTTCCTCCGCCTGCCTGATGAAAGGTGTGAAGCAGGATGAACTACTCGATAAACTCCGCCGGGTGACCCGGACGCTCACTTTGTCCACGGCACATGCGTTCGAAGAATGGGATATCGATTTCCTGGTCGATTATATCCGGCGCGTGCATCATACTTATCTGCGTAATAACCTGCCGCCGCTAAGTGAGGCGTTGGACCGTTTTGCCGGCAAGCACCGAAATAAATACGCGTACATACCCGCCCTGGAGGAACTATTCATGCGTTTCTGCGCCGAAACCCTGCAACATATTAAGCAGGAAGAAGAAGTATTGTTCCCCTATATTCTGCAGGTAGCGCATGCCTATGCAGATAAAGATTCGCTGGCAACCTTACTGGTTAAAACACTCAGAAAGCCCCTGCCGCCGGTGATGGAACAGGAACATACTATTTTCAGAAACTACCTCCTGCCTATCCGGGAGCTTACATCGCTGTATACGCCGCCGGAAAACGCATGCACCAGCCACGGCGTGCTGCTCGGACGCCTTCGTGAACTGGACAATGATCTGTCGCAATACCTCTATCTTGAAACGTCGATTCTTTTCCCGCGGATCATCAATATGGAAAAGGAATTATTGGGGGCTTGAAAGGCATCTGAATTTTCACTACCTTAAGCGCCCGGAGAAGACCCAACTATGGCGGCAGACATTACCCATTTACATTCACTTTTTGAGAACGCAACAGAAGGTATTATCCTGACCAATGGTAAAGGGCAGATCATTCTTGTGAACCCTGCTGCCTGCCGCATGTTTGATTACCGCCCGGAAGAAATTACCGGTCAGCCCATAGAAATACTGATACCCGACAGCGTGCGCTCGCATCACCACGAACTGCGGGACGGGTTTTACCATAAGCCGTCCAACCGCGTAATGGGCCACGGCCGCGACCTTTACGGCAGAAAAAAAGGTGGCACCGATCTTCCGGTGGAAGTAAGCCTTAGTTATTATCACCAGCAGGAGGAAATGTTCGTGATCGCGTTTGTCGTCAACATCACGCGGCGCAAAGAGATTGAACAGAATATGGTGAAGCAGCAGAAAGAACTCGAACTCATCAGCAACGAGATCCGTATTCTGAATGCCGAACTCGAAGCAAAGGTGGAAGAACGGACACTCATTCTCAAAGAAGCCTTACAACGGCTGGAACAATCACAGGTGGAATTGAACGAAGCGCTGGACAAAGAACGGCAGTTGAATGAAATTAAAAGCCGTTTCGTTTCCATGGCCTCCCACGAATTCCGCACACCATTAAGTACCGTGCTGTCATCAGCGTCGTTGCTCGGTAAATATACTACCACAGATGAGCAGGACAAACGCACCAAACACATCGAGCGGATCAAAAGTTCGGTCAAGCAACTCAATGAAATACTCGAAGACTTCCTGTCACTGGGTAAACTGGATGAGGGGAAAGTGCATACGCAATTGACGGGATTCGATCTGCGTCATTCGCTGGAAGAATTGACAGAAGAATTAAAACCATTACTGAAAGAAGAACAATTTTTCGATTTGCAATATCAGGGACCCAATCATTTCTGCTCCGACGAAAAGCTGGTGAAAAATATTCTCACCAACCTGATCACCAATGCGATCAAATTTTCGGGCGAAAAAGAAGGGATCCGTATCGAGGCCTCCGCCGATGAACTACAGGCCACCGTAAGTGTAACCGATAAAGGGATCGGTATTGCGCAGGAAGACCTGGAACATTTGTTCTCCAGTTTTTTCCGCGGCGCCAACGCTGTCAACATCCAGGGTACGGGTCTTGGATTGCATATCGTGCGCCGTTACCTTGACCTGATTGGCGGCGATATAACGGTAGACAGTAAACTGGGTGAAGGCTCCTGCTTTTCGATCACTTTCTTAAATCATAAATCCACATGATGAAATCTGTATTGGTCATTGACGATAACCAGGGCATCCGCGAAAACACGGCCGAGATCATGGAACTGGCCGGTTATAAAACATTTACCGCTGAAAACGGCAAAAAAGGAGTGGAGCTGGCCGTTCGCGAAAAGCCGGATGTGATCATCTGTGATATCATGATGCCCGAACTCGATGGCTATGGCGTGTTGCACCTGCTGCGCAAAAATCCGGACACCAGTCATATTCCTTTTATTTTTCTTACCGCAAAAACAGAACGCAGCGACCTGCGGAAAGGCATGGAAATGGGAGCCGACGATTATGTAACCAAGCCATTCGATGAAATAGAATTGCTCAATGCGGTAGAGATACGATTAAAAAAAGCGGAAGTATTGCAGCAGCGATATGCCGCTTCGGCGGAAGGCCTAAACAGCTTCCTGGATGATGCGCGCAATGCCGGTATGATCGGCAGCCTGACATCGCAATACAACACCGAACCCTACATGCGCAAACAAACCCTTTACCAGGAGGGAAAGCGCCCACGTTTTCTATATTACCTGGTGAAAGGAAAAGTGAAGGCCTTCCGTACACACGAGGACGGAAAAGAATACATCACCGATATGTTCAGTGAAGGCGATTTTATGGGTTACTCCTCCCTGCTAGAGGATAAAAATTACGACCATTCGGCCGTAGTACTCGAAGACGCTGAGGTGATGCAGGTGCCGCGGGAAGATTTCCTGCAAATGGTATATGGTGATATCAACGTGGCCACAAAATTCATCCGGATTATTACGCAGAACGTAAAGGAAAAGGAGGCCAGGCTGTTGAACCTTGCTTATAGTTCTCTCCGCAAGCGCGTGGCCAATGCACTGGCCGATCTGCACGATAAATATGCCAGCGGTCATAAAGACACGATTATCGATATTTCAAGAGAAGATATCGCGCATTATGTTGGCACCGCCACCGAGTCGCTGATCCGCACGCTCAGCGATTTTAAAGCAGAGAAATTGGTGGAAATCAGGGAAGGCAAGATCCGTGTGACGGATGCGGATAAGCTGAGGAATTTGTTGTATTGATAGAGGGGGAAGGTATAAGGCCCGAAATTTCGGGCCGACACTTCGGGCTAAGGTATAAGGTGTAAGGTTAAACAGCCGCCCGATACTTCGGATATAAGTATTAAGTTTTAAGTACAACAGCCACATCTCTCCATTGCCGTGGTTCGTGTCTTCACGAACCACAAAGCGACAACGTCAGGTAGCGCCATTCACCTATTGACTTATTCACCATTCCCTTTTTGAATTTTGACTTTTGAATTTTGACTTAGTTCTCCAACTCCCTTCCATGCGTATCCTGTTTATCCAACGTCCAGCCATCGGTCATGGTGGTTTCGAGCCATAACTGACCCGACTTACGTGAAACCTGCGCATCGACTCCGAGTTCCTTTGTCAAAAGATTTTCCAATTCCGCTACGGTCATGTCGCGGTTCACATCAATAAACGCTTCCTCTTTTTTCATGCCGGCATCGGCAAGACTACTGCCGTGCAATAAATGTCTTTTTAATCCTTTGCTCCCGGTCTGCGGATAAAACTCCAGCTTCAGGAACGGGAACTCCTGTCGGAATGCCTCCTGGATTTCGTGAATGGTCTTGCTGCGCAAAAATCTTAACCGCATAAAAAATAGTATTTACAAGCAAAAATAAACAGTCGTATCGCCAGAATCCATGATACTATATGTTCCGGTTATGAGAATGATCAGCCTTGCGGTTTGCGTAAATCAGGCGTGCAAAGGTGACAGGTCATGAAAAAAAGCGGACGGATGGAGCAATTTTGTATTCTAAACAGGACAACAATGAAAACTCTTCAACATCCCATCGTTTTGCATGACAGCGTACAAAGAACCAGCATCATCCGCCGTTTTTTTGATTGGGCGGAAGGGCAGCAGAAGAACCGGATTGCCTGGCTGGCTGTTATGCTCATGGGGCATGCCTGTGTGCTCACACCGCTTACGTTGTTTTTTATCATGTATTCCGGAAACAACCTGGTGCTTTGGCCATTTGCCATGGTAGCAATGGTGCTGGTGCTGATCACCAACCTTTCAGCACAACCTACTAAAATTACTATCCCGGTATTTTTCCTCAGCGTCTTGCTGGATGTAATCATTATCGTAGATTGCATTATCAATCTGGCGAAGCCCGCCTGAGGATAACAATCTATTTTGAAAAAGATCCTTCAATATATCTGCGGGCTCCTGCTATTGGCGGGAGCTTTTGCATTCACCGGCTGCCGTACAGGACGTGTGAATACTTCCTGGCAAACGGGAGAAACCTTCAAAGCTGCACAACGCGTATTAGTCATTGCCATACTGCCTCCCGAGGACACCGCGGCACGCCGCGTAGCCGAAAAAGAAATGGTCGCCCTGTTACAGGAGCGCGGTTATTACGCGATATCAGCCGTGGAGAAATACGGACAGAACGGACTGGACGAAAGCCACGAAGGAGTATTGTATAAAGAATTGAAAAGCGACGGTATCGACGCGGTACTAACCGTTGCGCGGATTCCACAGAACCGCGAAGACAGATGGAAAGAAACGATGACTGTTTATCCAAACAGTTATTATTACAAACGAATAAAAAGTTACCGCACGCTTTTCACCCAACCCGGTGAAGGCCGCCGTCCTTTTTTCTGGGAAGGCATACTCTTCGATCTATCCAGCCTTCAGGCATTAAGCGTGTTACGTTCTCCCGCCATGGGCAAACCTCCGGCGACGCAACCTTCGCCCGAGTTGCTGAAACGCTTCATGAATAAAATGCAAAAACAGAAAACACTGCAGCGCAAAGCCGCTCCGGTGGGATACAAAGCGTTCTGATTTGCGTGAGAACAATCAGTTCTCCCTATAACCGCTGTCATAGATTCAGATAGTGAGCTGGAATAAATTTGGTAAAATGTTACCAAATGAAAAAGATCCTGCTCGCACTGGATGCCTTGAGCCCGGACAAGGCTGCTATCGACTTTGCCTGCTATCTGGCTTCATTGACGGATTCCCTGCTTACCGGCGTATTTCTGGAAAACCTGGTCGCCGACCAGGAGCCCGTTTTGAAAAAGACGGCCGGTGCAGCCTATATAAAATGGGAAATCGATAAAGACTCTAAGGAATACAAGGATAAATGCATAAAAACAGAAGCGCATATTGCCGAGTTTGAACGCGCGTGTTATGTGCATAATGTAAGGTTCAGTATACATCGCGATGAAGGAACACCCATAGCGGAAATGATCCGCGAAAGCCGCTATGCCGATGTGCTCATTGTCGATGCCGATACATCTTTTCACAAACGATACGAAGGAGTGCCTTCCGGCTTCGTGCGGGAATTGCTCAGAGATGCCGAATGCCCGGTAATCATTGCGCCCGGCGATTTCTACAGCATCGACGAACTTATTTTCACCTACGACAACTCGAAGTCTGCAGCCTTTGCTATGAAACAATTCACCTATCTCTTTCCCGCACTGTCAGATAAAAAGGTGACCGTTTTACAGGTAAATAAAAGCGGAGCCTGGCAGGAAGATGAAAAAGCCGGTCTGCGTGGTTGGCTGCAGCATAATTATTCCTCTATCGGCTTCCAGGCATTGAAAGGAGATGAGCAGGATGCTTTTTTTACTTTTTTATCCGGAAGGAAAAATGCATTTATCATAATGGGCGCCTATGGCCGTAATGCTCTGTCCAGGTTCTTTCATGAGAGTACTGCAGATCTTGTGATAAAAATCATCACACGTCCGCTCTTCATTGCTCATCTTTAAAAATAAACTGAATCATGCGTAAAATCATTGCAGCATTCGACGGTCTCCGGTATTCATCTTCCACCAGGGATTTTGCCATCCATTTTTGTAAGGAAACAAATGCCCACCTCGTAGGCGTGTTTCTTGATGATATAATGCGTACCAGTTACCGGATCTCAGATGCGGTATCCGGGGAAGGTACAACGGATAACCGGCTGGGAAAACTTAATAAAAAAGATCAGCGCATGCGCGAAGCATCATCCGCCGATTTTGCTATTAAAGTAAAAGAAGAGGGACTGAGTTTTTCGATACACCACGATTACAATGTGGCTATCCGCGAACTGTTGCATGAAACCATGTATGCGGATATGCTCGTAATAGACGGTCATGAAACGCTGACAAATTATGCAGAACCTGTTCCCACGGATTTTATCCGCGATCTTCTTTCCAATGCGCAATGCCCGGTAGTGGTGGTGCCTGTCCAATTTAAGCCGGTATCAAAGCTGATCTGGCTGTTCGACGGCCAACCTACTTCTGTACATGCCATGAAAATGTTTTGCTATGTATTACCCGAATTTACAGGTTATCCCGTTGAAGTGATCACGGTAAAAGCGGCAGGCAAACCTGCTTATATGAATGACCATAAGTTAGTGCGTGAATGGCTGAAGCGTCACTGTCCTAAAGCCGCGTTCACCGTACTCAAAGGCGATGCGGAAACAGCTATTACACAATACCTGAAATCGGTAAAGGAGCAACCGCTTGTTATTCTCGGCGCTTACCGCCGTAATACGGTTTCAAGATGGTTCCGGCCCAGCATGGCCGATAACCTGATCCGTAACCTGAAACTTCCCGTCTTCATCGCTCACAACAAATAAGGGGCATGCGTGTACTGCCAAAGATGCTAGAGTACGTCACAGCCGGCAAGGGCTTTCGTTTTTCCTGAATTCTTTACTCCATAAATAATCTGGAAAAGGCCGATGCCAGCAAAGACCAGGTGTAACCAACTGACCCCCCGGATCATGATCACCTGGACAATGATCCAGCCCATAAGCAAGATCCCTGCTATCAGCGTCCGGCGGCCGGCGCTTGTAAGGTTGCTGAGACCGGCAAGTAAGGCAATTAACTGGCTGCCCCCGATCACCAAAGCCAGTATTAGACCCGGAATAAAGAAATTGTCGAATGGTGATGTCTTCAGGAGGAAAAGCGGAAGCCCGATAGCCGAGCCATCGGGCCAGGTAACGAGCAGCCCGCCGCAGATAAGCGCGGACAACCCGGTAACAGTTTCTGTTATCAGTAATATTTTTTTCATAAAATAATCAAGTGGCAAAGTAATAATCCTGATTTGTCTGTTCGAACCGGCCGCTTTTTTCAACAACCTGGATACGGAAAATAACTCCGCCGATGATATCGTTGTCTTCAGCGCCAAAGGGCCAGTCGTTTCCCAGGTGTGTGGTTTCGCTGCTCCGCATGGGCAGCACACGCTTGTGAAGCCATGTCAGGGCTTCGTTGCGTGCGTCCCCGGCCTCCAGCTCTTCGTAAATGCCCTGAATTACCACACTCTGCCAGTTGGCATGATTGCGGGTGTTTTCGGCTTCAAAACAAACATGCGGATTTTTCCGCATCATCTGTATTTTGAGCCCTTCCTGCGAACGGCAATAAATATACCGGCCATCGTAAGCGAAACTGATGGGGACTACATAACAACGGTTGTCGACACAGCATCCGATGCGGCCGATCACCTGGTGATTGAGCAAACTTTCAACTTCTTCTTCGTTAAGATGTCCGATCATGTTATCTTTTTTAATTTAAAAAATGTTCAACGCCTGCATTTTACCACGACGAAGGAGCCTTCTCCGTAACCGGACCGGGGCTGTTGCACGCCGGTGATCGTGTGCAGGCTGCCAAATAATGTTTGGGAGAAATTCAACTGCTGAAATCCTGCATGGTTTAACAATGTTTGTATTTCTTCTGCCGTATACAAACGGGTATAGGGACGAAATGCTCCCTCCGAAAGATGCGCTTCATAATGCGATGCGAGTTCGCTGTTGCGATCGATAAAAGACAGTATCAGCATACCGCCGGGTTTCAGTACCCTGTGCGCTTCGTTTAATGCGCGTGGTACGTCTTTGACATGACTTATACAACCATTCATCAATATCACGTCGGCCTGCTCATTCTCATAAGGAAGGTCTTCAGCAAGACCCGGTATTGTTGCCACCGGAATTTGCTCCGCCGGCTTTTCCAGGCCGGTCGTGGTTTGCAGTCCTTCGTGTACGCACAGCGCGGCCGCCAGCCTGCCCGACACGGTGCCTATCTCCACTGAAATAAGCTGCTCCCCGCCGGGCCATACATCTTTTATAGCCAGCAATTTACTCTGGAACACAGCCGGATATTGGTCGATCCACCGGTCGTATTGCTCAATGATGATATCAGGGGATGATGTAGGCAATTTTTTGTTTAAAAGTAGGTTGGATTAACGCTGTTTCCCATGAGAGAGGTCAGCGGGTGTCATGATGTTTGCACGCAGGTAAGTGACCAAACTCATTACCGGGCTTGAGTAAGGTCGTTGTAAAGAGCAAGGAAGGAGAGTAGATTCGTACTGTAATTTTTTTCTTCATCAAATAAACAGTATTTGTATGGCCACAAAGGAACTGACGAAAACAAGCGGTGAGATGCCTGGCTTGTTGACTGATTTTTTCAAACCATGGAATGAATGGTTTCAAAAAGATTTTTTTCTCCCGGCCCGGGTATTGTCTGTGCCGGCCGTTAATATCGTTGAGACTTCCGATGCCTATGAGGTATCGCTCGCCGCACCGGGTATGGAAAAGGAAGACTTTCAAATAAACGTTGAAGGAAACCTGCTCACTATCCTGGCGGAGAAAGAAGTAACGAAGGATGAAAAAGAAAAGAAGTTTACAAGGAAAGAGTACAGCTACTCTTCCTTCAGCCGGTCATTCAATCTGCCTGATGCGGTAAACAAGGATAAAATCGACGCCAGGTATGAAAACGGGGTGTTACATCTGCTGCTTCCGCGCAACAAGGAAGCACGGCAGTCTGCAGCAAAAAAGATCGCTGTAAATTGATCAGTATACAGACTGCATTGCCCGCCATTGTAAAATGACGGGCCTTTTTTCATCATATAGCTTTTAAATCACTGGTTATGGATAGTGCGTTATCAGACGAAGTCAATCATTGGAAACTGCAACTGATGCTTTTGCAGAATGAGAACATGCAGTTTAAGCACCAGGTAAGTGAACTGGCACAGGGTGATATTTCAGGAGCGCGACTGATGAACCTGGAAGATTTTCTCAGCAAGTTGATCCGCAAAGATGAAGGTATCTTATTGCTGAAGCAGGATATACAGACGTTCGAACGGCAATTGAACACCGCCGGAGGGCAGATGGCCGATCCGGAGATCAAAAAGTCAGCTGACCGGATACGGACGGAACTCGACAAGCTTCATTATCAGTTTGTCCTTTTAAAAGAAAATTTTGTCTCTCATTTCAGCAACGAATAAGTATGTGGACCCAATCGCTCCTTTTATACCTCTTACTATTATCCGGCGTTGTACGGGGGCAAAGCACCGGCGAACTGCTGAGGTCGCGTTTGCAACAGCGCGATATCCCTTCATTGGTGTACAGGTTTTATCGGCTCACGGATATGCAGGTCTGTTGGCTGGGAAAAAATCAGGAAGCGCTGAAACTGTCTGCGGATAGTCTTTTTAAAAACGCGGGCAGCCTGGGAGTGGATGTGCGGCAGCCGGAATGGCCGTCGTTTGATAAACTGCCTGTAACGGCCAGCGATAGTATAGAAACCGAAATAGGGTATACGAAGTCTTTGTTCGCGCTCATGTCGGCATTAACCTGTGGTCAGCGTGAGCCGGTACTGTCATTCAAAGGTGTAACGGCGGCCTGTACACAAGATTCGTTGCCTAATGTGTTGCTGACGTACTATCGTTCGGCACAACTGCAGCTAATGGCGGATAGCCTTGCCACGCTTTACAAACCCGTTATCCCTTTGCTGCGGCAATTAAAAATATTAACCGCGAGTATCGAGTCTCCCGGATACAGCGAACAGGTAATGAATGCTGTACAGGTAGATCCGCTCAATAAAGTTTTGGTTGCCAAACTTCGGAGCTGGCAATTGGTACACAATGACAGCACGCCGTCGAAGCAGGACATGAAAAAGGCGGTAAAAGTATTACAACATACATTCGGATTGATCACGGATGGTGTCATCCGCAGTTCGCTGAAGCAGGAAATCAATGTGCCGCTGACACGAAGAATAACTCAGTTGAAAAGCACTATTGATGCCAACCGCTGGTTATATGGGCGGTTTGCTCCCGATAGTGTGGTGGTGGTGAACATACCCGCGGCTACGCTGACGGTCAGCACAGCCAGGGAAGAAATAATCCGTATGCGCATCGTGGTCGGAAATCCTTCCATGCCTACGCCAACCCTCAGCAGTTATATACGCGAGGTAATACTCTATCCTTATTGGACGGTGCCGCACAGCATCGCGGTTAATGAGTTACTGCCAAAGATCAAACGCGATAAAAGCATGCTTGAAAATTTTCAACTGCTGGACCAACAGGGCCGTATCGTTAACCCCCAAACGGTCAATTGGAATAAACTCAGCGCAACGAATTTTCCCTACACACTGCGACAGTCAACCGGATGCGACAATGCTTTGGGTATACTGAAGTTGAATTTTGACAATCCCTTCAGTGTATACCTGCACGATACACCGGCGAAAGGTGGTTTTCTGCTGGAGCGGCGATTCCTGAGTCACGGGTGCATGCGCATGGAAGAGCCTTTTGCGTTGGCGCGGCTCCTGTTGCCCGGCAATGAACAGGCAGTGGATACACTCAGCACGGAAACCTGCTCCATCGTGCCCGATAAGCCGCTTGTGCTGAAAGCCATCAAGCCGCTTCGCCTGGTAGTATGGTACCAACTGGCGGGTACAGACGCGGAGGGAAATGTCATATTTTGCCCCGACGTATACAAAACGCAGAATAATTAAACTCATCATCGTAACTGACCAACATCAGTTGTATCCGCTTCTCCCACATTTATTTTTGCAACCGTATCAACTACAAATATTATGTATGATTTGAAAGGAAAAGTCGCATTGGTAACGGGCGGCGCATCGGGTATCGGACAAGCGACTGCTAAACTTTATGCCTTGCACGGAGCAAAAGTGGTTGTCTCTGATCTCGACGAAATAAATGGTGAAGAGACCGTAAAACAAATCCGCCAGAAAGGGGGAGAGGCCGTTTTCTTAAAAACAGATGTGAGAGATCCCGCGGCCTGCGAAGCGTTGATAGCGGCTACGGTCAAAACATTCGGCAGCGTGGATATCGCGTTTAACAATGCAGGTATCAGTGGAGAAAGCAATCCGATCGGAGAGATGAGCATTGACGGATGGAAAAAGATCATCTCGGTAAACCTGGACAGCGTATTCTATTGCATGAAGTATGAGATACAACAGATGCAAAAGCAGGGCAAAGGAGCCATCGTTAACATGTCTTCCATTTTAGGCCAGGTCGGTTTTGCTAATTCCGCCGGTTATGTAGCCGCCAAACACGGTGTTGTTGGTTTGACGCAGAATGCTGCGCTTGAATATTCTGCCAAAGGTATTCGTGTGAATGCAGTTGGTCCCGGATTTATCGATACGCCTTTGCTCGCACATGCAGGCATGGATGGTGCCACGCGCCAATACCTTGCATCGCAACATGCGATCGGTCGCCTCGGAACTTCAGAAGAAGTGGCGGAACTTGTGATCTGGCTGAGTTCTGATAAAGCAGGGTTTGTTACCGGCAGTTATTATGCTGTCGATGGCGGTTACCTCGCACATTGATAAAAAGTTTTTTGTTGTTCGACATAAAAGTGTCTGTCTGTTAATCCGTCCCATCCACTTCCCTTAGCCCGGTTGGTTACCGGGCTTTTTTTTATGTAGGGAAAAGAGTAACTTAACGTAATGCGTGCATTCATTGACGGTATGCGTAAATTTTATCCTGATTATCTGCGGGCGCACAGCAACCGCCATAACCGGCTGTTACATTTTGCCGGAGCCACCTTGTTTTTTCTGTTGCTCATTGCCGCATTCGTCACGCGCATCTACTGGCTGATTGCGGTGGCTGTTTTTGTGGGCTATCTGCTGCCGGGCATCGGACATTATTTTTTTGAGCACAACAAAAGTTTCCGTGCCAGCCGGCCGGTGTATTGTGTGTTGGGGGCGTTCAGGCTTTATGGTGAAATGTGGAAGAAGCTGTTCGGTAGCCGTCAATGAGTGAATAAATCAATAGGTGAATAGGGGATCGGTATTCATTCCCGATTTGTGTCCTCGCGAACCAGTCGCAACGCCAAATGCTGCAATATTCTTTGCAGGTTCGGTCCTGTACTGTTTTTTAGTGTTGAGTTTTTACTTTTGCCTTATGAACGATACATCCGGCGGTCTTTTCATTCTCGGCATTCTGCCCATTCTCATTGTGGCCATGGTGATCATTGTGATTGCCTGGCGCAAAGTGCGGGGGAAGTAATTCAGAAGTCAAAATTCAAAAGTCAAAAGGCAATCCTGTATTCGCGAACGGGCAGCGGCTGTTTTACTTACCATTTATAACTTACTACTTATTACTTAAAACCTGCCCGCTTTCCTTCGTATCTTTGTCCGGCAATGGACAACATCTTTATTCTTCTTGCCATTGGTTTTGTTATCGGTACACTTGGGACACTCATCGGAGCCGGTGGCGGGTTTGTGCTTGTTCCTTTGCTTTTGTTCACTCACCCTGAATTGTCGCCAGAAACCATTACGGCTATCTCCATAGCCATTGTTGCAGCCAATGCCATTTCCGGTTCGGTAGCTTATGCAAGATCGGGGCGTATCGATTACCGGGCGGGCTTATTGTTTGCGCTGTTCACTATTCCAGGTTCCGTTTTAGGTGTTTATACCACCCGTTATATTCCTGCAATTGTTTTTCATGGATTGTTTGGCGGACTGCTGATCGTGTTGGCTGTTTTTCTTTTCTTTAAAAAAAGCACAACAGCGTCCGAAGGCGAACAGCTACGCAAGGGAAAAGGGCTTCGTCATCATGTACTTACCGATCAGGAAAAAGTGACGTATCGCTATACCTATAATCAATATGCGGGTATTGCGGTCAGCGTCATCGTTGGTTATTTATCGCCCTTGCTTGGCATTGGCGGTGGTATCATTCATGTACCGGCACTGGTACATTGGCTGCATTTTCCTGTTTATGTCGCCACCGCTACTTCACATTTTATCCTGGCAATTATGGCAAGTGTCAGCGTAATAGTCCACCTCGTTCAGGGCACCTATGATGCGCCTGCCGTTGTGCGTATGGTAGTTGGATTAGGTGCGGGAGTGGTGATCGGGGCGCAACTGGGCGCATGGCTCTCGCATCGCATAAAAGGAACATCTATAGTGCGTGCATTGGCGATATGTCTTGCATTGGTTGGCCTTCGCCTGCTGCTTGGTGTATTGCAAGGGCATTGATCTTCAGTTCTTTTAATTCCAATCGTTAATAAAATTCTAAGGAAGCCACGAAGAGAAACCGTTGCCGCAACAGATACGTTTATATAGTAATTGTACTATGAAAGAGACCGAATCTTTTCTCCATTCGGGGCTGATAGAACTGTATGTTCTGGGCCTGGCCACTGCCGAGGAACGCGGCGAAGTAGACCGCATGGCCGTTAAATATCCGGAAGTACTGCAGGAGATTTATTCTTTTTCTGAAGCTATTGAACAACAGGCACATCTGCACGCTGTACCTACGCCGAGGTTTTTCAAAGTGTTGCTGATGGCCTATGTCGATTTCCTGGATCGTCGCCGCCGCGGTTTGGTAAGTGTGGATCAGCCTCGCGTAACTGCGGGCAGTTCCCTGCATTTGTTCAACACGATCCGCCATTCTCTTTTTTCCTCTTCCATCGATCCGTTACGCATTTACGTAATCAGCCAAACGCCTCATCTTACAACGGCGCTCGTGTGGTTGAAGGGCACATTGGCCGAACCTCCCGCTTACGATGAATTACAGGCAATACTCGTGCTGGATGGTATTTGTGAGATTAAAGACAGCCAGGGCATACGTACGCTGGCCAAAGGAATGTATCATGAAATTGCGTCAGACAGCGCGTACCGCATCCGCGTAGCGGCCGGAGCTACCTGTATTTTTGCCTGGGAAAAACGGTCGACCTAAAGCGATCTTGATGCCCTGCGCAGAAAACGGATACTCAAAAACAAACTCGAGCAGGAAAGACCAATAATAAATCCTGTCCATATTCCCGCCGCGCCCATTTTCAAACCGAAGGCCATCCAATACCCGATGGGAATGCCAATTACCCAGTAAGCAATAGCGATCAGTATGGTTGGCACCGTCACGTCTTTTACGCCACGCAACAAACCGGCGCCGATTGCCTGTGTCGAATCCGAAATCTGGAATATGGCTGCAAAAAACATCAGGTAGCCCGCAAGCTGACGTACGGTTGCATCGTCATCATTGAACAGGCGCGCCAGCGGATGCCTGAATAGTATAAAACAGATCGCACAGATCGTTCCATATAATAAGCCGGTGATCAATGTGCTCCTGCCAATGGCAAGAATCAACGGTCTGTTGCGTGCACCATGCGCATTACTTACGCGGATAGAACTTCCCTGCGCCAGTCCCATCGAGATCATAAAGGTAAAAGACGCACAACTCAACGCGATTTGGTGCGCTGCCTGCGACGTGGCATTGATCGTGCCGATCAGAATACCCGATATGGCAAAGGCTCCGCTTTCCAGGCCTACCTGCAGCGCACTCGGAATACCGATGTGTAATAGTTCTTTCATGGTTTGCCAGCGGAGCTGCCACTGGTTACGCCGCACAGCCATGTAACGGCTGAACACAGGGTGCGTAAGTACCACAATACCCAGGGCCACAAACATCAGGGAACGCGTGATCAAGGTGCCCCAACCAGCGCCAACCAGTTCCAGCCGCGGAAAACCAAGATTACCGAAGATCAGCAGCCAGTTGAGGAATATATTCAGGGGTAAAGCAATCAGTGAGATAATCATGGCCGTGCGGGTCTTTTCCAGTCCGTCGGTAAACTGTTTCAAGGCCATGAACAACAACATCGGAATGATGCTCCAGCTCATTAATTCGAGAAAAGGAACCGCCATGCGTGCCACTTCCGGGTCCTGGCCAAGATGCAGCAGGATGTTTTTTCCCAGCACCAGGCTGAGTGAGATGACCAGCGCTGCTGCGGCACAAAGCCAGAAGCCGTTATAAAAATAATGAGATACTTTCTGTCCGTCGCGCTGGCCGTGCGCCATCGATACCAGTTGCGATACCGACATCGTAATACCGATGCCGATCACAAACGGAATATTCATTACCGCAATCACCAATGCTGCCGAGGCCAGGTATTTGTAACCGAGTGCGCCCACCATGGCAGTATCGATCAGGTGCAGCGCCATCTGGGCCAGCTCTCCGAATATGATTGGCAGGGATAATTGCAGTGTTTTCTTGGCCTGGTAAGGCAGTGACAGACTCATAATAGCCTCCTCGTTTCTTCCCGGCCCCGTTTTTTCGTAGTTAATTTGACCGTAAGCGGCTGCAAAGATCGGTGTTTTGGAGGAGTGGTTGCGCAACTGGCGTTTTTTTTGCTTATTTTAGAAAAATGGGGGTAAGAGAAGTCAACGTTGTCTTATTCTTAAAGCCTGCTTCAATGATGAAAAACTATATGTTCCGATTCTTAACCGTGCCTGTGCTTATCGCCACAGTATTCAGTTCCTGTACTTTTAAGAATGTGGTGCCCGACAAGGATATCACGTATATGAAAGCCGATCAGACCGGCCGCGTCCACGATCAGAAGCTCAATGTTTTTTCCCCGCGCGGAAGCAATGGCCTTTCAGAAGTTTTTCTTTTTATCCATGGCGGCATCTGGAATTCCGGCAAACGGGATCTGTATTCCTTTATCGGCAACGGTTTTGCCAACAAAGGGGTGGTAGCTGTCATTATCAATTATCCGTTAAGTCCCCAGGCCAATTACGACGACATGGCGAGGGCCGTGGCTTCCTCCATAAAATGGGTACGCGATAATATCCGGCTGTATGGCGGCGATCCTGAAAAAATCTATATCGGCGGTCATTCCGCGGGTGGACACCTTGCCGCACTGATTGCCGTACAGGATAAATATTTCTCAGAACTCGGTATGAAAAATCCCGTGCGTGGTGCCATCCTCATCGATGCCGCGGGCGTGGACATGTACGATTATCTCAAAGGCAATAGTTTCCCGGAAAATCATACTTACTACAAAACCTTTACCCACGACCAAAGCGAATGGAAAAAAGGATCGCCCATTTATCAACTGCACAAAGACATGCCGCCCATGATGGTGTATGTAGGCGGAAAAACCATTCCTTTTATCGCCGAAGGCAACGATAAATTCATCAAGGCGCTTAAAAACCAGGGCGATGAACCCGAGTACCATGTGTTGAAAAAGAAAAAGCATGTAGCAATGATTACACAGTTTTTCAATTTATCCAATCCCTGCTACGACGAAATCATTTCATTTATGCGCCGGCACTAGCTTAACTGGCTGTATTTCCGCCGTTTTCAGGAAAATAGTACGGTTCTTGTACCTGTTAGGAAAACTGAGGGTATGGAATACAAACGCAATGAAGCCACCGATAACCGTCCGGAAGGCGATCGTGTAATAGACGCACCATTCGTGTTTACCGATATCGGCACACGTATTAATCAATTAAGAGAAGAAGAAGCCTGGCAAAAGAACGACCGCAACGGGATTACTGTTTTTAAAACAGACCATCTCAGCATCGTACTCGTATGCCTGCACGAAAAAGCTTTCTTCGACAACCAAGTCGATGGCATATTTACCATCCAGGTGCTGGAAGGAAAAGTGCGCGTAAGAACCATCGAAGGCGATATGGAATTAAGATCAGGTAACCTGGTTACTTTTCATCCCGGTGTGGCGCACACTATTGAAGCAACTGACGATGCCGTGTTGTTGTTTACCAACAGCACTGCGCTGCATGCGGATACCGGTCATGGACACGACAACGACGGCCTGTAAACGGCTTATCTTTGCCGTATGAATGAACTAAACTGGGGGATCATTGGTTGCGGAAACGTAACGGAAGTAAAAAGTGGTCCCGCTTTTAATAAAGTACCGCACAGCCATTTGCATGCTGTCATGCGCCGCGATGCTGCGCTTGCGGCGGATTATGCTAAACGCCATGGCGTACCGCAATGGTATGCAGACGCGACGCAATTGATCAATGATCCTGTTGTCAATGCCATCTATATTGCTACACCTCCCGCTTCACACGAAGAGTACGCGCTCGCAGCCATTGCCGCAGGCAAACCCGTTTACCTGGAAAAACCAATGGCCCTTACGGCCGCAGCCGCCCGTCGTATAGCCACCGCTGCAAAAGTGAAAAACGTGAAATTATCCGTAGCACATTACCGCCGCCAGCAACCGCTTTATCAATATGTAAGGAAATGTGTGAAAGAAAATAAACTCGGCGACATAAGAGCTGTCACCCTCCGTCTTCACAAACCATTTCCCGAAAATGCCGGATGGCGCGTCGATCCAAAAGTTTCGGGTGGAGGCTTGTTTCATGACCTCGCACCGCATCAACTCGATATCCTCTATTCTTTTTTCGGACGCCCAGGCGTATTGTCTTCCTCAACACTCAACCAGCAGCAGGTATATCCGGTACCGGATCTTGTGGCCGGGCACCTGCTTTTCAACGGGCAGATTCTTGCCGATGGTATCTGGACATTCGGGGCGCCGGCCGAAGCAGACACCGATACCTGTGAAATAGTGGGAACTGCGGGAAGTATTTCCTTCAATTTCTTTGGCCATCCTGCCTGTTTATTACGCATCGGTGATCACGAGGAAAAGATTGTATTTGAATCGCTGGCACATGTGCAACAACCGATGATCGCTGCCGTATCTGCCTTTTTCAGAGGCGAAGGCGACAATCCCTGCACCGGCGAAGAAGGCGCAGAAGTAATGGAGATCATCGAAGAGCTTACCCAAACGGACTGATCCCATCACTCTGGCATACTTTTTCTCCTGTTTCCGGTAAAAGCATACGTTATGAGAGCTATCTGGACAGGTTCCATCGGCTTCGGGCTGGTGAATATCCCGGTTAAACTATACAGTGCTGTGGAAGAAAGTACACTGGACCTGGATATGCTGGACAAAAAAGACCATGCAAATATCAAATTCAAACGTGTAAATGAACGCACCGGCAAGGAGGTGGCCTGGGAGAATATTGTGCGCGGTTATCTGATCAATGAAAAATACGTGGTGCTGGACAAACAGGACTTTGAAAGAGCGAGCCCTGAAAAAACCAAGCATATCGAAATCCTCAATTTCGTAAATGAAAAAGAGATCGACAGCACCTATTTCGAACAGCCTTATTTTCTCGAGCCGGAGAAGACCGGTACACGCGCCTATGCCTTGTTGCGTGAGGCATTGGCCAAAACCGGTAAAGCCGGCGTGGGGATGTTTGTGATGCACAACCGCGAACATATCTGCATCATCAAAGTGAGGGGCAATGCGCTTATGCTCAACCGCATCCGTTTTGAACAGGAAATGCGTGAAGACAAAGAGCTGAGTATTCCCAAAACAAAAGCCAAACCCGCCGAAGTAAAAATGGCCGTCGAACTCATCGGCAAACTCACCAAAAAATTCGACATCGGTAAATACAAAGATGATTACACGGACAAATTACTGAAGATCATCAAGTCGAAAGCCAAAGGAGCGAAAGCGAAACCTTACAAACCAATGAAGGTGGTGCATTCTAAGGCAAGTGATCTGATGGATCAATTAAAAGCCAGTCTTTCATCCGGTAAAAGAAAAGCGTCATGAGTATCAGTACCTACAACAAAAAACGCGATTTCAAACAGACTAAAGAACCCGCCGGCAAAAAGAAAAAAAGCAGCACAGGCAAACTGCGTTTTGTAGTGCAGCGACATGAGGCCACGCGGTTGCATTACGATTTCCGGTTGGAAATGGATGGCGTATTGAAAAGCTGGGCCGTGCCCAAAGGTCCGTCGCTCAACCCTTCACAAAAAAGATTGGCCGTGATGGTAGAAGATCATCCGGTCGACTATATCACGTTTAAAGGCACCATTCCCGAAGGAAATTATGGCGCGGGCAAAGTAGGTATCTGGGATAAAGGCACCTACGAACCGGTAAACGCACGGCACGAAGTGATTACGGAGCGGGCAGCCTTGCAGGCCTTAAAAAAAGGAGAACTCAAAGTGCGGCTGACCGGCAACAAACTCAAAGGAGAATTTGTACTGGTGCGACTCAAGGCAGACGATAAAAACTGGCTGCTCATCAAACATCGCGACGATCACGCCGTCAATGCCATCTATGATGCGGAAGAAGAAAAAGGAACGAAAGGTCAGTCTCACAAAACCATTGCGTCCATACGGCATGGCCGCGCTAAAAAGCTGACAAAATACATAAAGCCGATGCTGGCCACCCTGGAGAAAACACCGTTCGATGACAAAGACTGGATTTTTGAAGTGAAATGGGATGGCTACCGTGCCGTGGCGGAGACAGGTACCGACGAGCCAAAATTCTACTCACGGAATGGCGTCGACTTTAAAGATCGGTTCCCTGTGGTCTACCAGGCTTTGCAAAAGATCAAACACAAAGCGGTGCTGGATGGCGAAGTGGTATTGTTAAATGAAAAAAATCTTCCCGACTTTCAAAAGCTGCAGCATTATGAGAACCACCTCAATTATCCGTTGATTTATTATGTATTTGATTTATTGTCGCTCGACGGAAAAGACCTGAAAGATCTGCCGCTTACCGACCGTAAAGCCTTGCTTAAAAAATTATTAGCGCGTCAGAAAACCGTTCGCTATTGCGATCATATCAAAGGTGAAGGCATCGCCTTTTTGGCTACGGCCAGAGAGCAGGGACTCGAGGGCATCATTGCCAAAAAAGCAGACAGTACCTATACAACCGGCAGCAGAAGCAAGGAATGGTTGAAACTGAAAAATGTGCAAAGCACCGAAGTAGTCATTGCGGGCTATACCGCACCCAAAGGAGGAAGGCATCATTTCGGTTCTCTGATCCTTGCCAATAAAAAAGGCAGGGGATGGCAATACCGGGGACATGTAGGAACCGGCTTTTCAGATGAGTTGCTGGGTGAACTGAAAAAGAAAATGAAACCGCTGGAAACGGACGAATCTCCTTTCAAAGAAAAAATTCCCGCAAATGGCGCGGTCACCTGGCTTCAACCAAAACTGGTTGCCGACGTGGCTTACGGGGAAATTACGCGTGACAATATATTCCGTCATCCTGTTTTCCTTCGCCTGCGGGATGATAAAAAAGTTTCAGCCATAAACGAAGAAACTGTGGAAGAACAACTCGAAACACCGCGCGAAGAATCGCGCGGTACGGGCAAAAACAAAGTAATCATTACCAATGCCCATAAAATATTCTGGCCCGATGAAGGCTATACAAAAGGAGATGTGGTAGACTATTATGAAAAAATGGCGCCCTTCATCCTGCCGCATTTAAAAAACCGGCCTTTGTCGCTCAAGCGCAATCCCAATGGCATCCGCGATGAAGGATTTTTTCATAAAGATGCCGGAGAAAATGCTCCGGCTTACGTAACTGTTTTCCCGGTGGAAAGCGAAAGTAGTCAGAAAACGATCGACTACATCGTATGCAATAATGTATCCACCCTGTTGTACCTGGCCAATCTCGGTTGCATTGAAATCAATCCATGGAACAGCACCATGAAGGCGCCGGATCATCCGACCTGGATGGTAATCGATATTGACCCCTCGGATAAAAATGATTTTACGGAAGTAGTGGATGTGGCGCTTGTTACGCAAAGTGTATTGGAAAAAGCAGGGGTGCAGTCGATATGCAAAACCTCCGGTGCATCGGGCTTGCATGTATATGTTCCTTTAAAAAATAAATATGCTTACGAAACGGTGAAGGACTTTGCACATATCATCGCTTCACTGGTAAGCGAGCAGATGCCGGACAATACCACGCTCGAACGCTCCCTGAAAAAACGCGGGCCGCGTATTTATATCGACTACCTGCAAAACCGTAGCGGTCAGACCCTGGCATCAGTGTACAGTCTCCGTCCGAAACCCGGCGCTACAGTATCGGCGGCGCTGGAATGGAAAGAAGTGACACACAAGCTCTCCCCATCGCAATTCACGATCCTCAATATGCCGGCCCGGTTGAAGAAAAAAGGCGATCTGTTTAAAAAAATACTAACGGGCAGCACTGATATTGAAAAGGCATTGAAGAAATTGGGCGCGTGATTAATGTGAAAATTACTTACTATGGTTTTTGGTACTCCATGATTGGAAGGGTAGTACCTGAGCTTGTCGAAGGGTTTTTATATCTTAGCATTAAACATTTTCACCTGCTGACCGTCTATTGATTATGCTAAAAAACTACGCCCTTCCCACCGCACTACTGGCTTTTGCTGTTCTCGTGACCATAAATGCCTGTCAACCCAAAGATCCCGGATCCGAGCCTGTTGACCCCACTACGCTGGACTATTCCCCCGTAGACAGGATTCTTACTGATTCCATGACGACCATTTTCGACGGACGTTGTTACGCCGTCATCCATGTAGATGGCCGGGAAGTATATGCGAAAGGTTGGGGTGGTTACAATGGCAATACACGTGCGCTGATTGCTTCCTGTTCCAAATGGTTGTCTGGTGCAGTGTTGATGTCGCTCGTAGATCAGGGAGCATTAAAATTGGAAGATACGGTTGGCAAGTACCTGCCGGTCTTTACCACTTATGGCAAAGGCAAAATAACCCTGGCCCAATTGTTCTCCCATACATCAGGATTTCCCGGTAATTCCAGCCAGGGTTATGAATCGGATCAAACCCTGACCCTGGCAAAAGCGGTGGACTCGATTGCCAAAAATGTTCCGCTGATCAATGTACCCGGTACAAAGTTTAACTACGGTGGCGTGAGCATGCAGGTGGCGGGCCGCATCTGCGAAGTGGCCAGCGGTAAAAGCTGGAATACATTGATCCAGGAAAAAATATATACGCCCTGCGGCATGACCAATACCGATTTTGGTCTTACTACTAATCCCATCATTGCCGGTGGAGCCCGCAGTACGCCGAATGATTACATACTTTTCCTCGATATGCTGATGCGCAAAGGTCTTACCAATACGGGCACCCGCGTGCTCAGTGAAACGTCGGTATTGGCCATGGAAAAAAGTTATACCACCGGTGTCACCATCGAGAACACACCTTATCCGGTTAGCTATTTTACCACCGGCGGCATCTACGGCATCGGCAACTGGCGCGATGTGACCACTTCCGCTGACGTATTGATTGAAAACAGCAGTCCCGGTGCTTTCGGCAGCCATCCATGGGTCAACCGTGGTAAAAAGATTACCGGTTTTATCTTCACCCTGCTGCCTGCGGGCAGTGGTTTTGTGACGGCACCCACTTGCCTGAAAGTGAGACAGGCGATGAGGAACATAGTTCCCTGAGCCAAATGCCGGCAATAAGTCAATAGGTCAATAGGTGAATGAGCTTTGCGTCTTAATTACTTTGCGCCTTGGCGTGAACCCTGCCACTTTCACGCAAAGGCGCATAAGGAGCAAAGGCGCAACGAACTGCAATAAGTTGCCATTGCCTTATTGACTTATTCACCTATTGCGCCTTCGGGCTACTACAAACTATGTATATGTTCTCTTTTTGACGTAGGATAATATTGCATCATAATCCTTCCCTCGGGAACGCCCCGTGAAATACACCCGGCCACAGGCTGTTTTATTCCTAACGTCAAAAAAAGTAACATGAGCAATTCAACCATTACTACAATCCTGCTCCGTCACATCGACGGAACCAAGTCTGGTCAGGTAGACAAATTCAGCGCCTCTCCGGATCTGGAAATCCGTATCGGTCGCGGACAAACCAACCAGATCGCTTTCGATCTCTCGGCCGATAGTATCAGCCGCGAACACTGCCGCATCCGTGTCAATCCCTTACTTCCCGATACCTATGAGATCACCGACCTGCAAAGCAAGAACGGTACATTTGTCAACGGTAAAGCCATTACCGAAAAAACAGTGCTTTATGCCAACGACGTAATCCGTCTCGGCAAAGACGGTCCCTCCATGGAGTTTGACCTCGATCCGCGCCCCGCTTCGCATATCAAACAAACACGTGTAGTGGATACGCCCGCTGCACAGACAAAAGTACACGACACCAGCGCCAAAGCCGTGCCCATCAAAGAAGGTATCGGCAAACAAACGATGCAACACATCGTTAAACAGTCGGAGAAAAAAAGCCGCAAGCGTTTACTGATTACAGTTGTGGCGCTGCTTATACTCGTAAGCACCGGCGGCTGGATCATTTATTCCAATAAACCTAAAAAAGAATACCACGAAACAGTAATCGTCAAAGGTGACAGCACCAAGCGCGGACTCACACCTGCCGATATCGTAAAGGCCAACGAAAAGAAAGTGGTTTTCATCGAAGTGGGATGGAAATTACAATTGACCAGCACCGGCGAACAACTCTATCATGTGAAGCTGCCGATGAAAGAACGCGGTGTTACACAATATTATGCGGCTTATATCCGTAATGCCGCAGGTGCTGTAGAGCCGTATCTCTGTACCAAAGGCAACGAACCCGCGGGTGCCATGATCCAACCCATCGGCGGTTATGGAACCGGCAGCGGCTTCGTGGTAGATGACCGCGGTTATATCGCTACCAACCGCCATGTGGCCTCACCCTGGCTTACTTCTTATCATTTCTCCGACGGAGATTTCCCCGGTGTGCTGCTGGCTTATAATCAGAAAGGACAGCTCGGCCCCGTGGATGGTGTAATGGTAGGCCCTAATGACGTGCGCGAATGGGTGCCTGTTGAAGCAGGCAATTACAACCGCCAGAACATCGAATCAGGCGTGACCGTTATCGCCGGTGATCTTTCTTACCTCGACGTAACATTTGCCAACAATTCATTGCGCACACCCGGAAAAGTAACACGTATTTCCAATGTTCACGATGTGGCTTTGGTGAAGATCGATATGGTGGAAGAATTAACACCTGTTCAGTTGTTGAACAATTACGACGAAATTGAATCGGGTAGTGAAGTAACGGTGATGGGTTATCCCGGCATGTCGCCCGATCAGTTTGTGGCCACGCGTTCACAGGATGCGTTCAATAAAAATCCCAACATCGTGAAAGTGCCTGTTCCCACCGTCAGCACCGGCATCATCGGACGGCTGGTGAAAGGACGCGCCGCTACCGATAAAGTAGATGGTTATATGAGTGTGATGGGCGATTACTATCAGCTTACGATCAACTCCACCGGTCCCGGAAACAGTGGCGGTCCGATGTACGATAATAAAGGAAATGTGATCGGCATTTACTCTGCCGGAAGTGATAAGATGTCGTATTCCATTCCTATTAAATACGCCATGGAACTGATGGGTCGCGATGAAGTGATCCGCTAAAAAGAATTGCCCGTTTTCAACTAGCTTTTTTTGACGGGCGCTGCCCCGCTGGTCCCGGTATCCGGGGCCGCGGACAGGCAGTCGTATCATGAATATCCTCTTCTTACAACTACCATTATGCGTTTTCCCTGGCAAAAAAAACAAGCGGATCCGGTCATTCCGCATGCGGAACAAACAACGGCCTGCCGCATATATACGCTTTCCGAAACAGGACCGGTAAGAACCGGCAACGAAGACAACCTGGTGTTTTTTTATCCCGACAAACATACATGTGCCGTATTTGCCATGGTGGCCGACGGCATGGGCGGACACCAGGCCGGAGAAGTGGCCAGCGCCATCGCCTGCGATACCGCAAAAGAATTTGTAGGCCTTCATTACAAAAAGATGAAACCGCCGGCGCTGTTAAGCAAATTGGTACAGGAGATACACCAGCGTATCCACGATGCTGCCGCCAAAGATCCTGCCCTGAACGGCATGGGCACTACGGCCGTGATGGCGCTGATCGCCGATCAGCAATTGCATTTTGCACACGTAGGCGACAGCCGCCTTTATTATTATAATAAAATAAAAACGGTTCAGCTCACCACCGATCATACCCTGGTGAATCAACTGGTAGACGAAGGAACGATCACCGCCGCCGCCGCGATCGGTCATCCGCAAAAAAATGTATTGCTGCAGGCACTCGGAACGGTAGCGGCCGTGAAACCGGAAGTGAGCCGGGAGCCGGTGTCGCTGAGTTTGGGCGAACGTTGTTTCCTCTGCTCGGATGGTGTGTACGATGCCGTTACACCACAAGAGATCGGACACTTGCTTCAAATGACGGATCCTGCCTTTGCACTGGATGCGTTGCGCGCATTGTGTATGCAACGGCGTGCGCAGGACAATTTTACTGCAATCATTATTGATATCGCGACGTACCGGCCTGAGGCGGTAACACGCGAACAAACGGTAATGTATGAGCCAACAATTGAGTGATCAGTATACGATCCTGCACAAGATCGGAGAGGGGGGAATGGGTACGGTGTACCTTGCCGAAGACCGGTTGCTTTTACGAAGGGTAGCCATTAAGTCTTTGCTGCGTACGGTATCCTCTGAAGCAGAATCTCCCGAGAACCGTTTTCAACAGGAAGCGCTTGCGCTTGCGAGACTCAATCATCCCAACATCACCCATCTCTATGCCTTCATTCCCCGCCAGGATACCTACTGGATGGTGATGGAATATGTAGAAGGAAAGACATTGGAAGAATGGGTGAAATATAAAGGCCGCCTTTCACCGGTGTTGGCCGTGAGTATTTTAATACAATTGCTGCAGGGGCTCGGTCATGCACACCGCCGCGGTATTATTCACCGCGATCTGAAACCAGCCAACGTTATGATCTCCGGCGATGGCGAAGTAAAGATCATGGACTTCGGCATCGCGCGTATCCGCGATTCACAAAGGTTGACCCAATATGGGAAATCCGTGGGCACACTGGAATACATGGCACCCGAACAAATCCAGGGAAAGGAAGGTGATGAGCTTACCGATATTTATGCCGCAGGAAATATTTTATATGAATTGCTCACCGGTCATACGCCGTTCCGTGCCGATACGGATTATGACCTGATGAAACGCAAGCTGGAAGAAAAAGCGACATGGCCTGCTGATCCCGAACATGTGCCTGCCGCGCTCCGCAGAGTGGTGCTGACAGCATTGGAGCGACAGCCACAAAAACGTTATGCCGATGTGGCGGCACTCCAAACTGCTTTGAAGGAAGCATTGAATGCCGCATTGATACCCGATCATCATTTGTTGCAGGCTATCAGCAATGATCAGCTTATTCCATCAGATGCGGGAGCCACGCGTACCTTTTCCCCGGCCAAATCTGTATTTAAACTACCAGCTTTAAAACTATCATTGCCCAGAATGGGAACCATACCGGCTTTAAGCTGGCCGGCATTTTTACAGGATAAATCCCTTCGCCTGCTCACGATCGTGGTGCTGGTATGCCTGATATTGGTAACCGGCAATTGTGTGTACCAGAACTTTCAATCGCCATCTTCTTTAACAGGCGGAGAAACAGAAATCCCGGTACAAAAAGATTCAACGCGTTCCTTGACGTTTAACCAGAATGACCCACCTGCGCAGGATGATAACGGCGGAAAAAAACAAGACATACCGGTTTTTGTTCCGGTGGTGAATGATAATACAGGCGGAGGCTCCGATAACAGGGGCAAAACGCCGGAGAAGCCTGTCAAAGACAAAAATAAAAAGCAACCGCCGTCCGATGATGCCAAAGGCAATGATCCGCCGGCGCCAACGCCGGAACCTGAACGTCCCGCTAAAAATACCCCGGTGAAAATTCCTGCAGGCCGATCCTTACGCGTAGTGCTCGCGGAAGAGCTTACGTCCGAACTCAGGGAGCGAGACGGCAAGCCCGTTAAACTATACACGGCAGAAGAAGTAGTGGTGGATAACCGCGTGATCATCCGCAAGGGTGCAATGGTAACCGGTAAAATTGTAGACGTGGTGCCTTCGGGCAAGCGCAAAAAGGCCCTGATCGGTTTTGTGATTCTGCGGGTGCAGGCCGTTGATGGCAGCGATATTAAATTGCATTCAGACCGTTTTCGCCAGCAGTCACTCGGATTGGATGAACCGGCGATCTATCGTTCCGGTGCTCAATTCACCGTGGAGTTGGGCAGAGGTGTGGTGCGTTAACGCAGGGTGATGATCTGATGGGCAATGGCGAGGTCGTCGAGGTGTTTTTTCAATCTTTCTTCATTGGTATCGGTAATAAAAACCTGTCCCGCATTATCGCGGCAAACGCGTTGCAGCAGGTTGCTGATCCTTGACTCATCAAGTTTTTCAAATACATCATCGAGCAGCAGGAGCGGAGGGAAACCTTTTTCCTCTTTGAGCACATCCATTTCCGTCAGCTTGAGGGCAAACAGCAGGCTTTTGCGCTGTCCCTGCGAAGCGATCTGTTTAAAAGGCTGTGCGCCGAGGCTGATCTCCAGTTCGTCGCGATGGGGTCCGGCCGTGGTGCGCGCGGCATATAGATCTTTCTGACGGGAAGCCTGCAGGCATTCGGCCAGGTTATTTTCCAGCAACTGGCTTTCGTAAACGAGCCGGAGATCTTCCGGTTGCTGTGCGATTTCGTGGTAAGTATGCCTTACCGCGGGCAGGAACGAAATCAGGAAATCCTTTCTTTTTTCAAAAATATATTGTCCCGGTTTCAGTAGTTGTTCATCCAGTACATCGAGCAGGGCAAAATTGCGCTGGCCGGTTTCGGCAAAAGATTTGAGCAATGAGTTGCGTTGCTGCAGAATTTTTGTATAGCTGATCAGGTGCTGCAGGTAGGTGGCGTCGGCCTGCGACAACAGCGAATCGATGAATTTGCGGCGTTCCTCGCTGCCACCGGTTACGAGCACCGCATCGTCCGGCGCAATGATCACGCAGGGATAACGGCCGATATGATGGGAAAACTTGTCGTAAGGCTGGTCGTTGACCGAAAATTCTTTTTTGCCGGTTTCTCGGAGTACGCACACGGCTTTTTCCTGTTTTTCGTTTAAACTCACCCTTCCTTCGATGCGGAAGCCTTTCTGGCCTTCCTGTACGGCATGGCCGTCGGTGCGGGAAAAATAGCTTTTGGTGAAACAGAGATAATGCAGGGCATCCAGCAGGTTGGTTTTTCCCTGGCCATTGTTGCCGCAAATACCCGTAACCGCCTCGGTAAACTCGAAAGCGCGGTTGGTATAGTTCTTAAATTGAAGGAGTGATATAGCCCGGAAAAACAGCATGGGACTGCAAGATAAGCGACCGGCCGCAAAACTGTCCAACTGCTGCACGGACAGCCGCTTAGGCTGCCGGGAAAGGGCAGGACCGATTTGGGTGGATAATTCCATTCTTTCCCTTATTTTTGCCTCCCGTTTAAAACGGTTAAACCCACAAAATTCAACGCCGGTGGCCACAAAATTTTCTAAAGAGACCTACCTGTACTGGTACGAGTTAATGCAGTTGATCCGTCAGTTTGAACTGATGGCCGAAGAAAAATATAAAATGGAAGGCAAAATCCGTGGCTTTTTCCACGCCTATGTGGGCCAGGAAGCCATCGCTGCGGGTTGTATGACCGCTACCCGTGCAGAAGACCTGTTCATCACCGCTTACCGTGACCACGGACTGGCGCTGGCCAAGGGTATCTCTGCCGATAGCTGTATGGCTGAACTGTACGGCAAGGCCACAGGTTGTGCCAAAGGAAAGGGCGGCAGTATGCACTTCTTTGGTAAAAAAGAGAACTTTTACGGTGGTCATGGTATCGTAGGCGCGCAGATCGGTACAGGTACCGGCCTGGCATTTGCCGAAAAATACCGTGGTACTGACAATGTGGTGCTGTGTTATTTTGGTGATGGCGCTGCACGCCAGGGTATCCTGCACGAATCATTCAACCTGGCGATGCTGTGGAAATTGCCGGTGATCTACATCTGCGAAAACAACAACTATGCGATGGGTACCTCGGTAGAGCGTACATCCAACGTAACCGATATCTACAAACTGGCGGACGCATACGAAATGCCGGCCGATATGTTTGACGGTATGAGCGCCGAAACCGTACACGAAGGCATCAGCCGTGCGGTGAAAAGAGCACGCGAAGGCGGCGGACCAACCCTGATAGAAATCAAAACCTATCGTTACAAAGGTCACTCCATCAGCGACCCTCAGAAATACCGTACCAAAGAAGAAGTAGAAGAATACCGTTCCAAAGATCCCATCGCACAGGTGATGCACACGATCCTGGAAAATAAATTCGCTACAGAGGAAGACCTGAAAGTGATCGATGAACGCATCGATGCAGTGGTGAACAACTCAGTAAAATTTGCTGAAGAAAGCCCATGGCCGGACGACAGCGAAGTATTGAAAGATATTTACGTAGACCAAAACTATCCCTTCATCGTAGACTAATAACCGGGATGGGGGCCGCGGAAGCGGATACGCATTCAGTCATCATTAACTAACCAAAACAAAAATGTCAGACAAGAAAAACGTGCAGGGTGTGGACAGTGGCGAGGTTGCAATTGCCAAGGCCAAAGATTTTTGGCAGAGAAACAGTAAGGTAATTTCCATCGTATTCGTAGCCGTGGTGCTGCTGGGTGGCGGATGGTTTGCTTACCAGCAATTTGTTAAGAAACCAAAAGAGCAGGAAGCTGCCCAGAAAATGTTCAAAGCCGAAGAGTACTGGCGCATGGATTCGCTGAACCTGGCCCTGAACGGCGACGGCGCCAACATGGGTTTGTTGAAAGTGATCTCCCGCTACGACGGTACCAAAGCCGCTAACCTGGCCAAATTCATGGCCGGCAGCGCATACGTTAAGCTGAAGGACAACGATAAAGCGATCAAGTACCTGAAAGACTTCGACAGCGATTCAAAACAGGTACAGGCACGCGCATACAAACTGCTCGGTGATGCTTATGGCGATAAAGGCAGTGCTGCAGAAGCATTTGACTATTACAAAAAAGCCGCCCGCGAATTCGACGGCGACGCATTCAGCGCTTCCGATGCATTGTTCAGCGCCGCTTACCTGGCTCAGCGCGTACTCAATAAGCCGGAGCAGGCCATCGAACTTTACAAAGAACTGAAGACAAAATACCCGCGTACGCCCGCCGGTTATACGGTTGACACTTACCTGGCTCAACTGGGTGTGTACGACGCCGAATAATCCGTTCAGGCTTCGCTAAAACAATAAGACGAGACCATGGCAGATGTAGCTAACAGTAAATTATTACATCTCGATACAGGCATTCTGAAAAAGGATGCCTGTGTCGTTTTGGTTAAAACCGAATGGAACGCAGCTATCGTAGACGAACTGGAAAAAGGAGCAATACGCGTGCTCCAGGCCAATGGCGTGGCACAAATCATCCGCGTGAGTGTGCCGGGAGCCGTTGAAATTCCTTTCGCTGTAAAAAAGATTTGGGACAGTGCCGACATCGGCAAAAAGCCCGACGCTTTCATTACTCTCGGCACCGTTATCCGCGGCGATACGCCGCACTTCGAATACGTGTGCAGGGCAGTAACGGATGGTGTTCTCCAATTAAACCTTACCTTGCCGGTACCTGTGATCTTTGGTGTGCTGACGGTTGAAAATGAGCAACAGGCGCATGAAAGAACCGGTGGTATCCACGGCCACAAAGGTGAAGAAGCAGCTATCACCGCAATCAAGATGATTGGGTTGACGGGACAACTGCCTTTCTGAGTGGATCAACAGCATTGATAAATTCCGCAAGACGGTTTTATGAACGTACAACTTTTTATTCCCTGTTTCGTGGACCAGCTTTTCCCCGAAACAGCTTTTAATATGGTGAAAGTGCTGGAGAAAGCCGGCTGCACCGTAAGTTATAATGCTAACCAGACCTGTTGCGGCCAGCCGGCTTTCAATGCCGGTTTCTGGGACGAATCGCGTAGTGTTTGTACCAAGTTTTTAAAAGACTTCAGTGGCACCGATTACATCGTGGCGCCGAGTGCAAGTTGCGTAGGCTTTGTGCGCAACTACTACACCAAGCTATTTGATAACTCTTCTTTACACAACCAGGTGAAAGACCTCGGTAACCGTCTCTTCGAATTCTCCGAATTCATGATCAAGGTGCTGAAGGTGGAAGACGTAGGCGCATCGTTGCCAGGCAAAGCCACGTATCATGATAGCTGTGCAGGACTACGCGAATGCCGCATCAAAACCGAGCCACGTCAGTTATTGTCGAAAGTGAAAGGGCTGGAAATAACAGAAATGAATGATGTGGAAACCTGTTGTGGTTTCGGTGGCACATTTGCCGTGAAATTTGAAGCGATCTCGGTAGGTATGGGAGAGCAGAAGGTCGAGAATGCGCTGGCGACAGACGCGCGTTATCTCATCTCTACGGACATGTCGTGCCTCATGCACCTCGATGGTTATATTAAAAACAAAGGCTACGATCTGAAAGCCATGCACCTGGCGGATGTACTGGCAAGCGGCTGGTAACTCGCCGCCGGAGGCGGCGAAATGTGGAAATGTGAAAATGTGCCCTGACGGGTGTGTAAATGAAACAGCCAGGTTAGTTCATTTGCCCATAAAAGAAGTCATTGGGGAATTGTGGAAATGTGAAAATATGTAAATGTGAAAATGAATGAGCAAGTGGATTTCATTTTCACATCAACCACGCCGAAGGCGTGGCACATCTACACATTTTCACATTATAAAAAGGGCCGGCGTCCTTGCGGAGCACCGGCCTGGTTTGCCCTAAATGGAAACTCGTTTATTGGACAGGTGTTTTCGGGTTACGGTTTTCAGGGGTATGAATTAAAAACGTCCTCTTTAACTATCTACGTAACCGGATAATAGCCGGTTTTCCATTTGATAAAAAAATTATGGCATCAGCACATGGTCGATCACGTGGATCACTCCATTGCTTTGATACACATTGGGTATGGTGATCTCAGCCACGCCCCCTTTTTCATCTTTTACCCACCATTTTCCGTCTTTTTTCATTACCCACAGCTTGCCGCCGGCAACCGTTTTCAGTTCGGCTGTACCGTTATTTTTTGCTGCCCATTTTTCCAGTGTTTTTGAATCGAGTTTGCCAGCCACCACGTGATAGGTAAGGATGCCTGTCAGTTTCGCCTTGTTTTCAGGTTTAACCAGCGACTCAACAGTACCGGCAGGCAGGCGGTCGAAAGCTGCATTGGTAGGAGCAAATACGGTGAACGGACCAGGACCCTGAAGCGTTTCTACCAGACCTGCAGCTTTTACTGCCGCTACGAGCGTAGTGTGGTCTTTGGAATTAACGGCATTCTCAACGATGTTTTTAGAAGGGTACATGGGGGCACCACCTACTTCAACTGTTTTTTCTTTCTGGGCGTTAGCTGTATGCAGCATCAGCAGTGAAGCGGCTGCCAGCATAAGTGTTCTGAACTTTTTCATAACTGTTATTTTTTTGGAATGGTTTTTTGAAACCAGTTTACTGCATCAATTACGGCGAAACAGAATCGTTTGGTTTTTTATCCGGCGATTTTTTATTTTTATAAATTGATTCAATTTTTAAATCCGCAAAACACCTTTTATCGTATGGCATACTGGCTCATCAAATCAGAACCGTTCAAGTACAGCTGGGAGCAATTTGAAAAAGACGGAAAAACTTTTTGGGATGGTGTCCGCAATTATGCCGCGCGGAACAATCTGCGTGCGATGAAGAAGGGTGATCTTGCTTTTTTCTATCACAGCAATGAAGGCACGGAGATCGTTGGCATTGCCAAAGTGGTAAAAGAAGCCTACCAGGATCCTACCTCCACTGAAGACACATGGTCGGCTGTTGATTTTGCTCCGCATAAAAAATTAAAACATCCCGTTTCACTCGCTACGATCAAGGCCGATAAACGTCTCACCGACATGGCGCTTGTGCGGCTGGGCAGATTGTCCGTTCAACCGGTAACAGCGGAGGAGTGGGAGATTGTGATGGAACTCGCCAAGGGGAAGTAAGTCAAAATTCAAAAGTCAAAAGTTTGAATGGCGACCGGCGAATAAGTCAATCAGTCAATCAGTGAATAGCTGGAATGTTTCTTCATTTCCTGGTTCGTGTCTTCTCACGAGCCAGCTTATAACTTAATACTTATCACTAGTGTCCGGTTAAATTAGGTTGATTTTCAATTGAATATTGTTTAGTTCTTTGATATCTTGGTTTTCGGTGTTGTCAAAAAGGTCTCTGATCGGCGTTTTGTCGACAAGCGACATACCTATTA
>Ga0209922_100272_pt1 | contig 100901 bp, 89 predicted proteins | sample ThiBiot_500_biof_FD_183946 | JGI IMG/M metagenome (GOLD analysis project Ga0209922, IMG submission 183946) | Wastewater bioreactor microbial communities from Cape Town, South Africa - Thiocy_expt_500_biof (SPAdes) | ecosystem: Engineered > Bioreactor > Thiocyanate-remediating > Anaerobic-Aerobic... | reverse complement strand
GCCAAATCCCGATCGGTCAGGGTGAAGGAGACGGGCCCGGCGCCTGCCATGAAGGCGCGGACTTGTTCCAGGGTTTGCAGGGCATGGGTTTGAAGCGTCACGATCATGTCTCCATGATCCCGATTCACCCACCTTCAGGCTCAACTCACTTTGGATTTACACCACTACCTTCAGGCTCATGTGTCATTGGACAAGGCTTGTCATTGAGCCATCACGGGCGATGGAGTAGAATCCGCCATCACCCGCCCCCGCTCATAACATGACGAAGTATGTGTTTGTCACCGGTGGGGTGGTTTCTTCCCTCGGGAAAGGGATCGCCTCCGCTTCACTCGCTGCGCTGCTCGAATCGCGCGGCATCCGCGTCACCCTTCTGAAACTCGATCCGTACATCAACGTCGATCCCGGCACCATGAGCCCGTTCCAGCACGGCGAGGTGTTCGTGACCGACGATGGCGCGGAAACCGACCTCGATCTCGGCCATTACGAACGTTTCTCCAGCGCGCGCATGAGCAAGCGCAACAATTTCACCACCGGTCAGATCTACAAGTCGGTGATCGACAAGGAACGCCGCGGCGATTATCTCGGTGGCACGGTGCAGGTCATCCCGCACATCACCGACGAAATCAAGCTGTCGATCCGCGAGGGCGCCAAAGGGGCCGACGTCGCGCTGGTGGAAATCGGCGGCACCGTCGGCGACATCGAGTCGCTGCCCTTCCTGGAAGCGATCCGCCAGATGAGCTTCGAGGACGGCCCGAAGAACACCTGCTTCATCCACCTCACGCTGCTCCCCTACATTCCGACCGCCGGCGAACTGAAGACCAAGCCGACGCAGCACAGCGTGAAGGAACTGCGCGAGATCGGCATCCAGCCCGACATCCTGCTGTGCCGCGCCGATCGCGAGATTCCGGTGGACGAGCGGCGCAAGATCGCGCTCTTCACCAACGTGCGGCCGGAGGCGGTGATCGAGGTGCGTGACGCCGATTCGATCTACAAGATTCCCGCGATGCTGCACGAGCAGATGCTCGACGAGATCGTCTGCCACAAGCTCGACATCCTCGCCCGCGCGGCGGATCTCTCGGTGTGGAAAAAACTGGTCGACGCGCTGGAGCACCCGCAGCACACGGTCGACGTCGCCTTCGTCGGCAAGTACGTCGACCTCACCGAGTCCTACAAGTCGCTGTCCGAGGCAATGATCCACGCCGGCATGCACACCAGGAGCCGGGTCAGGATCCATTACATCGACTCCGAACAGATCGAGAAATCCGGCACCGATTGCCTGAAAGACATGGATGCGGTGCTGGTGCCCGGCGGCTTCGGCAAGCGCGGGGTCGAGGGCAAGATCGCGGCCATCCGCTACGCGCGCGAGAACAAGGTGCCGTATCTGGGCATCTGCCTTGGCATGCAGCTCGCGGTGGTCGAATTCGCCCGCGACGTCGCCGGCATGGCGGGCGCACAATCGACCGAGTTCGATCCGGGCACCCCGTATCCGGTGATCGGTCTCATCACCGAGTGGCTGGATCGCGACGGCCAAGTCGAAAAGCGCAGCGAACAATCCGATCTCGGCGGCACCATGCGTCTGGGCGGCCAGCCGTGCGAACTCAAGGACGGCACGCTGGCGCGCGACGTATATGGCGCGGCCAGCATCGTCGAACGCCATCGCCACCGCTACGAAGTCAACAACACGCTCCTGGCGGAACTCGAAGCCAAGGGTCTGGTGGTGGCCGGACGCGCGCCGGGCACCGATCTGTGCGAAATGGTCGAGCTGCCGATCGACGTGCATCCCTGGTTCGTCGGTTGCCAGTTCCATCCCGAGTTCACCAGCAATCCGCGTACCGGTCATCCGCTGTTCAGCGCATTCGTGAAGGCTGCGCTGGCGCACCAGCAGGAGCGTAGTAAATGAAGCTGTGTCATTTCGAGGCAGGCCTCGACCAGCCGCTGTTCCTGATCTCCGGCCCCTGCGTGATCGAGTCCGAGCAACTGGCGATGGATACCGCCGGGCAGTTGAAGGAGATGTGCGCCAGCCTCGGCATCCCCTTCATCTACAAATCCTCGTTCGACAAGGCCAACCGTTCGTCGACCCAGTCCTTCCGCGGACTGGGGATTGAGGAAGGCTTGCGCATCCTGTCCGAGGTGAAGGCGAAGATCGGCGTGCCGGTGCTGACCGACGTGCACGAAGACACGCCGCTGGAAGAAGTCGCGTCCGTGGTCGACGTGCTGCAGACGCCGGCCTTCCTGTGCCGCCAGACCAACTTCATCCAGAACGTCGCGCGTCAGGGCCGCCCGGTCAACATCAAGAAGGGCCAGTTCCTGGCGCCGTGGGACATGCAGAACGTGGTCGACAAGGCGCGCGCGGTCGGCAACGAACAGATCATGGTGTGCGAGCGCGGCGTCAGCTTCGGCTACAACACGCTGGTGTCCGACATGCGCGGCCTGGCGATCATGCGCGCCACGCAATGTCCGGTGGTGTTCGACGCCACCCATTCGGTGCAGCAACCGGGCGGGCAGGGCGCGACCAGCGGCGGCCAGCGCGAGTTCGTGCCGGTGCTGGCGCGCGCCGCGGTGGCTGCCGGGGTGGCGGGGGTGTTCGCGGAGACGCATCCGAACCCGGAGGTCGCGCTGTCGGACGGCCCCAACGCGTGGCCGCTCGGCATGCTGAAGGAACTGCTGGAAACGCTGAAGGAAATCGACGCGCTGGTGAAGCAGCGCGGGTTTATCGAACACAAGCTGATGAAAATCTGATCCGCGAAGGGACGCGAAGTAAAGAAAAATCAGGACTTGGGCTTTCTTCGCGCTTCTTCGCGTGCTTTATGCCCTTTGGGTATTCATGCCCTTCGGGTATTCATGCCCTTCGGGTATTCGCGGACAAAAAATTGAATTTTGAGGAAACAAAGTGAGTGCAATTATTGATGTCATCGCCCGGGAAATTCTCGACTCCCGCGGCAATCCCACCGTCGAAGCCGACGTGCTGCTGGAATCCGGCGTGCTCGGCCGCGCCGCGGTGCCGTCGGGCGCGTCCACCGGAAGCCGCGAAGCGATCGAGCTGCGCGACGGCGACCCCTCGCGCTACCTCGGCAAGGGCGTGCTGAAGGCGGTCGAGCACGTCAACACCGAAATCTGCGAAGCCATCATCGGCCTCGACGTCGAGGACCAGGCCTTCATCGACCGCACCATGATCGAGCTCGACGGCACCGAGAACAAGTCGCGCCTCGGCGCCAACGCCCTGCTGGCGGTGTCGATGGCGTGCGCGCGCGCCGCCGCCGAGCAGGCCGGGCTGCCGCTCTACCGCTATCTCGGCGGTGCCGCGCCGATGGCTTTGCCGGTGCCGATGATGAACATCATCAACGGCGGCGCGCACGCCAACAACAACATCGACATGCAGGAATTCATGGTGATTCCGGTCGGCGCGCCGAGCTTCCGCGAAGCGCTGCGCTACGGCGCCGAAGTCTTCCACGCGCTGAAAAAGCTGTTGGACGGCTTGGGCATGGCGACCACCGTCGGCGACGAGGGCGGCTTCGCGCCCAACCTGGAATCGCACGAGGCCGCGCTGAAGCTGATCGTGCAGGCGATCGAGAAAGCCGGCCTGCAGCCCGGCATCGACGTCGCCATCGGAGTCGATTGCGCTGCATCCGAATTTTACAAGGACGGGCGCTACCACCTCGAATCCGAAGGACTGAAACTCTCCTCCGCCGAACTCACCGATTACCTGGCGGCGTGGTGCGACAAATACCCGATCATCAGCATCGAGGACGGCATGGCCGAAGGCGACTGGGACGGCTGGAAAATCCTCACCGACAGGCTCGGCCGCCGCATCCAGCTGGTGGGCGACGACCTGTTCGTCACCAACGCCAGGATCCTCAAGGAAGGCATCGACCAGGACATCGCGAATTCCATTCTCATCAAGGTCAACCAGATCGGCACCCTGTCGGAAACCTTCCAGGCGATCGAGATGGCCAAGCAGGCGGGCTACACGTCGGTGATTTCGCACCGTTCGGGCGAGACCGAGGACACCACGATCGCCGATCTGGCGGTGGCCACCAACGCGCGCCAGATCAAGACCGGTTCGCTGTCGCGCTCGGACCGCATGGCGAAATACAACCAGCTGCTGCGCATCGAGGAAGAACTCGGCGACACGGCGAGTTATCCCGGACGCGATGCGTTCCGCCAGCGCGGCTGATTTTCCAGCCCGGCTGACCGCGCGCATCCGCAGTCAGGGATTGACCTGGGTGCTGGCCATTGCGGTCGTACTGCTGCAATATCCACTCTGGCTGGGCGAAGGCGGCTGGCTGAGGGTGCGTGAGAGCGCACAGAAAATCGATGCCCAGATGGCGCTGAATCAGCGTCTGGAGACCCGCAATGCAAGCCTGCTGGCCGAGCTTAACGACCTTAAACAGGGACGCGATGCAATCGAGGAACGCGCACGCAATGATCTGGGTATGGTGGCGCCGGACGAATGGTTCGTCCGGATCGTGCCTGCTCAATCCATTCCGCCGGGAAAAATGAATGAGTGATCTGCAAATCGGCTTGTTGATCGTCGGCGCGGCCGTCGTGGCAGTGGTGCTGATATTCAACTGGATCCAGGAACGCCGTTTCCGCAAGCAGGCAAATGCCGCCTTCCAGGGACCATCCACCGATGCGTTGATGCAAGCCACGCCGCACGGCGCGCATGATCGGGTCGAGCCGGCGTTACGGGAATCGGTTCTCGAAGGCAACGACGGGAACGACGTGGGTGAGCCGCATGTACGCCTCGACGTGGGTTTGCCGTCGGTGGATGAAGCGATTGCACCGCTGGACGAGGCGCCCGTTCTGCATCCGGCGGCTACCGAACGGCGCCCTGCCGCGGGCCAACCGCCTGCCGTGTCGCCGCCTCCCTACGATGAACTGATTGAATACCGCGTCCGGATCGGTTGTGACGGCGCGATGGCCAATGTATTCGCCGAGGCCTTCAAACAGACCCGCGCACTGGGCAAGGCCATACGCTGGCTCGGGCTTCCGGTCGGCGCGGCGGCGTGGGAAGACGTCCAGCCGTGGCGTGATGCGCGCTATCAGCAGGTGACGGTCACCATGCAACTGGCCGATCGCAACGGGGCGGTGCAGGAAGAGCAGCTGGCCGGTCTTTGTGGGGTGCTGCAAGCCGAAACGCAGGCGCATGGCTTGAGCCTCGCCTGCGACGACATGGCCGATGCACTTGAACGTGCGCAGGCCATCGATCGTTTCTGCGTCGATGTCGACGTCCTGATCGGCCTCAATGTGGTGGCGCGCGGCGAGGGCGCGGTGAATCTGACGCGCATCGTGCACGAGGCGGAAAGCAGCGGCATGGTGCTGGGCGGAGATGGTGTGTACCAACTGCTCGACAGTCGCGGCGAGCCGCTTTATGCGCTGTGCAATCACGATGCCGAACCGTTCGCGGCCGAGGCAGTGGAGGGACAGACTTCGCGGGGCGTCACCCTGCAGTTCGACGTGCCGCGCGTACCGGATGGCCTGAAAGTGTTCGACGGCATGGTGGCCTTCGGCCGCAAGCTCGCCAATGAAACAGGCGGTATCCTGGTGGATGACAACCTGCGTCCGCTGACCGATACCGGGATTGAAAAAATCCGCAGCCAGCTCATGCGCATCTACGAACGCATGGAAGCGCGCGGCGTACCTTCCGGATCCCGGCGGTCGCTGCGTCTGTTTTCCTGATGCAGCCTGATTTTCTGGCGCGCGCGGCCGCATTGCGCCGGGAAATCGAGCGTCACAATCACGCCTATTACGTGCTCGACCAGCCGACCATTCCCGATGCGGAATACGATCGGCTGTTTCGCGAGTTGCAGACGCTCGAAGCCGAACACCCCGAACTCGACACGCTCGATTCGCCGACCCGGCGCGTCGGCGGTACGCCGCTGGACGGCTTTGCGCAGGTACGCCATGCGGTGCCGATGTTGTCGATCCGTACCGAGACCGATACCGAGGCGAGCGGTGCGCAGTCTTTTGATGCAAGGGTACGCAAGGAACTCGGGCGGGATGAAAGCGATCCGCCGGTCGAGTATGCGGCAGAACTGAAATTCGACGGACTGGCGATCAACCTGCGCTACGAGCGCGGCCTGCTGGTGCAGGCCTCCACCCGTGGCGATGGCGAGACCGGTGAGGACGTCACCCAGAATATCCGGACTCTCCACACGATCCCGCTGCGACTGAAGACCGGATCGCCGCCTGCCGTACTGGAAGTGCGCGGCGAAGCATACATGCGGCGCGACGATTTCGAACGCTATAACGCGAAACAGCGCGAAGCCGGGCAGCCCACCCTGGTCAATCCACGCAATGGCGCAGCGGGCAGCATTCGCCAGCTCGATCCCCGGCTTGCGGCACAGCGCCCGCTGTCATTCTTCGCCTACGGCCTGGGCGAGGTGCAGGGATGGCCGCTGCCGCCCACCCACAGCGCGACGCTCGACGCACTGCTCACCCTGGGTGTGCCGGTGTGCGCCGAACGTATCACCGGGCTGGGCGCGGCGGCCCTGGTCGCCTTCCACGCCGACATCGCGGCACGCCGCGATCAGCTGCCGTTCGACATCGATGGCGTGGTATACAAGGTCAACCGTCTTGATCTGCAGCACGAACTCGGCTTCGTCACGCGCGAACCGCGCTGGGCGGTGGCGCACAAATATCCGGCGCAGGAACAGCTCACCACCGTGCTCGGCATCGACGTGCAGGTCGGCCGTACCGGCGCGCTGACGCCGGTGGCGCGCCTCACCCCGGTATTCGTCGGCGGCGTGACGGTGACGAACGCCACCCTGCACAATCAGGACGAGATCGACCGCAAGGATGTGCGCGTGGGTGACACCGTCATCGTGCGGCGTGCCGGCGACGTCATTCCCGAAGTCGTCGCGACCGTGATCGAACGGCGCCCTCAACCCGAGCCGCCGCGCTTCAACATCCTGCAAAGTCACCCGGTCTGTCCGGTCTGCGGCTCGCATGTGGTGCGGCTGGAAGGCGAGGCGGCGGTCCGCTGTACCGGCGGCCTCTACTGTCCGGCGCAGCGCAAGCAGGCCCTGCTGCATTTTGCGGGACGCCGCGCGATGGATATCGATGGACTGGGCGACAAGCTGGTCGATCAGCTCGTCGAACGCGGTCTGGTGCGTACCCCTGCCGATGTGTATGACCTGAGCCTCGATACGCTCGCCGGACTTGAGCGCATGGCTGCAAAATCGGCCGCCAATCTGCTGGCGGCAATCGAAGCCAGCAAAGCCGCCACGCTGGCCCGGTTCATTTTTGCGCTGGGCATCCGTCATGTCGGAGAAGCGACCGCGAAGGATCTGGCACGGCATTTCGGCACGCTTGACGCGCTGATCGCCGCCACCGACGTCGATCTGCTGCAGGTTCGTGACGTCGGGCCCATCGTCGCGCAGTCCATCGTCCAGTTCTTTGCCGAGCCGCACAACATCGAAGTGGTCGGAAGACTGCGCGATGCGGGCATACGCTGGACTGAAACATCCGGCGCGCAACGATCGGCAGGCAGCCTGGCGGGCAAGACGCTGGTGCTGACCGGCACGCTGCCGACGCTGACGCGCGATGCGGCGAAAGTGAAAATCGAGGCTGCGGGCGGCAAGGTGACAGGCTCGGTCTCGAAGAAGACCGACTACGTGGTGGCGGGCGAGGAGGCCGGCAGCAAGCTGGCGAAGGCGCGGGAACTTGGCGTGGCGATTCTCGACGAGGCCGGGCTGTTGTCCTTGCTGGTGTCGAATACAAATAACGGGTAGGACTATTGATCCCTGAATCAGGGACGGACAGGAGCGATATGCAACGAGTAAAGAAAGCCGTATTCCCGGTTGCCGGTCTGGGCACCCGTTTTCTGCCCGCCACCAAGGCCAGCCCCAAGGAAATGCTGCCCATCGTCGACAAGCCGCTGATCCAGTATGCGGTCGAGGAGGCGATGGACGCCGGCATCACCGACATCATCTTCATCAGCAGCCGCACCAAGCGCACGGTCGAAGACCACTTCGACAAGGCCTACGAACTGGAAACCGAACTGGCTGCGCGCGGCAAGAACCGCGATCTGGAGCTGGTGCAGTCGATCCGCCCGGCCGGCGTCAATTTCATCTATATCCGCCAGGCCGAGGCGCTGGGGCTCGGCCATGCCGTGTTGTGCGCGCAGCCGGTCATCGGCAATGAACCCTTTGCCGTCATTCTCGCGGATGACCTGATCGACGGCAGCCCGGCGGTGATGAAGCAGATGGTCGATCAGTACGAGTATTACCAGTGCTCGGTGCTCGGCGTGCAGCAGGTCGCCCCTTCGGAAACTGCGTCCTACGGCATCGTCGACGCCAGCCCGATGGCCGAGCGCGTGTCGCGGGTGAACGCCATTATCGAAAAACCCAAGCCAGAAGACGCGCCGTCCAATCTCGGCGTGGTCGGGCGCTACATCCTCACCCCGCGCATCTTTCATCACATCCAGCACCTCAAACCCGGCGCCGGCGGCGAGCTGCAGCTCACCGATGCCATCGCTGCGTTGCTGAAGGAGCAGCAGGTGCTGGCCTATGCCTTCGACGGCATCCGCTACGACTGCGGCAGCAAGCTCGGTTATCTGCAGGCCACCGTGGAATATGCGTTGAAGCACAGCGAAGTCAGCGACGACTTCGGCACCTACCTCCGGTCGCGCATCTGCTGATCGCCAGGCGAAGGCGCCCGGTGATCAGCCTCAAAGTCCCAGATCGCTCAAGCCGGGATGGTCGTCCGGACGTCGGCCCAGCGGCCAGAAGAACTTTCGGTCCGATTCCTTGATGGGCAGGTCGTTGATGCTCGCGAAGCGGCGCATCATGTAGCCCTGCTCGTTGAACTCCCAGTTCTCGTTGCCGTACGAGCGGTACCACTGCCCCGAATCGTCATGCCATTCGTAGGCGAAGCGGACGGCGATGCGGTGGCCGGTGCAGGCCCACAATTCCTTGATCAGCCTGTAATCCAGTTCGCGCGCCCATTTGCGTTCGAGAAACCGGCGAACGTCCTCGCGCCCGGTCGGAAACTCGGCGCGGTTTCGCCAGCGGGTATCCTCGGTGTAGACCATCGACACGCGCACCGGGTCGCGCGAGTTCCAGGCGTCTTCGGCCATGCGTATTTTCGCGGCGGCGGTTTCCTCGGTAAACGGGGGCAGCGGCGGTTTGCTTTCCATTCTGGCTCCTTGGCGTAATGTAGACAGATCTGTCTATATTGAACGCAGTCTAGGTCATGTAGACGGACCTGTCTACAATGCGCGCATGGATATTCAGAATGGCCAGGCCGACGTGCCCTCCGGCGCGCGCGAGCGCATCCTGCAGACTGCGCATGATCTCTTCTACCGGGACGGCGTGCGTGCGACCGGGGTCGATCGCGTCATCGCCGAGTCCGGTGTAGCCAAGGTCACGTTCTATCGCCACTTTCCAAGCAAGAACGATCTGGTGCGCGCGTATCTGGCGTATCGGCATGCGCGCTGGATGGCATGGTTCATCGACGCGCTGGCACGTCACGGCGGCGGTCCCGACGCAATCGTGCCCGCCGTGGAGGAATGGTTTCGCGATGCGCGGTATCGCGGCTGTGCCTTCATCAACAGCGTGGGGGAACTGGGAGGCGTGCTGCCGGACGTCATCGAGATCGCCCGCAGCCACAAACAGGACATGACCGCCGCGGTGGCCGCCGTGCTGCCGCGATCGCGGCAGCGTGCGAAGAACGCGCAGGCGGTGGCGCTGGCGATCGACGGCGCCATCGTGCGGGCGCAATTCGATGCGTCCCCCGACGCTGCGCTGTCCGCGCTGGAGCGGATCATCCAGTCACTGCTGAAGGTGTAAAGAATGAGGAAATTCGCTGCCATGCAGCCACACGGCGGCCTCGATGGCGTCACCCGCCGCCATGCCCTGACCAAGCAGCGCGGCCAGCATGCCAGTGAGACGATCGCCGGAGCCGGCCTGGGCGAGCCACGGACCCCCTGTCGTGTTGATCGCATAGCGGCCATCCGGGTGTGCGACGACGGTGCCCGCGCCTTTCAGTGCCACGTCGGCGCGATAAGCCTGACTCAGCATGTGAGCCGCCTCGATGCGGTTCGTCTGGATATCTCTCCCGCTCACACCCAGCAGACGCGCGGCTTCGCCAGGGTGGGGCGTGATCAGGGTGGGATGACTTCGGTGGCCAGCTTGTCTGGCGAGATCGGGATCGCCGGCCAGCAGGTTCAACGCATCGGCATCCAGAACCAGCGGGCAGGGTGCCCGGAGCGCGGCATTCAGCAGGGTATGCGCGCGCGTGCTCTGGCCCAGTCCGGGGCCGACCGCCAGTACGTCCAATGAGGCAGCCGCCAGCCGGTCCGGATCGGCGAACATCAGCCGCGGCTCAACGTAGTCGACCGCGATGCGTTCATCCAGCACGCCGAGAGTGACGCGCCCCGCGCCATGCCGTAACGCGGCACGCCCGGCGATCAGGCTGGCGCCCACCATGCCGGCGTCGCCGCCGATGATGCCGACGTGGCCATACAGACCCTTGTGGCTGTTATGCGCGCGCGCAGGCAGGCGATGACGGTTTTCCAGCTGCGTCAGCGCGATGCCTGCCGGAGCTGGCAGTATCTCCCCGTCGGTGCCCAGGGTGTCGAGATGCAGTTCACCGACGTAGTCGGGCCCATCGGCGGTCAGGAGGCCGGGCTTGAGGCCAAGAAACGTGAGCGTGTGATCGGCGCGCACGGCACAGCCGCGGATTTTCCCGCAGTCGCCGTCGAGCCCGCTTGGCACGTCGAGCGCCAGCCGGGGGCAGGACAGGGCGTTGACCTGCGCCACCCAGCGCGCTTCCGCGCCGGTGATGTCGCGCGTCAGGCCGGCGCCGAACAGGCCGTCGATGACCAGACTGTATCGTTGCGACGGCGGGATGTCCGTCAGGACGGTGCCGCCGTGTTCGTACCAGGCGGCCCAGGCACGCGCAGCGTCCGGCGGCAGCCTGGCAGGATCGGCGCGGCTGACGACGATCACGCGCGCGCCTTGCGCGGCGACGTGGCGCGCGGCGACCAGTGCGTCACCGCCGTTATTGCCCGGCCCGGCGAGGATCAGGACCGGTTCACCCGATTCGTCGGCCAGCGTGCCCGCCAGTTCGGCGGCGGCGGCGCCCGCCCGGTCCATCAGCGGGCGGTCGGGATGGGTGTTCGCCCACTGCCGGTCGATCGCCTGGATATCCGCGGTGCTGAACAGCGGGGGCGAGACAAGGGAACATGGCGCGACTGACATGCGGTGGAAACCTTGAAAAAGACGTTTGATACATATTAGGGCCTGTTAGCGCTATTTTCAGGTCTGCGTTGCTGCGAGAAAGCGATGGATGCAAGGCGCGTCGCGCCGGCAAGGGTCGTTCCCTTGCCAAGCGGCGCAACGCCGCAGACGCGCTTTCTCGCAGCAACCCGGAGGGGCGGGCCAATTCGGGCGCATCCCTTTGTCGCAGTCCGCTTGCTGTGCCCGCACAGCGGCGCGGCCTGCTTCGCGGGCTGCATCCCGAATCGGCCTCGCCGCAGACCTGAAAATAGCGCTAACAGACCCTAATCCCGTGCGCGAATCCCGTGTGCGGCTCAGGACGATGCCACGGGCCGGTTTCCGCTGTGTCGTCTTGGCAGCCGCAGGATCTTGCCTATACTTCATAGCACTCTGGCGTTTGAGGGGCTTTCCATGGATACCCGTCATCGCACTCCCGGCGGCGCGTTGGTGGCGCATTGTGCCGACGAAGAACACTGCACGGTTTTCAGTTGCGCGGTCTGCCTGAAGGAAATTCCTGCCGACGTGGTCAAGGTGACGGACGTACAGGACTATATCCACCATTTCTGCGGCCTCGAATGTCTTGAACTCTGGCAGAAACAGACCGCCATTCACCCGCCGGCCCGCCCGGCGAAGCGCCCCGTTCGGCTAAAATAGCGCCTTTGCCCGTTTGCAAAGACGCACATGTTTCCCATCGTATCGCTCCCCGGCAGCGCCGCGCTGTCTTCCTTTCGGCTCGACAAGATTCGCCAGGAGGCCGCCCGTCTCGGCGTGGCGCTGGGCGGGTTGAACGCGCGTTACTGGCATTTTCTGGAACTGGACGGCGAGCTGGATGCGGCGGCTGCCCAACAACTGGCCAGAACGCTGGATTACGGCACCCCCGCCGACAGTCCGACAGCGAACGACGTGCAGTTGCTGGTCACACCGCGTCCGGGCACGATTTCGCCGTGGTCGTCGAAGGCCACGGACATCCTCAGGAACAGCGGCCTGACCCCGCTGCGCCGCATCGAGCGCGGCGTGGCCTACCGCCTGCATGACGCGCAGGGCGGCGCGCTTTCGGAACCGTCGCTGACAACTTTACTGCCGCTGCTGCACGACCGCATGACGGAAGCCGTGATGGACTCGCTGGACGCCGCGCAGGCGCTGTTCCGGCACGTGCCGCCGCGCGAATTGACCGCCATCGATGTGATGGCGGGCGGCCGCGCCGCGCTGGAGGCCGCCAACCGCGATCTCGGCCTGGCGCTGTCGGACGACGAAGTCGAATACCTGGTCGACAACTTCACCCGCATCGGGCGCAACCCCACCGACGTCGAGCTGATGATGTTCGCGCAGGCCAATTCCGAGCACTGCCGCCACAAGATCTTCAACGCCGCGTGGGTGATCGACGGCGCGGCGCAGGCGAAGTCGCTGTTCGGCATGATCCGCGACACTCACGCCGCGCATCCCGCGGGCACGGTGGTGGCGTATTCCGACAACTCGTCGGTGATCGAGGGGGCGCAGATCGATCGCTTCTACCCGCGCGCCGACGGCGGCTACGCCTACAGCAGCGAACTCACCCACGTGCTGATGAAAGTGGAAACGCACAACCACCCGACCGCGATCTCGCCTTTCCCCGGCGCCGCCACCGGCAGCGGCGGTGAAATCCGCGACGAGGGCGCGACCGGCATCGGCTCGAAGCCCAAGGCCGGCCTCACCGGATTTTCGGTGTCCAACCTCAACATTCCCGGCTTCGAACAGCCGTGGGAAGCCGGCGCCTACGGCAAGCCCGAGCGCATCGTTTCGCCGCTTGCCATCATGCTCGAAGGCCCGATCGGCGCGGCGGCGTTCAACAACGAATTCGGCCGTCCCAACCTGGCCGGCTATTTCCGCACCTTCGAAGAGACCGTGGCGGCGCAGCGGCGCGGTTACCACAAACCCATCATGCTGGCGGGCGGCGTCGGCAGCATCCGTGCCGAGCATGTCGCGAAGAAAATGCTGCCGGTCGGCACGCTCTTGATCCAGTTGGGCGGCCCCGGCATGCTGATCGGGCTGGGCGGCGGCGCCGCCTCGTCGATGGACACCGGCGCCAACGCCGCCGACCTCGATTTCGACTCGGTGCAGCGCGGCAACCCAGAGATGGAGCGGCGCGCGCAGGAAGTGATCGACCGCTGCTGGCAGCTCGGCGACAACAACCCGATCCTGTCGATCCACGACGTCGGCGCCGGTGGCCTCTCCAACGCGCTGCCCGAACTGGTGCACGGCGGCGGCCGCGGCGGCCGCTTCGAGCTGCGCGCCGCGCCGTCGGAGGAATCCGGCATGTCGCCGCGCGAGATCTGGTGCAACGAGGCGCAGGAACGCTACGTGCTGGCGATCCCGCCGGACCGGCTCGACGAATTCCGCGCGATGTGCGAGCGCGAGCGCTGCCCGTTCGCGGTGCTGGGCGAGGCTACCGACGAGAACCACCTGCTGGTGACCGACAGCCATTTCCAGAACGCGCCGGTGGACGTGAGCCTCGATGTGATCCTCGGCAAGCCGCCGAAGATGACGCGCGACGTCGCGCGTCAGGCTGCCGCACCGGCGCCGCTGGTGCTCGACGGCATCGATCTGCAAGACGCGGTCTACCGGGTGCTGGCGATGCCTGGGGTGGCGTCGAAAATGTTCCTGATCGCCATCGGCGATCGTTCGGTCGGCGGGCTGACCGCGCGCGACCAGTGCGTGGGGCCGTGGCAGATTCCCGTCGCCGACTGCGCGATCACCCTGGCGGGCTACCAGACCACGCTGGGCGAGGCGTTTTCCATCGGCGAGAAGGCGCCGCTGGCGCTGATCGATGCGCCCGCGTCGGGGCGCATGGCGGTCGCCGAGGCGATCACCAATCTGGCCGCCGCGCGCGTCGAGGGCCTTGGCAGCGTGAAGCTGTCGGCCAACTGGATGGCGCCGGCCGGCCATCCGGGCGAGGATGCCGCGCTGTTCGATACGGTGGCGGCGGTTTCGGATTATTGCCAGGCGCTGGGGATTTCCATCCCGGTCGGCAAGGATTCGATGAGCATGAAGACGGTATGGCAAGCCGACGGCGAGAAGAAAGCGGTGACGTCGCCGGTATCGCTGGTGATCTCGGCGTTCGCCACCACCCCCGATGCGACCGCGCATCTCACGCCGCAACTGCGCCGCGATGCCGGCGAGTCCGATCTGGTACTGATCGATCTGGGCCTGGGCAAGAACCGCCTCGGCGGATCGAGCTTCGCGCAGGCCTACAAGCAGGTGGGCGACCGCTGTCCGGACGCCCCGCAGGCAGCCGTGCTTGCGGCATTCTTCGACACGATTCAAACGCTTGCGGCAGCCGGCAAGCTGCTGGCCTATCACGATTGCTCCGACGGCGGGCTGTTCGTGGCCCTCGCCGAAATGGCGTTCGCCGGACATTGCGGGCTCGATCTCGACGTGGACGAACTGTGTCTCGACCAGATTCGCCATGAAGTCGAGGACGAGGGCCGCCCGGAACCGGAAGCACTGGGCGAGTCGGGCTATTCGCCGCGTATTTTCAATGTGCTGTTCAGCGAGGAAGCCGGCGCCGTGCTGCAGATCCGCCGCGCCGATATGCAGGCGGTGATGCAGGCCTTCATCGACGCCGGCCTGCGCAGCGAGTTTTATGTCGTCGGCCAGATCAATGCGCTGGACCGTGTGCGGGTGCTGCGCGAGGGCAGGGTGGTGCTGGACGAGGCGCGTGTCGATCTGCAACGTGCCTGGGCGCGCACCAGCTACGAAATGGCGAAACTGCGGGACAACCCCGCCTGCGCGGAACAGGAGTTCGCCCGCCACGCCGACGCGACCGATCCGGGCCTGCACTATGCGCCAGGCTTCGATATGAACGACGACATTGCCGCGCCTTTCATCCGCAGCGGCAAGCGTCCCCAGGTGGCCGTGCTGCGCGAACAGGGGGTCAATGGCCAGGTCGAGATGGCCGCGGCATTCGACGCCGCGGGGTTCGCTGCCGTCGACGTGCACATGAGCGATATCCTGTCCGGCCGCACGAGCCTGGGTCATTTCAGCGGGATGGTGGCCTGCGGCGGCTTCAGTTACGGCGACGTACTGGGCGCCGGGGGAGGCTGGGCCAAGTCCATCCTGTTCAATCCGCGCGCCAGGGATGCGTTTTCGGCATTCTTCGAACGTTCCGACACGTTCGCACTGGGGGTGTGCAATGGCTGCCAGATGATGAGCCAGCTGCACGACCTGATTCCTGGCGCGGCCGCCTGGCCACGTTTCGAGCGGAACGTATCGGAACAGTTCGAGGCACGTTTCGCGCAGGTCGAGGTGCTGGCGTCGCCGTCGCTCTTTTTTGCCGACATGGCCGGCTCGACGATGCCGATCGTGGTGTCGCACGGCGAAGGGCAGGTTGTTTTCCGCGAAGCGGCCCATGCGGCACAGGCCGTGGCGACGCTGCGCTACGTCGATCACCGCGGCGCCCCGACGGAGATCTATCCGCTCAATCCGAATGGCTCGGCCGGGGGGCTGACGGGCTTCACGACGGGCGATGGCCGCTTCACCATTCTGATGCCGCATCCGGAACGCGTGTGCCGCGCCGCGCAGCTGTCGTGGCGGCCGGACGACATGGCTGGCGCCGGCCCGTGGCTGCGCATGTTCCGCAATGCACGCCGCACGGTTGGGTGATGCGCGCCGACTATGCGAAAATGGCGGGCTTTGTCGTGTTCAATCCCGCTGTGTCGGGCATTAATTTCCTGCCATGAATGCACCCGAAAATCTCCTGACGGACGATCACCTGCGCGCGCAGGTCAAACTGCTCGGCACCCTGCTCGGGCAGGTACTGCTGCAGTTCGCCGGTGAAGACGTGTTCGAGGCGGTGGAAATCCTGCGCCGCGGTTTTGCCGAACTGCATCAGCAGGAAGACCAGCAACGCCGCACCGAGCTGATGACCATGATCGACGCCATGCCGGCCGCCAAGGTCGAATTGGTGGTGCGCGCCTTCTCCAGTTATTTCAAACTGGTCAACGTGGCGGAGGAAGGCTTCGCTTACCGCAATCGCCGCGCCCTGTTATCGCAAGGCATGGCGCTGTGGGAAGGCTCGTTCGATCATACGCTGGCCGCGCTCAAGGCTCAGGGATTATCGGCGGATACGCTACAGGACATGGTCAACCGCCTGCATTATGCGCCGGTGTTCACCGCCCATCCGACCGAGGCGCGCCGCCGGGCAGTCATGGAGGGCATGCGCCGGGTGTTCCTGATCTGCGACCAGCTCTACAGCCCTTCCCTGGGCATGCACGACCGGCGTGAACTGGAATCGCAACTGGCCGCGGAAATCCAGGTGATGTGGCGTACCGACGAATTGCGCACCGCCAAGCTCGAAGTGCGCGACGAAGTACGCAATGGCCTGTATTACGTTCGGCAGAGCCTGTTCGATGCGGTGCCCCGGGCGTATCACCATTTCGAGAAAGCGTTGCGCAAGCATTACGGCGTGAATGCCGACGGGCGGGCCTCGATCAGCGTGCCGAGCTTCATCCGCTTCGGTTCGTGGATCGGCGGCGACCGGGACGGCAATCCGTTCGTGACGGCAGACGTCACCGAGTGGACGGTGCATACACAGATGAAGGCGGCGCTCGGCGAATACCGGGCGCGCGTGTTCGAATTGCGGCAGACGCTCACTCACAGCAGCGGCTGGTGCACGCCATCGGCCGCGTTCACGGAACGGCTGGGCGAATATGAGGCCGAGTTCGGCGAGCAGGTATTCCGCGGCACCGCGGTACAGATCTACAGTCGCGAACCTTACCGCCGCATGGCGGCGATCATGCTGGCACGGCTGGACGCCAACCTGTCCTACGTCCACCAGTGCCTGGCCGATGTACCGAGCTTCATGTCGCATCTGGCCTACGCCAATGCCGCGGCATTTCTCGAAGATCTCTACCTGGTGCGCGATTCGCTGATCAGCCATGGCGACCGCATCGTCGCCATGCAGGACCTGCAGGCGCTGATCCGGCTGGTCGAGAGTTTCGGCTTTCACCTGCTGCAACTCGACGTCCGTCAGGAATCGACCGTTCACACGCGCACGGTCATGGCCGTGCTGCGGCAGATCGATCCCGATTTCGACTACCAGACAGCGGACGAAGCCGGCCGCCTGCAACGGCTGGCCGCCTGGATCGGCCATATCGATCTGGTCGAGATCAACCACGACGCAATGGACGACGAGGCGCGCGAGACGCTCGCGGTATTCCGGCGGATGGCCAAGCTGCAGGCCGAAGTGGGCGATGAAGTCTTCGGCACCTATGTGATCTCGATGACGCACAGCGCCTCTCACGTGATGGAAGTCCTGCTGCTGGCACGCCTGGTCGGTCTCTGCGGCCACAATGGCAGGGACTGGTTCTGCCGCATCCAGATCGCGCCCCTGTTCGAGACGGTGGATGATCTGCAGCGCAGCGAGGGCATTCTCGACCAGTTGCTGTCGAACAAGGTGTATCGCGCACTGGTGGCGGCCAATGGCAACCACCAGGAAGTCATGCTGGGTTACTCGGATTCCTGCAAGGACGGCGGTATCCTGGCATCGAACTGGAGTCTTTACCGGGCGCAGCTTTCCATCATCGCGCTGACCCGGCAGTTCGGCGTCGAATGCCGCCTCTTCCACGGCCGTGGCGGAACGGTGGGTCGCGGCGGCGGACCGACCCACGAGGCGATCCTGTCGCAGCCGCCGGGTACCGTGAACGGCGAAATCAAGTTCACCGAACAGGGCGAGATGCTGTATTACAAATACAGCAATCCGGAAACGGCCAGCTACGAAATCAGCATGGGGGCGACCGGTCTGCTCAAGGCCAGCGCCACGGCGCTGGCGCAAAGCGATGTGCGCTACCCGCAGGAATACCTCGACTGGATGAGCGAAATCGCGGCGGAGGGCGAGAAGGCCTACCGTGCGCTGATCGGCATGTCCGGCTTCATCGATTATTTCTACGAGACCACGCCTGTGACCGAAATCGGCCTGCTCAACATGGGCAGCCGTCCGTCGCACCGCCAAAAAGCCGATCGCTCGCTCGGGTCGATTCGCGCCATTCCCTGGGTATTCGGCTGGGGCCAGTCGCGTCATACCTTGCCTGCCTGGTATGGCATCGGGACTGCGTTGAAGAAGTTCATCGAGAGTGATCCGGCAGGGCTCGATCATCTGCGGCGCATGCACCGCGACTGGCCGTTCTTCCGCAGCCTGCTGTCCAACGTGCAGATGTCGCTGACCAAGGCCGACATGGAGATTTCCGAGGAATACGCGCGTCTGTGCGATCACCCCAATACCATGACGATCTACCGCGCGATCGAAGGCGAGTATGCGCTGACGGTGACAGGCGTCATGCAGGCGGCGCAGATCAATGTCCTGCTGGAAGACAACCCGTCTCTTGCGCTGTCGCTTTCCCGCCGTCGCGCCTATATCGACCCCATCAACCACATCCAGGTCCGCATGCTGAAGCGCTATCGTTCCGGGAACTTGCGGGATGCGGAACAGGAATCGTGGCTGCCGCCGCTAATGCGCTCGATCAATGCCATCGCTTCCGGGATGCGCAACACCGGCTGAACATGGGCGAGGGCGTGGGCACATCCGTGGCCGTTCAGCCGAAACGCCGCATGCTGTGGGTGTCGGTCGGCGTGAATGTCGTGCTGCTGTTGCTGGTGTGCGGTCTGGCGCTGTATGCCTTCATGCTCAACGTCGATCTTGGCGATGTCAAACGGCGGCTGTCGAAAGAAGTCGAGACGCGCCAGCAGAGCGAACGCTATCTGATCGAGACACGCAACCAGCTGACCGAGAGCCTGCGGGAAATCGAGCAGTTGAAAGCGCAGCTGTCCTACAAGGAAGCCGACACCGCCGCCCGGACGACCGTTGCAGTCAAGCCGGCCCTGCCGGTCGTGATCGGCTTTCGTTCGTCGATACTTGGCAAGGGCCTGGTGGCTGAAATCGAGAATACCAGCGATCGTCATCTCACCGTGATCCTCGCCGTGCGCAACCCCACGCTGTCGACGGCGCGCCGTTTCAACCTCGATCTGGAACCCCGGTCGCGCGTCGACTTCGGCCATCTGGAAGGCTGGCAGTTTGCGTCGGGCGACGAGGTGGGTTTATTCAATGACGAATTCGGCGCATTGAAAGTCACGGTGCCGTGACGGCGACGGGCGAGCCTGCTTGTTCGCCCATGGCTGGCGGATCGTGGCCGCGGCCGGCCTATGCGGGGGCTGGACATGGAACGCACGATCCGAATCCGGTGGCACCCCGCGTGCGGCAGGACCGTTTACTGAAGTTTCTTCAAATAGTCCTTGGAAAATACCTTGTCAGGCAGATCGCGTAGTTTCATCTGGCCGTAATCCAGTACCGATTTTTCTCCGGGTCTCAGCGCGTCTTCCATGACCAGTCGGGTGGGGCGCCGCTTGCCGACCACGTCCGCAAAATTCTCGTAGCTGCATGTTTTCATCAGACGATTGGACAAGGAATAGAACTCGGCCTTGAGCGGGCGGAAATTGGACGGGTTGACCCACAACAGCACGCGATGATAGGTCACGCCACGATCGACGGCGAGCAATTCAAGCACCTGGTAATCCTCGCCGTTGATCTTGTCGATCCGCAATCGCGATGGCGTGTAATCGCCCGAGAAATTGGAACGTGCCAGGTCGCCGTTCGCCACTTCTCCGGTCAATCGTTGCGCCAGCCCCAGGCGAATGGGTTGCGAAATACCGGGCATGAACACCCACAGATCACGCCCTTTCATGAGCATGATCTGGCCCCGCTCGGAAGCGGGTTCAAGTATCATGACCAGGGTATTTTCATTGCTCTTGGACAGGACACGGTACTTTCTGAGCTCGGGCTCGCGCCCGGGCGCCGAGCTGGCAATATTGATATCGACCTGGAAGCCTTCTTTCGGAAAGCGGATTTCATCCGATTTCTCAAGGATGCTGCGTGCGATTTCATCGTCTTGCGGTGGCGTTTGAGCACGCGTCAAAGCAGGTAGAAGTGCAAGGGCCAGGACGACGGGGCCCACTGCCAGGCTGCTACGTAAAAAAGAAAGGGAGAACATGTCGCTGATCCTTCCGTTGTCTTGCCTCCTTGGGGGAGTTGGGTCATGAGTCTTGTGCGGGTTGAAGGGGTCACCAAGCAATATCAGCTGGGTAATCAGACCGTGGTGGCGCTCCACGATATTACCCTGTCTTTCGATGAGGGGGTGTTCCTTGCCATCGCAGGGCCGTCAGGCAGCGGAAAAACCACCCTGCTGAATATCATTGGCTGCATTGACACGCCGACAAGCGGAAAAATATTGATTGACGACGTCGATGTCACGGGCCGATCGGCCGACGCGCTTGCCGATCTGCGCGCGCGCACAACCGGATTCATCTTCCAGAGCTTCAACCTCTTTCCGGTACTGACCGCTGCCGAGAACGTCGAGTATCCCCTCCTGAACCTTCCCGAGCTCAGCCGTGAGAAACGGCAACAACGGGTAAAAAAATTTCTGGGTGTAGTGGGTCTGGAGCGATTTGCCGACCACAAGCCGAATCAATTGAGCGGCGGGCAGCGGCAAAGGGTGGCGATCGCGCGTGCCCTGGCGATCAAGCCGCGCATTGTCCTGGCGGACGAGCCCACCGCCAACCTGGATAGGAAAACAGGCGAGAGCATTCTGGGTCTGATGAAGGACATCAATCGGCATTATGGTACGACGTTCATTTTCTCCACACATGACCGACGTGTCATGGCGATGGCTGACCGGCTCATCCGTATCGAGGACGGCCGGATTTCCTCGCTCGGTTTGAAGGTGGACGAGAAATGGAAAACCGTGAAGCCGGATAACAGGAACAATGGAGACGGGGGAGAGACGCATGAGAGCAAAGTGGAAACGGGCGACATGGACAATCATGCTGGCCGGAATGGGAATGATGGCGGCGGCCACGGCGGCGGCGGATAAAATCCCCTACCCGGCGAACGGGGAAGGACATGATGTGCTGGCCGCCAGCCATGACGACGCGCCTCTTTCGAAGGATGATCTTTTCGGTACGGAGCCAGCGGGCGCCGATGCAGCGCCCGTAGTCAGGACCGAATCCGCGCAGCCGGCGTCGAAGGATGATTTGTTCGGCACTGGAAGCGATTCCGGCCTGGCGGAAAAACCGGCACCGGCATCGAAAGACGCGCTGTTCAATCCGGAACAGGCGTCTCCGCCCGTCAAGACTCAGGACGGACTCCCGATCCGGGGATTCTTCCAGACCCGGCTGGCTTATGCCTATTCCGATCCCGATCATTGGTCCGATGTGTTGGGGCGGCTCGAACTGGGCACGCAGGGCCGCCTGGGCAATGGCGTCAAATGGAAGCTTTCGGGCCGCGCCGAATACAACGCGGTTTACGACCTGACTGATTTCTACGCCGATTCCGTGCGCCATGATCAGCGGACGAAATTCCGCTTCGGGGAAACCTATCTCGACTTCTCGACCGGCAGCCTGGATTGGCGGGTCGGGCGGCAACAGATCGTCTGGGGGGAAATGGTCGGCCTGTTCTTTGCCGATGTGGTGTCGGCCAAGGATCTGAGGGAATTCATCCTGTCCGACTTCCAGATGCTTCGCGTGCCCCAGTGGGCGGCGCGGACCGAGTATTTCAAGGACGACTTTCATGCCGAATTGATCTGGATCCCTGTCCCCAGTTACGACGAAATCGGGCGGCCGTTCCAGATGGGTCAGGCGGGTTCAGGGTCTGATTTCTATCCCTATCCCGTGTCTCCGGCCGGCGTGCCATTGATCATGGGCGAGAAAAAGCCGGGCAATGGATTCGACCATGGCAATTATGGGGTGCGGCTTTCTCAATTGAGCCACGGCTGGGACGTGTCCGGCTTCTGGTACAGCAGCATGGACAGTCAGGCCACCTTCTATCGGGACGTCAGCAACCCGCAGGTATTCTATCCGCGTCACGACCGCATCTGGCAGGCCGGCGCTACCGTGGCCAAGGACTTTCAGTCTTTTGTCCTCAAGGCGGAGGCCGTTTATACGGATGGACGCCGGTTCAATGTGACGGATCTTTCGCCCGGCGACGGTCTGGTCCGACAGAATACGCTGGACTGGGTGGCCGGTCTGGACTTCAACCCAGGCCCCGACACCCGGGTGAATACGCAACTGTTCCAGCGCATCTTTTTCGACCACGCCCCCAACACGCTGTTCGATCAATACGAAAGCGGGGTTTCGTTACTGGTGAATCACAAACTGCCGCATGACTGGGAAGCCGAGGCGCTCCTGATCCACAGCCTGAATCGGAGCGACTGGATGCTGCGTCCCAAGCTGACCTGGAAATTCCAGCCCAACTGGAAGCTGAATATGGGGGTTGACGTGTTCGGCGGTCCGCCTACCGGTTTGTTTGGCCAATACGATCAGCAGGACCGGGTGTACTCGGAGCTGCGCTACGATTTCTGAATACCGGGTGAGCGCGCATCAGTGAGGGGCCGGGTAGTCAAGGCCTTTCTGGTGCGCATGCAGGTAAAAATAGCCGGGGCTTCCAAATGGCTTCCAGTACGCGCGATCGACCGGCGTGCTGGCGTGGCAGTCGAGGTAGATGGGCTCGTTCATGCGAGCGCCTGTTCGAGGTCGGCGATCAGATCGTCCGCATCCTCCAGTCCGACCGAGAGGCGCAGCATGGCGTCGGTGATGCCGCGCCGCGCGCGTTCTTCTGGCGTCAGGCCGTGATGCGTGGTGGTGCAGGGTTGCGTGACCAGGCTCTCCACGCCGCCCAGCGAGGGCGCCAGCGCAAACAGTTTGAGCGCATCCGCCACCCGGCTTGCCACCGCGCCGTCACCCCTGACTTCAATCGTGAGCATGCCGCCGTAGCCCTTCATCTGGCGCCTGGCCAGATCATGGCCCGGGAAATCCGGCAGACCGGGGTACAGCACGCGTGCCACCCCGGCATGCGCCTGCATGGCCCGGGCGATCTTCATCGCGGTTTCGTTCTGGCGTTCCACCCGCACGGTCAGTGTGCGCAGGCTGCGTGCAAGTTGGGCGGCGATTTCCGGAGCGATGGTCTGGCCCAGATTCTTGCGCCAGCCACACACCGGCATGACGAGATTCTTGCTGCCCATCAGGGCGCCGGCAGTGAGATCGGAATGGCCGCCCAGGTATTTGGTGGCGCTGTGCACCACGAAGTCGGCGCCCAGCGCCAGTGGATTCTGGTTCACGGGTGAAGCGAAGGTGTTGTCCACCGTGACGAGCGCGCCGTGGGGGTGGGCGAGATCGGCAATCTCGGCGACATCGAACAGTTCCAGGGTTGGGTTGGTCGGCGTCTCGAAGAACACCATGCCCACGCCTTGCCGGAGAATTGCCGGCAGGCGGTCGAGCTCGCTGCCCAGCAGAAGATAGGCGGGGATACCCAGTTGCGGCAACTGGCTGGCGAGGAGTTCCAGCGTGCCGCCGTAAGCGTCGCCCAGGCAGACGATGCCCTTGCGGCCGTGAGTAAGGAACAGCGCGGACTCCGCTGCCATGCCGGAAGCGAAGGCGAGTGCGGCTTCCGCGCCTTCGACGGCGGCAAGCTTTTCCTCCAGCGCCTGGATCGTGGGATTCAGTCCGTAGCGAGTGTAGAGCGCTCCCGCCTTGCGCCCTTCCACTACGTCGAGCAACGCTGCGGTCGAGGGGAATTTGAACGTCGTCGTGGTGTAGATCGGGGCGTGCGGCGAGCCGTGCGGATCGTGCGGTTCACCGGCGTGGACACAGCGGGTGGACAGGCCTTCTTTCATGTTTTCTCTTCCTGGAAATTTATTGTGGTGGCCGACGGACACACTCAGCCCGCTGTATCCAGCATGTGTTCCAGCGGTGCTTCGGCATAGCCGGCATACAAGATACAGCGGCCGCCGGGCGGTTGCTGGGAGATCACGCGGATGTCAATGCGCATGGGTGTTCCTCGGCGAACGGCGAACAGGTTCACTCGATATGTTCGCCTTCTATTGTCCCCGTGTCATCAGGTAAGCCGCCAGATCCTCTATTTCCAGCCGCTGCAGGCCCAGCTTGGGCATGATCGAAGTGTAGCCGGGCACCCTGAACGCAGCGGGCTCGCGGATGGAGCGACGGAGATAGCCGGGCCAGTGGATGCCGCCGGCCTGCGCAAGGTCGGGGCCCAGGCCGGCGCTCGGTGCATGGCAGGCGACGCAGCCGCGCTCGGTATACAGGCGTTCGCCACGAGCAGGGTCGCCGCCGAGGCGCGCCTCCTCACGCAATGCCGCAGGGATCGTGCCGCCCGGACCCGCGAGCGCCTGCCAGGCGGACAGCCGCTTGCGTCCGGCGCGGCCGTCCTCGGCGCCGTCCCAGGCGGCGAAGGCGATGGCAGCAGGTACCGGTGCATCCGTCTTGCCACGCAGCACCAGCGTCCAACCCGTCGCCGAGCGCCGGGCCTGGGCTTCCGGCGGCGCACCGGCCTGTCCGGCCAGCGAGCCGAATCCCTGGGCGGACAAGCGCTCCGGCGGCTGGCCGGCTCGCCAGAGCCAGACCTGGACCGGCCGGCCGGGCTCGCCCATGCCGACATAAGGCAGCGTGTCACCCGCAGGAGCAAACTCGACTGCCGCCGCGTCCGCGAAGCGGTGGGTGGCGCGGGCATCCGCCACGTCCTCGCCGGCGTCCGGCCAAGCCAACCGTATAGCCAGCCGGCCGCCGCTGCGGAGCACGCGCGCCTCCAGCATCAAGACACTGCCGCCCGGGCCGCCCGGTGCCGTGATCTGCGGGTACAGCCGCACAGTCGCGGCCGGCGCGCTCGTCCAGGCAGGATCGCCGGGATCGAGCGGCGGCGGGGCGCTGGTCTGGCCAACCTGGATCAATCGGTCGGGCCCGGGCGTGGCCCAGACCGGCGCGACGAGCAGGAACAGCAGCCAGGCCAGCGTCCGTCTCATGGCTGCCCCCCCTCCGGGCGGCTGAGGCGGAACATGTCGCCGTGGCGGTAGGCGATGAGCATGTCCATCAGCGGCGAGCTTTCGCCGCGCGATTTCCTGTCGATCTCCTGCTGCAGGGTGGCGAGCGCCGCGTCGACGTCCGGCCCGAACAACTGCCGCAGATAGTCGTCCGGGATGCGTGGTTTGCCGCTGGGCTTGCCGTCGGCCTCGAAGGCGGGCGGCGACAGCGGCGGCACGTAGTAGACATTGGGCTGGGTGCCGTATTCGGGATGCAGCGGCAGCGCTACTTTCCAGACGCTCACCAGTTGATGCAAGGCGCCCGCCTCGTCGTCGAGATACGACACGTGACGCGCCCGCCCGACGCACTGGTAGGCGCAGGCCTGGGGAATGCCCTGCTCCACGCGCGGGTAGCAGAAGATGCATTTCTCCGAGCGGCCCGCCTGAGGGTTGAAGTAGATCTTCTTGTACGGGCAGGCGGCGACACAATACCGATACCCCCGGCAGCGTTCCTGATCGATCAGCACGATGCCGTCTTCCTCGCGTTTGTAGATCGCCTGGCGCGGACAGGCAGCGAGACAGGCCGGTTTGGTGCAGTGGTTGCACAGGCGAGGCAGGTAGAAGAAATAGCCGTTGGGGAATTCTCCCGCGCCCTGGTCCTCTTCCCAGTTCGGCCCCCACTGCATGGCGTCCAGGGGCCGCAGAGGCTGTTTGCCCTCATGAAACAGGGCCGACTCGAAGTTGAAATCGGCGGGGATGCCATAGTCCTCGGCCAGGCGCGGCAGCCGCCCGGGTTTGAGGCTGTCGCCGTCCCAGCCGCCCCCCGCCGCCTCCCAGTCGCGCGGATAACCCTTGCCGGGCCTGGTTTCCACATGGTTCCAGTACATGAACTCGCGGCCATCGTGGTCCGTCCACTGCGACTTGCAGGCCAGGGTGCAGGTCTGGCAACCGATGCACTTGTTGAGGTCGATCACCATGCCGAGCTGTCTCATGCTGCAGTCTCCTTGCTCTTCTCCACTTCCACCGACGATTCGAAGGCGATCATGTTGCCGTCCCAGTTGGGGTTGAACTTGAGATGCCCCCAGCCTTCCACCAGTTCCAGCGGCGAGAGCATGCCCGCCACCACGCTGTTGAGACCGAGCCGCTCGCGGAACTGGAAGGGTTCCCAGGCGTGGTCCATCACCACCGCTCCGGGCGGCACCGCGGGCATGAGCTTGGCGCGCGCAAAAAACTCGCCGACGTCGTTGAACACCCGCACCGGGTCGCCCTCGGCGAGCCCGCGTTGGCGCGCCGTACCGGGGTTGATCCAGATGTAGGGTTCGCCGCGCTGCAGGCGGAGCAACTGCGCGTTGGCCCGCCACTGGGAATGGATGCCGTGGCGGGTATGCGGTGTCCAGAAGGCGAGCGGGAAGCTCTTCGGCCGCAGCGGCTGCATGGCCGTGGGCGTAGCACAGCCCAATTGCTTGAACACGGGATGGTCGACGTAGAACTGCTGCCGGCCCGAGAGCGTCTTGTAGGGCTGGCGCAGGTAGACGTTGTGTTCGAAGGAATGGAACGGCCGGTTGGCATAGAGCGGCGAGTTGAAGCCGGCCTCGCGGTTGAGCGTGACGTAGCCGTGCTTCATGGCATCTTCCGGCGTCCATGGCGCAATGGCGGGAACGTTCTGCATCAACCAGCGCACCACATCCTCGTCGTTCATCAGTTTGCCATGGTCGGTGAAGTCCTCGGCCAGATTGACGAGGTCGCGCATCACCGGCGCTGCCTTGTCGGCCTTGGTCTCCAGGAAATCGGGGTCGGGGATGGCGATGAGGCCGCGCGTCTTTGCCGCTTTCGCGATGGCCCTGGAAAGCAGCAGGCAGATTTCCCATTCGGACTTGGTTTCGCCGATGGGCTTGAGGCCTTTCGGCGGCACGGTAAGGTTGCAGAAGCGGTGATAGCCAAGTTCGCCGCGCAGATCCCACGACTCGTACTGACTCTTGGCCGGAAGCACGTAATCCGCCCATAGTGCGGTGCTGTCCATGCGGTGGTTGACGTCGACGAAGAGATCCAGGCTCTCGACGAAGGCCTGGCGGTAGTGCGCCTCGGATTTGTTGCGCCTCAGCATGTTGTCGGCGAACAGCAGCAGCGCGCGCGGCTTGCCGAACCAGGCGTTGCTGGTCTCGGCGTAGCGCCCGGTCAGTGCGCCGATCTCCTGGTTGTCGAGGCCGAGCGTGTCTTTCAGATGGGCGTCGGAATAATGGCGCTTCATGGAACGGGCCATGTCGCCGTTCATCCACTCGCTGAAGAAGCCCGAGGCAAAGCGCGCCGGCTTGGGACTGGAGAGCGGGCCGATGCCGCCCAGGCTCCAGTTGTTCTCGGTGTCAAGTCCGCCGCGCTCCCCTGCGTGACCGGTCAGTGCGCAGGCAAGCGCCGCCCCCCAGCAGGTCATGGTGCCAGACACGTACTTGTGCAGCGAGAAGCCGATGTTGACGATGGCCTTGTCGGATTTCGCGAGATCCTTCGCCATGCGTTCCACCAGTGTCGGGTGCACGCCGGTGGTGGCGTGCGTCTGGTGCGGCGGGAACTTCAGCGCTTCGCGCCGCGCGTGCTCGAACACGGTCGTCACCGGGATCATGGCGGCGTCCTGACCCTTGACCTCCCAGACACCTTCCAGGGCGGGCTGCAGCTTGCCGAGGCGCAGGGATTTCTTGAAGTGGCCCTGGCTGCCCGGCATGGGCTGGGCCGATCCGGTCGCCTCATCCCAGCAAAAGAACACATCGTCCTTGCCCTTGTCGCGCAAATCCTTGTGGCGCAGCAGGTCGCCGGTGTCAGTGCGTACCAGGAACGTCAGGTCTGTCTGCTCACGCACGAAATCGCGGTCGATGAAGTCGTCACGGAACAGCACGTGCAGCAACGACATGGCGAGAAAACTGTCGGTGCCCGGCTTCACCGGCACCCAGTCAGTGGAAAGCTTGGCGGTGGCGTTGTACTCCGGCGTGATGCAGTAGATCTTCGCGCCGTTGTAGCGCGCCTCCATCAGGTAATGGGCATCAGGGATGCGTGTGACCGCAGCGTTGATGCCCCAGAGAATGATGGTCTTGGCATCGAACCAGGCGTCCAGGGTATGGCCGACGGTGGCGAGTCCGTAGGCCAGCGACGCGCCGGTAAACATGTCGCCCACGGCGCTGGCCGGATACAGGCGCTGCGCGCCAAGGAGCGAGCCCAGGCGCAGCGGCGCGGCGCGCCGGCCCTGGGAGAGGATGCCCGTACCGCAATGGAGCATCAGCGAAGCCAGGCCGTGGCTGTTCAGGTTGTCGACCACCCGGGCGGCGATGTCGTCGAGCGCGACGTCCCACGACACCCGTTCCCATTTGCCTTCGCCGCGCTTGCCCGCGCGTTTCATGGGATGGAGCAGGCGGTCGGCCTGATACATCTGCCTGGAATGCACGATGCCCTTGTTGCAGCCACGCGGATTGGCGTCTGGAATGTTCGGATTGATGGACGGATAAGCGGCGGATTGCTCCTCGCGCGTGACCACGCCGTCCCTGGCGTAGACTTTCCACGCGCAGTTGCCCTGGCAGTTTGAGCAGTGGAAGGCGAAGCCCTGAGCGTCGCCGCGGGTGGCCAGAAATTCGCGTCGGTAGCGAGCCTCCCAGGCCCGCCGGGCCTTGAGGTCATCGGCCGCGAATGCGCGCAGGGGCGTGAACGGCCCGCCGAACGCCAGTGCCAGGCCGCAGTAGGCCGTGCCCTTGAGAAAGTCTCTGCGTTCCATGCGCTTATCTTTCAATGGGGCGAGCCGGGTCGGCGGCCCATTCGATCCACGACCCGGGGTAGACCTTCACCTTCGGGTACCCCAGCAGTTTCAATGCCGCGTAGAGATAGGTTGAGCGGCCGAGGCCGCCGTTGCAGTAGGTGACGATTTCCTTGTCGGGCGTGAGCCCTGCCTGGGTCAGCGCCTTCCGCATCGCGGCTTCGTCCTTGAAGGTCGCGAGGTCGCCGGAGAGTTGGTTCCAGACGAAGCTCTTCGCACCCGGCAGGTGACCGCCCTGACGTGCGCCGCCATTTTCCTTGCCGCTGAATTCGGCGATGCTGCGGGCATCCACCCGCAGAGCGGACGATGTGGCCAGTTCCTGTGTCTTCACCGCCCAGTCGGCACGCGACTGAGGCACATAGGTGGCCTTGGCGGGATGCGGCACCGCCTGGGTCACCACACGACCCTCCTTCAGCCATTTGCGAAAGCCGCCGTCCAGAATGCGCACCTTGTCGTGGCCGATGAAGCTGAGGATGTACCACACCGCCGAGGCGCCCTTGCCGTCACCGGCGTCGTACACCACCACGTCGCTGTCCCGGGCGATGCCCAGCGATTCCAGTTTGGACGCGGCGAGACGCGGAAAGATGGGCAGGCCCGTCTTGGCGTTTTCCTCGCTGTCCTCCAGTTCCAGGTAGGGCAGATTCAGCGCGCCGGGCAGATGCGCCCGGGTGTAGTTGTCCGCATTTTCGGCATCCACCAGCTTGACCCGACCCTGCGCCAGTTCGGCTGCAAGCTCGCCAGTGGAAATCAGGAACGATGACCCTGCCCAGGTCGCAGACCAGGGTAGCAGCATCAGCAGGACAAGCACTCGCATGATTACTCCTTGCGTAGATGGATGACTTCCTGGATCAGTCGCTGCATCGGCGGGCTGTCCCAGTGGTGTGGCCCGGTCTTGCCGGCCAGCAGACGGCCTTCACGGTCGAGCAGATAGGTCACCGGCACGCCGGCCGCGCGGTAGTCGCCGGCAGTCTTGCGGTCGTTGTCCAGCAGCACGTCGAAACCGGGCCGCTGCCCATCCAGGAAGCGCATCACCGCGGTATCGTTATCTGCCACGGCGATGGCAAGCACGGTGAAGTCGCGTTTCCCCAGCGTTTGTTGCAGGCGCTGCAGGGAAGGGAATTCCTCACGGCAGGGCGGACACCAGCTCGCCCAGAAATTGAGCAGTACCACTCGGCCCCGATAGTCGTGCTTGTCGCGCGTTTCGCCATCGAGGCCGGGCAGCGCGAAGGCAGGGGCTTTCAGCGGCACGGCATAGGCTTCCATGCCCGCCTCGCTGGCAAGCGCGGCGAGCGTCGGGCTGTCGGCCGAAGCGGGAAGAACGGTCAGCGGCCCGGACAGCGTCAGAACCAGGACTGGCAACAATCTGCGCATGGCCGCCATTCGCCTCCCGGTGCCTACAGGCAACCCTTGAAAAACTTGCGCTCACCGCTGGTTTCCAGCAGGTCCAGCTTGACGGGCTGCAGCACGCCATCCCGCAGCTCTCCCGTCAGGCGCACCTTCTTGCCGTAGGCCTTGTCCAGTACGTCGGGTGCGATGCTCCGGCCCTCGCCGTGGAGAAAGGCGAGGATGCGGCCGTCTTCCAGCAGCAGGACGGGGTGGTCGACGTGATGCAACGGGCAGTCCGTTACTTGATGGGCTGCCGCACATGGCTCCCCGACGATCCAGCCGTCCCAGGCCGGGCTGGCAGCACAGGCCCACGACGCTTGAAGCAGCGCGACGCCCAGAACTGCCCGGCGCATCTTATTCACCCCCCTTGATGGCGGCCTTGAGGGCTTCGTGTTCCTTCTTCACTTCGGTGAGGCGACCGCCACGATCTTGCCTGGGCGCCCCCTCGATTTCGATGACGTCCACCATCTGGGCGAAGCCGACCATGCCGTTGAAGTCGCCACCATCTTCGGCGATGAGCTGATCGCCGTAGTACACGGCGGGCGCCTTGGCCCACGGAGCGAGGCTCGCCGGCAGGACGATGATGGGAATCTTGTACAGGTTGTTCAGCTCGGCGGCGATCTGCATGTTGTTGTTGCAACGCAGCGCGGGGGGCTCGCGCACCACCAGGGTGAGCACTTTCTGCCCCCCGATCACGGTATTGCCGGGCGGGCCGGCGAAAACAGGTTGCGCCGCCGGGAAGGCCATCGCCAGCAACAGGAAGAACAGGCCAGAAAGAAGGTTTCGGATGGGCATGGAGAATCTCCTAGAAAACGTTCTTGAGCAGAATGTAAGTCGCCACGACTACCAGGAACCAGGCGAACGCCTTTTTCAGCGTGGCTTGGGATAGGCGGGTGGAAAAGCGCGCGCCGACGAAGCTGCCGATGACAGTCACGGCTGTGAACCCCCCCATCACGGCCCAGTCGACGGGCACGTTGCCCATATAGCCTGCGAAGCCGGAATAGCAGTTGGCCGCGACGATGGCAAGCGAGGTCCCCACGGCGGTTTTCATCGGGATACCCGAGAGCAGCACCAGCGCCGGCACGATCAAAAAGCCGCCGCCCACGCCGACGAGGCCGGTGAGCGCGCCCACAGCGATGCCGAGCAGGGCGATTTGGCCCATGCGGGGCGAGAAAAACTCCCGGCGGCCGCCGATCGCCGCCGCCCCGCCGTCGTCTGCGTACATCAGGCCACCAGCCGCTGGCGCAGTGACCCTGACCGGTTTCAGCATGCGCCAGGCAGCGGCGTACATGACCAGGGCGAACAGGGTGAGCTGGATCACCACGGGCGTCAGCAATCCCACGCGTGAGCCGACAGACGTGCCGATCACCCCAAACAAGCCGAACACGAGTGCGACCCGGACATCGACCAGGCCACGGCGCCAGTTATCCAGAGCGGAAACGGTGGCGGTGACTGCTACCACCCCCAGACTCATGGCGATGGCGGACTTGGGGTCGATGTGGAGCAGGTATATCAGCGCCGGCAGGGCGATGATGGATCCCCCCGACCCGAGTAATCCCAGCACCAGTCCGGTAGCCAGGCCGGCAATAAGCGCAGATAAAGGCATGTTTATCTCCTGTTAAAGGGCTTGGAAATATTGTCGATGCCGTAGCCGGGGTCGCGCCAGAAGCGGCCGGGGTCGCCAGGACATCCATGCACCAAGATTCAATAATTCAAAAGAACGCTTGAATAATGGGTACAACAAGGCTGGATGTCAATCGATTTTTTGAATTATTTTACGTGACCGGAATCGATCAGATTTTCGAATCCGGCGCGTCGCGCTCGACCGGCCGGCTTTCGGCCTTCCACTCGGGGAGGCCGTCTTCCAGACGGCGCGCCTGATAGCCGGCTTCCCGCAGCGCCGCCACGGCATCGAGCCAGCATGCAATAGGGACCGCGGCAGTAGGCAACGATCTCCTGCCCATGCGGAAGACCGTTGCCGCCTTCGGCCGGGCACTGGACATCAGGCTTGGCTGCGCCAGGGACTGCCTGGGCGTTACGCACTTTGATGAAGATCAGTGGCGGGGCTCCCGGAATGGCTGGCCGGTTTGGTGCGGAACTGGCGGCTGGCGCCTCAAACGTTTTCGCGCAGCGCATCCACCACCGGGATCCTTTGCACCCGTGCCGCGGGCAGGATCGCGGCAGCGATGGTGGCGATGAATCCTACGAGGAACGCGCCGGCAATCACCGAAGGCACGAGGCGGATATGGGCGACATAACTGAGATCCGCATTGGGCGGGGGCGGCATGGGAATGCCGATGGCCGAGATGATCAACGCCAGGAGCATGCCCAGAACCACACCGGCTCCCGCTCCGGCCGCGGCGATCAGGGTGTTTTCAGCCATGATGAGGGCGAAGATCCGGCGTTTGCGATTCCCCAGGGCCATCATGGTGCCGAATTCTCCGACGCGTTCGAAAATGCTCATGTTCACGCTGTTGGCCACGCTCAGCAGCACCATGAGCAGAATGATCAGGCGCAGCACGCCGAATTGCGCATCGTACATTTCGACCGTTTTGGCGTAGAAGTCATTCAATTCGACCCAGGTCTTGACGTCCAGACTGGCGCCGCGAAAGTCCGCCTTCAGCAAGGCGGCGACGCGTTCGGTGTCGCGCGTGTGTTGCAGGGCAACCACCAGTGTGTTGATCCCGGGGGTGGCGAGCAGATCCTGCGCGGCGGCAAGAGGAATGCGAAGCGCGCGGGCGTCGTAATCCTTTGAAAACGTCTGGAAGGTGCCGACCACCTGAAACTCCAGGCTGTTCAACGCACCCTCCGGCGTGTTGATTACCAGATTGGTCCAGTCCCCGGGCTTGAGCTTGAGCGCCCGAGCCAGATCCTGTCCGAGCAGCATCCCGTTGAGGTCCTGTTTTTCCAGCGTGCGGCCGGCCGTGATGACCAGGCCGCTGCCGAGTTTTGCTTCGTGAACAGGCTCGATCCCTTCGCCGACGATGGGCTGGTCGGAATGGCCATTGTTGATGAGGCCGGCAAAGTACAGCCTGCCCATGACATCCTCCACGCCGGCCGTGCCCGCCACCCGGGCCCTGATTTTTTCGGCATCATGAATGAGGAATTTTTCAGGGCTGCGCGCGCCCCGCTCGAGGTAGCCCGCCCGGGTGATCTGCAGGTGGCCGGTCTGGGAATGGATCAGGACCTCCCCCAGTTGGGCGAATATGTCGTGGACGAATCCGCCGCTCAGGATCAGTCCGACCACGCCGGCGATGATGGCCATCAAGGTCATGCCGGTTCGTGTCTTGTGGCGCAGTACATTGCGAAATGCGAGCTTCCACATCGGCGTGCCCTTAGCGGCCGTGACGCAAGGCGTCGACAATGACCAGGCGTGAAGCGCGCCAGGCAGGGTAGATGCTGGCCAGCAGGGTCGTTGATATGGCGATGACGAAGGCATCGCGCGCAATGCCGGGCGTGATGATGACCCTGCCGGTAAAGTCATGAGCCATGCCGGGCCCGGCGGGGATGGGGATTCCCACGTACGAGATGGCTGTGGCAAGCAGGTAGCCGGCCAGAAAACCGATCGTGCCGCCCAGGATGCCCAGCAACCCGCCTTCCATCAGAAAGAGGGAAAGAATGCGCTTGCGCCGGATGCCGAGGGCCATGGCGGTCCCGATTTCTATGGTTCGCTCCATGACGCTCATGGTCATGGTGTTGCTGATGCTGAGCACAATGATGCAGGCGATGATCAGCTTCACGACCCCGATCTGGCGGGAAAAAAGCGCGACGGTTTTGTTATAGAAATCCGCCAGTTGATACCAGGGGATGATTTCCAGTTTGTTGAGCGGTGCGGTCTTACCGAGACGGGCGACGGTCGCCGCGGTCATTTCCGTCTGCCGCAGCATGACGACCCAGAGATGAGCGCCTTGAACGCGCAGGAGTTCGCGCGCCGTCTCGATGGGCACATACAGCATGGAGTCGTTGTAGGCCTTGACGGTAATGGCGGCCAATCCGCGCACATGCCCCTCGATGGCCCGCAAGCCGCCGCCGGGCGCATTGGTCAGCAGGACGATCGTGTCGCCTGTCTTGACCCCCAGGTTGGCGGCGAGACCCGCGCCCATCAGGATGCCCTTGGGATCGCCGACATCGAGCGTCTGTCCTTCCCTGATCACGACATTGTGCATGGAGGGATCCTGGGCCGGATCGATGCCCAGACCCAGAAACGACAAGGTGCTCTCGCCATGACTGACGAGGCCGCTGAAATCGAGTCTTTGTGACACGGTCTTTACGCCCGGAAGATGTTCAACGGCAGCGAGTGCGGCCGGATCATCGGGCAGGAGATACGCGAGGGGATCGGACTTGCCGTTTGCCTGGTAGCCCGGCCGGGACACTTGAACGTGACCATACTGCGGGATGGCGATCTCTTCCCGGTTGGCCCAGAATATCCACTCGATATAGCCCGTCGCGAGCATCATCGCCGTCACGCCGAATCCGATGGCCGCCAGTGCAAACAGGCTGCGCCGCCGTTGGCGGAGCACATTGCGCAAGGCAAGGCGGAAATCCACCTTGCCTGCGTTCAATAGATGTCGGGCCTTCTCAAGCATCGCGGATCATCAAGGAAGAAAGGGGCCTCAGGCGCTCGTGCAAGGGTGGAACAGGTATCGGCCCCCGGGTGCGCCGGGCAGCGGCTTCCCCTCAACAACGGTTCGTCGATGCCGGTCTTGAGCGATGGCAGCCAACCGCCCCGAACTTTACCGCAAAATCCGGCCAGCCCCCCAGCCCCGCACGGCTGGATTTCATGCGTGGGCTATGATAAAAGACCTCGTTATCCGATGTGATCCGTTCCCATGACTGCGACCCTCCTGGAACTGCTCCAGAAATACAGCGTACCCGGTCCCCGTTACACGTCCTACCCGACCGCGCCCTATTTTCGTACCGACTTCGGCGAGGCGGACTGGGCCGACGCGCTGGCTGCGGCGTCCGTTGACCGTGGCTTGTCGCTGTATGCCCACATTCCGTTCTGCGACACGCTCTGTCATTTCTGCGGCTGCAACATGGTGGCGACGCGCGATTACAGCAAGACCCAGCCCTATCTGGTGCAGCTCGATCAGGAAATGGCGCGCACGGCGCACCAGGTGGATCCGGGTCGCGTGGTCCATCAATTGCATTGGGGCGGAGGCACGCCCACCTATCTGAATCCCGACGATATTCGCCGCCTGATGAGCATGATGCGCCGGCATTTCACGCTCGCCGCCGAGGCCGAGATCAGCTGCGAGATCGACCCGCGCGAACTGACGCGCGCGCATCTGGAGGCCTTGCGCGAATCCGGCTTCAATCGCGTTTCGTTTGGCGTGCAGGACATGGACCCGGCGGTGCAGCAGGCCGTCAACCGCATCCAGTCGCGGGATCTGATCCAGCGGGTCCTCGACTGGTCGCGTGAGTTGGGTTTTTCCAGCATCAACCTGGATCTGATCGTGGGGCTGCCGAAACAGACGGTCGCAAGCTTCCGCCGCACGCTGGAACAGGTCACCGAATGGTCGCCGGATCGTCTGGCGGTGTTCGCGTATGCGCATGTCCCGTGGCTGAAAAAGCATCAGCGCCTGATCAAGGAAGACGACCTGCCGGATTCCGCGACGCGCCTGGGCCTGCAGCAGGCCGTGAACGAGATGCTGGGCGCGGTGGGCTACGTCAACATCGGCCTCGACCATTACGCCCGTCCGGACGACGAGCTCGTCCGCGCGCAGCAGAACAAGACGCTGTGGCGTAATTTCCAGGGCTATACCACACACAAGAACTGCGACATCCTGGCGTTCGGCGTCTCCAGCATCAGCCAGACGGCCGACGTGTACATGCAGAACGACAAGAACCTCAAGCGCTACCAGGAGCGTATTGCCGCGACCGGGTACGCGGTCGAACGAGGCCTCAAACTCACCCGCGACGACCAGATCCGCCGCGATGCGATCACCCGCGTGATGTGCGATCTGGAACTTGATTTTGCAGCGTTCGGTCGCGAATGGAATATCGCGTTCACCGACTATTTCGCCGATACGCTGGCCGATCTGCGCCCGCTCGCCGACGACGGACTGGTGGCCCTTGCGTCAGACCGGATCAGCGTGACCCCGCGCGGCCGGTTGTTCCTGCGCAACATCGGCATGTGTTTCGACCGTTATCTCAAGGAAGCCGCCGGCACGCAACCGCGTTATTCGCGCACCGCCTGAGTCCGGCGCTCGGGTGGATAGACGACGGCCATTCCCTTTATTCCCGTTTTGCCGGTTGATGGGTCGCGCCCAGCACCGCGCCGATCGTCACCAGCGCGACGCCGGCAAGGGCCACGGCGTCGAGAGCCTCCCCCAGCAAGGGGATGGCGGCGACGGCCGAGATGCCGGGAACCATGGCCAGCATGAGGGTCGCGCGCTGCGGTCCGATGTTGTGGATGGCGTAGGCGAAGAGCAGGCCGGCAATCGAGGCCGCCAGGATGCCCTGATAAACGCCCTGCCACAGAATGAAGGACAGGGAAACGGTGGCGATGGCCTTGGGCAGGCACAGCAGATAAACCGGCGTGTAGCACGCCACTGAAATCACGGCGATACCGATCGTTGCGTCCAGGGGCGAGACATGCCAGTGCTTGAGCAGCAAGCCAAATGCGGCATAGCAGATTGCGGCAAGCAGAAAGAACACATCCCCCGCCCATTGATGGGCGGGCGCCCCGGAAAATTGACCGAAGCTGTGGAGGCCGATCAGCACGATCCCCGCCCCGGCGACCAGCAGGGCGAATTCAGACCGGATGCCGGGGCGGTGCCCGAGTATGAGCCAGGCGATCAACGCCGTGGCAAAGGGAATGCCGCCGTTGACCAGAATGCCCGCATGCGCGGCCGGCGCCAGTGAAAAGCCCGAGTACACCAGCAAGCCGTAGCTCATGCCGCCCAACGCGGCCAGTACGGCCAGTCGCGGCCAGTCGAGGCGCCGCCAGCGGGCCGGCACGAACGGAAGACACACGATGCCCGAGAAGATGAAGCGGATGGCGGCCATGTCATAAGGCGTCAGCGGGCTGCGTCCGCCCAGCCGCGAGACGATGTTGAAGCCGGACCAGACCACGACGACCGCCGCCGCCGCCGCAAAGCCCTTGAACAGGTGGAAACGGTGGGCCGGAGCAGGCGGGGCTTCCTTGGTCATGTGGCGGGATTTTGGGATACGCGTTGTCGCTCACCTTACCACTGGCACCTCAATCAGGTGCCGGGTTACACTTTCCGCTCTGCGGCCTTGTGGCCCATCCTGGGGAATCGCCGACCATGTCCCAGCAGCATCCCATCATTGCCGTGACCGGTTCGTCCGGTGCCGGCCTGTCCACGATACGCCACGTGTTCAAGTTCATTTTCGAGCGCCTGAACATCAAACCCGCGATCGTTCATGGCGACGGTTTCCGGCGCTATACCGATCGGCAGTTCGCCGCCCTGCTCGAAGAAGCGCGGGGCAGCGGCCGCAACGTGTCCTGGTTCGGACCCGAGTGCAATCATTTCCAGGAGCTGGAATCCTTTTTCAGGACCTATGGCGAATGCGGCAGCGGCGTGTATCGCCAGTATGCGCACACGGCCGGGCACGGCGAGGCATTGGGCGTGCAGTCTGGCGAGTTCACGCCCTGGTCGCCCCTGCCGCCGGGCAGCGATCTCCTGTTCTACGAGGGGCAGCATGGCGGCCTGATGGCCAACACCTGGACACGCCGCAAGCTTGACTCGCGTCACTTTCCACCGGAAATCGACCGGCGCGCGGGTCGGCAGGGTATCGACGTGGCCCAGCATGTGGACCTGCTGATCGGCGTGGCGCCTGCGATCAACCTGGAGTGGATACAGAAGATCCACCGCGACTGCAAAAAAGGCACGTGCTCGCCCGAAGAGTCGGTGGAAACCATCCTGCGCCGCATGGACGACTACATCCATTACCTCGTTCCCCAGTTCGGCCTGACCGATTTCAATATCCAGCGCATGCCGCTGGTGGATACCTCCGACCCCTTCATTGCACGCGACGTGCCGCTGGCCGACGAATCGCTCTGCGTGATTCATTTTCGCGACCGCAAGCGCCATGATTTTCCCGGCTTGCTCAAGCGTATTCCCGACGCCTACATGTCGCGTCCGACCACGATGGTGATTCCCAGCAAGAGCCTGCGCCTGGCCCTGGACGTGATTTGCAGTCCGATTCTGGCCGGGTTCATGGCGCTGCGCGGTGATCAGCCGGGTACGTGACGGCGGCCTGCGCCAGGCGGTGGAGCGGTGTGCCCTCAACATATTTGTGAACCGGCGTGAACGCCAGCGTCAGGCCGTGGCAACGCCCATCATATCTCTGCCCGGATGCTTGCAATGCTCGCCTTAACCGGCATTGCCTGGATTTCGACGCGGCAATACGCAACCGGCAGAGTGGGGGCGCAATAGCGTTGATCGTAGACGTGATCGGCTATGCCGCCCGACGACGGGTGCTGGCGTTCAGGGCGGCCACGATGGGCGCGTCGTGCTCGCTAGGCATGGGCCGGCTGAATAGATAGCCCTGGATTTCGTGGCATCCTTCCCTTCGAACACGGTCCAGTTGAGCCTGCGTCTCGACACCTTCCGCGACGGTCGCGATGCCCAGACGTTCACCGAGTGCGGCGACGACACGTACGATGGCGGCGCAGTCAGGCCGATCCACGGCATGCCTGACGAAGGATCTGTCGATTTTGATCTTGTCAAAGGTGAAGGCGCGCAGATGGGAGAGCGAGGAATAGCCGGTACCGAAGTCGTCGAGCGCCACCCGCACGCCCATAGCCTGCAGCTGGCGCAGATCGTCAAGAGTGTCCTGTTCGTTGTTGAGCAGCACGGTTTCGGTCACCTCGATCTCCAGCCGGCGCGGCGACAGGCCCGTGTCAACGAGCGTCGCCAACACATCGGAGGCCAATGTTCCCTTGCCAAGTTGAGCGGCGGAGACGTTGACGGCGACGCGCGCGCCGTCCCGCCATTCGGTGGCATGTCGGCAGGCGCGGCTCAGCACGAACAAGCCGAGACGGTCGATGAGACCGCTCTCCTCCGCCACGGAAATGAACTCGCCAGGCGATATCCACCCCCGTTTCGGGTGATGCCAGCGCACTAACGCCTCACGGGTTGTGATCTCGCCGGTTCGAACATCGACGATATCCTGATAGAAGACGAACAATCCGTCCTCGGCGTCCAGGGCGTCGCGCAATTCCGCTTCTATGCGGATGCGCTCCTGGACACACGTCTCCATCTGCGGTTCGAAGACTTTAAAGACACCCTTGCCCGCGGCTTTGGCGGTATAGAGGGCCAGATCGGCGCACGTCAACAGGGTCTCCACATCTTTACCCTGCAGAGGCGCGACGGCGATGCCCACCGACGCACCGATACGCACCCACCGATCGTCGTCGAGGCGATAGGTCTCGGCAAGCGTGTCGATCAACCTGAGGGCGACGGCTGAGGCCTCATCGACGCCGCGCTTCGGGAGAAGGATCGTGAACTCGTCACCGCCGACCCGTCCGATCACAATGCCAGGTTCATTACAGACCTGGCGCATGCGATGTGCGACCTGCTTGAGCACGAGATCGCCGAAATGGTGCCCCTTGGTGTCGTTGACGATCTTGAAGCCGTCGAGGTCGAGGAACAGCAGAGCAAGATGGCCATCGGAGTCGTCAAGGCTTGCCGCCATCTTTTCCCGAAACGTATTGCGGTTGGCGAGGCCCGTCAGCGTGTCGTAATGCGCGAGTTGATGGATGCGCGCTTCCCGGTCGCGCGCCTTGATCTGCGCAGTGACAAGGTGAACAAATTGCCGATTCTGAGCCATGACGACGACCAGAAGAGCCAAGGCGACGACGGATACATTGAGTGTCAGCGCTATGAAAGAGGGATGCCCGTTTACGACAAAGTAACCCATGAAGATCGGGACAGAGCATATCGTCTCGCCTATTGCGGCCGCACGTAGTGGCCACAGAAAGATCATGCTGCCGATCATGGCGATAGTGATGAAGACGAAAACGCTGGCGTGCCCCGCCGCATCGCCATACGGAAACAGTGCAAGCGCCCAGCTAATAAATGAAATACTCAATATGATTGTAAGAACAGCGGTTCTCTTGAGTTCTCTTCTTGCGCGCTCTGCGGTGATCTGAACGCGCTGCATCCGCAGCCACATGACGAAGCGAACGATGCACAGGGCCGAGAGGAGGAGGGCAATATGCGTAGTCAGATAGGCTGGCGCCCGACCGGCAAAGGCAAACACCAGCATCCAGGCGTCAGCAAGAAGCAACAAGTACAGGATCGGGATCATCCGGGAGAGCGCAGCGCATTGCGCCACGAGTAATTCCGGATTTTCGAGCGACAGATCTAATCTGCTCTTAAGCCGATTCAATATCAATTTTGAGGGTATGACAAACCTGGCGAGAATTGATTTGATCATATTCTGGAGGGAATTTAATTCCCGCGATCTCAAATTCGAAGTGCATTCCTGATTAACGGGTTGAGTGGGCGGGATATTGAGAGCATCCGTGCGGCGGCGTGTATCGACGATGGCCGGGCGCTGCTCGATCGAGATCTGATTCGGGAGGGTGACGCGCCAGTCGCGCCCACCATGGTGTTTCCGACGCGTCTTCTGACAGCGCAAGACGCGGTGCGGCTTGTCAGGGCAGGGTGTGGAAGACCCGCCGCGAGGGATGGCCTATTCGATTCCCAGTCGTTCGAGCCGGTAGCGCAGACTGCGGAAGGTGACCCCCAGCAGGCGTGCGGCGGCGGTCTTGTTGTAGCGGGTCTGTTCCAGCGCTTCGAGAATGGCGGCACGCTCCATCTGGTCGAGATAATCCTGTAAAGGATATTTGCTGCCGGGCGTGATGACGGTAGCAGGCAGGACGGGCGTCAGATTGAGGTCGGCGGCGTCGATACGTTGCCCTTCACACAGCGCCAGCGCTCGTTCCAGCGTGTTTTCCAGTTCACGCACATTGCCGGGGAAGGCATAGGCGCAGAGCGCCTGTTCGGCATCACGGTCCAGCCTGACGTCTCCGCCACTCAACTTGCCGAGCAGAAAACGGGCCATTTCCGGAATGTCTTCGGCGCGCTCGCGCAGGCCCGGCATGACGAGATCGATGACATTCAGCCGGTAATACAGATCCTGGCGAAAACGGCCCGCTTCCACGAGCGCGGACAAACCCTGATGGGTGGCGCTCACGATGCGGACGTCCACGGGCTCCTCGGTCGTGGCGCCGATCTTGCGCACTTTCTTTTCCTGCAGCACGCGCAACAGTTTCACCTGCATCGACAGCGGCAGATCGGCCACTTCGTCGAGAAACAGGGTGCCTCCGCTGGCAGCCTGGAAGAAGCCGTCACGCTCGGCGTCGGCGCCGGTGAACGCGCCTTTCCGGTAGCCGAAAAATTCGCTTTCCATCAGTGTTTCGGGAATCGCGCCGCAGTTGACCGCAACGAAGGGCCGGTCGGCCCGGTTGCCGAGGCGATGGATCAGTCGCGCAGCGAGTTCCTTGCCGCTGCCCGATTCGCCGGTGATGTGCACCGGTGCCTGGGTCCGTGCGAGCTTGGCAATGCGCGCGCGGATGTCCTGCATGATGGCCGACTGGCCGATCAGTTCGTGTATCGGGTCGTCGGCTTTCGTGGGCTCGGGGACCGCCAGGGCGGATTTGACCAGGGTGCGGAGTTGATCGAGCGCCACCGGCTTGGCCAGATAATCGAACGCGCCCGCTTTCAGTGCGGCGACGGCGTTGCCGGCATTGCCGTAGGCGGTGATGACCGCGACCGGAACCGGCAGCGCCAGCGCGCTGGCGCAGGCAATCACGTTCAAGCCTTCGCCGTCGGTCAGGCGCATGTCGGTCAGGCAGAGATCGTAATGGGTTTGCCGCAGTCGGGCCTGCGCTTCAGCGACACTGGTGGCACGATCGGTTTCCAGGCCCATCCTGACCAGGGTCAACTCCATCAGATCGAGCAGATCGGGCTCGTCATCCACCAGCAGGACGCGTGGGGAAACCCTCATGTTCACTCGCCTCCGCGCAGGGCGAGACGGAAGCACCCGCCGCCATGGCCGGGAATCTGGCTCAGGGTTGCGTGGTTGGCTTCGGCCAGTTCGCGCGCGAGGAACAGGCCCAATCCGGTCCCTTGTGCATCCGTCGTGAAGAAAGGCTCGAAAAGCTTGTCCTGATGTTCCAGCGCGACACCGGCGCCGTCGTCGGCGATCTCGAGCTGCATGTGGCCACCCTGCACGTGCGCGCTGATGTGGAGGCTGCCTGCCTGTTTGCGGCTGAAACGCCAGGCGTTGCGCAGGAGATTCCATACGATCTGGCGCAGATGGTCGGGGTCGAACTGGAAATGCAGGCTGGCGGGCATGTCGACTATGACGGCGTCCAGCGGGATTTCTTCAGTCTGGCGCAACTCATCGACCAGCATGCCGAGCGCCGCGGCGTCGAAATGGACCGGCTTCATCCGGTCGCGCCGATTGAGCGTCAGGACTTCTTCCACCAGACGATCGAGCCGATGCGCATTGTTCTCGATGATCCCGATCAATCGGGCCTGGGTCGCATCGCGCGCTTCCTCGCCCAGCAATTGCGCGGCGTGGCTGATGGCCGACAGCGGATTGCGGATTTCGTGTGCGATATTGGCGGTGAGTCGCCCCAGTGCCGCCAGCTTGAGGCGTTGGGCCGCCTGTTCGGCCTGGCTCTGGTCCTCCAGCACCAGCACGCGGCTGTTGTCCGGTGTTTCCAGCGGGATGCAGCGCACACGTAATTGCGCAGCCGGCGTATTCAGGGTGAAACTGGTGCCGGGCAGCATCAGCTGCGACGCGCGCGCCAGTTCGGGCGAACAGTCTTCCAGGCGGGTGATGCCCGGTATGACCGCGGCCGGAATCCCCAGCAGCGCCAGTGCGCGGGGACTGGCGTGGCGCACGACGCCGTCGCCGCGTATGGCCAGCAGCCCGTCGGGCGAGTTTTTGATGGCCAGGGCATTGATGCGGTTCAGCAGGGACAGTTCGTCCGCCTGCAGCTGGGCCAGTCTTTCCGAACGCAGCGCGCGCAGGGTCAGGGCATGCGCCAGCAGGCCGATGGCGAAATACCCTGCGCATAACAGACCGACCTGGAAAAAACTGTCCAGTCCCTGGCTGCCGCCCAGAATGCTGAAGCCGTGTTGCAGCAGAACGGCGATCGATGCCATGGCGGCATACAGCAGGGTCAGACGGCCGCTTCCGGCCAGCCCGCCGGAAGCGATGGAAATTGCCAGCAGCAGACCCAGTCCGCCCGCCAGTTGCTCGCTGGTCGACATCATCAGCACGAACAGCACGATATCGGCCGTGATGTGCGCGGTGAGCTGGATCTGGAAGCCCGGCCAGCGGGCGCGGATGCCCAGCACGAACAGGGCCGCGACCATCAGATAGGCAAAGGTATAGCTCTGGAAACGCCCGCTTGTGCCCTCGCGGAACAGATCGGACGTGCTGAACAGCAGCCCGCTGAACACCAGCGCGGTGGCCAGCGTCAGGCGATACAGGTTGAAGTAATCGAGGCTGCGCCAATGGGAAGCGAAATAGCCTGGCGTGGCCGGGCGCGGCATCGACGTTGCCGCGGCGTTCATTTCTTGCCGAGTTGGCGGTGTTCGGGGGTGCAGAAGAAGTGGCCGCCGGAATAAATGGCCTCGCTGCGCGGCAGGTTCACGCCGCAATGCGCGCATTTCACCATGTCTTCGACAGTGTGTTCCTGTGTATGCGCGCGCGGCGGACCAAGCGAGCGCTGATAGGCGCGGAACAAGGCCAGCACGACAAAACCGATCGCAATCAGCAGCAGAATCTTGAACACGCCGTCCCTCCGAAATGGCGCTCAGCATAGCACGGCGGCACGCCGACACGTTTCACGGAAAGGTGGGGCGCGGACGGTGGCGGCGTTTTCGGGCATGCGGAAACGTGTCTCGATGCATGCAAGCGGATTCGGCAACAGTGCTTCCGCAAGCGCATGTCCTCGAAGTCACACATAGACTGATCAGCCCTATCCTTCGGCAAACTGTCTTGTCGGGGTTCTTTACAATGGATGTGTGCCGTTGCGGACGCGCCGGCAATCCTAATGAAAAGCGACATACAAACAAGGGCGAGCGGTCACCGGATGATCGATGGGTATGCATATTGCTTTGTTCGTTCCGGCCAAGCGAATGTTTTTTTGCGGTTTTCTGGCCACTGCTCAGGTCGGCCAGTCCGGCAATCAGGGAAGCTCAAACACGGTACGGATACCCTTGATGAATTTACTCGAAACGTACATAAAAAACGTGCATGGTTTCAGTTCGGGCTGATGGCGATGGAGAAACGCACCGCAATGTTGAAATCAAATTGGAGGAAACATCATGAAATTCTTTAAACACACCGCAGCCGCACTGGCATTGTCGGCCGTCATGCTGAGCGGGCCTGTGCAGGCCGTTCCCGTGACCGTAGTGGGCACCACGGTCAGCTTCACTTTCGACAGCGCGCTCAGCGGGTTGTTCGGCGTTCCCGCGGTGACGGGGGATGCGCTGTTCTTTACCCCCACCACCTATAAGGCCCAGTCTTTCAACGGCACCGGGTTTGCTTCGGCCAGCCAGACCTTCAATATCATGGTCAATGCCAATCCCGGCTATCTGGTGTCGGCGGTCAACCTGACGGAAGACGGCGACTACTACAACATCGGCGCCGGTTCCAGCGTGGCCGTCGGCGGCAAACTCTATGTGCGCGATCTGGCGTCACCCTTGACGCCTGCCGCCAGCAGCAAAATCAAGTCGTCGCTTCCGCTGACCGACATGACCAGCCTGGCGGATTTCGAAACCACCGACTGGACCTCGCACGCAAACGTCGCGATTCCGGCCGGATGGGGCGGAACGGGCGGCATCGTCAGCGGTGTCAACGTCACCATCGAGAACATCCTGCTGGCCAGCAGCTTGTCAGTCGGTGGCGCGGCCTTCATCGAGAAGAAATTTGCCGGTGTGACCATCGTGACGGCGCCTGTACCGGAACCGCAGGCGTATGCCTTGTTCATCGCCGGTTTGGCGTTGATCGGCTTCATGGGGTGGCGCAAAGGCCGTGTCACGATCTGAGTGCTGGATGCTTTTGTGTAAACGGCCTCCCTCGCGAGGCCGTTTTTTCATACGAAGGCCAGCGGCAGGTAGATCAAATTCCGTCTGGCTATTTCATCTGTACGAAATCGGGCATGTCGTGACTGTCGGTTTTCTTTACACTTTAAATCAAATGAATGAATGAACGGTGGGTTCTGTATAAAAAACATCGGGTAAACAGTATGGTACGAAGCTTTCATAGCCATGGTACGTGTTTTGCGTAAACGGCTGGGGGCACAATGAACAATAAAGAAATGTGCCCCCATTCCATTTCATGCATACGATGAAATGGTCCAGGAGCGTGATATTGGAGGAGGAATTGCTGCGTGGCTTCTGACTCGCGGCTTCCGCAAGGAAGCTGTTTTCATTGAAGATTCTTTACGCGCGGGCAATATCGTGACATATGGCGCGAATGAACCGGGCAGTTTCAAGTTCCGACAATATTGGCCCGTTACTTTGTTGGATACAGCAGCCTGCCCGGCCAGAACCGGCAGACCGGCCGAATAACGCACACCTGACCGTCATCCGGAAACACGCATCGACGCGAAGCATTTGGAGTCATGACAAACCATAACCAGTGGCTGTTCCGGCAACAGCTGTCCGTCGTCTCGTTGACCAAGATTCTGCTCGACCCCTTCGTGGCCGTGCTGGTGCTGATCGGCTGCACGCTCTATTTCGGCGAAACCTTCAACGGGCCGTACCCCATCCTGGCCCTGATCGTCTTCACGCTGACCTTTCCCGGGAAATGGCCCGAAGTGACGCTGCGCGCCTTCTGGAATGAAGTCGTCATGTCGTGGTTCTTCCTGTCCGGCCTGATCCTGCTGTTCGGCTACTCTACCGGCTATCTCAACTGGTTTCCGCCTGACCTCGTGATGGTGTGGATGCTGGTCACTCCCGTCGCCATGTGGGTGGCGCACCGCGTCGTGCGCAAGATCCTGCCGCGCCTGCTGCTGCTGGAAGGCGGCCGCCGCCGTGCCCTCATCGTGGGCGCCGGGCACCTGGGGACCGAACTGCGCGGCCGCTTCGTCAATGACCGTGCGCTGGGGGTCGATGTGGCCGGTTTTTTCGACGACCGCGCCATCGAACGCACCGAACTGAACGACCCGGCCAAACTGCTCGGACGACTGGCCGACATTCCCGACCACGTCAACCGCCATGGCATCGACCTGGTCTACATCACCCTGCCGATGGCCTCGCAGCCGCGCACGCTGAACCTGCTCGACGCTCTGCGCGACACCACCGCGTCGGTCTATTTCGTGCCGGACATTTTCGTGTCCGACCTGATCCAGGCGCGGGTCGACCACATCCACGGCATGCCCGTGGTGGCGCTCACCGAATCCCCCACGCTGGGCGTCAGCGGTATCGGCAAGCGCATCAGCGACGTCGCCATCGCCAGCCTGATCCTGCTGATGATCTGGCCTGTCCTGCTCATCCTGGCCATCGGGGTCAAACTGTCGTCGCCGGGCCCCATCATCTTCAAGCAGCGCCGCTACGGCCTCGACGGCCAGGAAATTCTCGTCTACAAATTCCGCTCCATGCGTGTCTGCGACGATGGCGACACCATCAAGCAGGCCGGCCGCAGCGACCCCCGCATCACCCGCTTCGGATCCTTCATCCGCCGGACGTCCCTGGATGAGCTGCCGCAGTTCATCAACGTCCTGCAGGGCCGCATGAGCGTCGTCGGCCCGCGTCCCCACGCCGTCGCCCACAACGAGCAGTACCGCAAGCTCATCAAGGGCTATATGCTGCGCCACAAGGTCAAGCCCGGCATCACCGGCTGGGCCCAGGTCAACGGCCTGCGCGGCGAAACCGAAACCCTCGACAAGATGCGCGCCCGCGTCCAGTACGACATCGACTACATGCGCAACTGGTCGCTGGGGTTCGACCTCATGATCATCGGCAAGACGCTTGCGGTCGTCTGGCGGGACCAGAACGCGTATTGATAGTGACACCCACTGCAGTCATGGAGAGGGTCGAATATCAATTCGACCCTGGTTTTGCGCAGGCTTGGCTAAAGTGCCGTCTTGGCATATGCTTTGGCATATATGTGATTCAAAGGAATTCCATGCAATCCCAACGACTTGCTCGACTGTTCCGTAACGGGCGCAATCAGGCCCTGCGTATTCCACGTGAATTCGAATTGCCGGGAGATGAAGTCATCATTCACAAAGAGGGCGATCGGTTGATTCTGGAACCAGTGAAAACACGCAATCTGCTCGGCATACTCGCTAAGCTGAAGCCGGTGAATGACGCTTTTCCTGATGTGGATAACGGCCTGTTGCCGCTTGACGACATCCGGCTGTGAACATGAATCGCCGCTATCTGCTGGATACCAGCATCCTGTCCGACCTCGCAAAGAGGCCAGCCGGGCCGGTGACGCAACGCATCACCGAGCAGGGTGTTGAATCCATCGCCACCAGCCTCGTTGTTGCCTGTGAAATCCGTTTTGGCCTGGTCAAAAGCGGCTCGCCACGGTTAACTGAGAACATGAACCAGGTGCTGGACAGCATTGAGATCTTGCCGCTGGAGCATCCGGTGGACGAGCATTATGCTGAAATCCGAAATGCCCTTGAACGTGCCGGCACACCGATCGGCCCGAATGACCTTCTGATTGCAGCCCACGCTCGCGCGCTCGGCATGATTCTGGTTACCGACAATGTGCGGGAATTTTCCCGCGTCGAAGGGTTGGGGGTGGAAAACTGGCTTGCATGAAGAGAATCGCAGCAAGATTCAAGGGGTAGGGTGGGCGCCGCCTGCGCGAACCATCATTGGCTGTACCTGATCGCTCGCGATATCAAACGCCTTGTCTTTTTTCTTGCGGGGTCGACGCGCCACCTGAAACTTGCTTCGCCTATGGATAGATATCCCGTCTGTTGCCAGCTTCGATCGCAAGGATATAAAGCCCATCCGGGCCATTAGCGGGTCCGAACGTCCTTGGCTGGGCCGCTCTGATGTTCGGGCTGATCGATCTGCGGTCTTTATAAAGTCTAATCACCAATCCCCAGGTGGGGGCTTTCATGGAATGGCCGGCAGTGTCCGGCTGAAAGCGAAGTGGCGCATTGCCTTTGCCAAGCACAGAGGGCGATATATCGAGTCTGTCTCCGTTTGGGAAGCACTGATTTATTCGTAGCCGTTCGGGCTGAGCCTGTCGAAGCCCTTGTATTTCCAGGGAGTGCCCTTCGACAAGCCTGTCCTGAGCGAAGTCGAAGGGGACTTGTTCGGGGCCTCCATAAGGGCACCATGCTGCGTCACAAGGTCAAGCCCGGCATCACCGGCTGGGCTCAGGCGCGGCGAAACCGAAACCCTCGACAAGATGCGTGCCCGCGTCCAGTACGACATCGACTACATGCGCAACGGGTCGCTGGGGTTCGACCTCATGATCATCGGCAAGACGCTTGCGGTCGTCTGGCGCGACCAGAATGCATATTGAGATTCAGGTCCGAAGAGAGAGCCTGCTCCCTCAGGTTGTCAGCCACTTTCCGGCTTCGATGTCCGGGTAGAACTTGCCAAGTGCCGCCACGCCCTGCGTGGCGCGGCGCTGCCAGCCTTTTCCGCGAGACACGAGATCGGCCCACGCCTCGTCGATCTCCCATGGCCGGTGCTCCCGGTAATACGCAAGCAGTGAAGCCACCTGGCGCAAATCCTTGGTGCCTTTTGCAGCAAAGGCGCCTTCCCGTTCCCCGTATACGATCAACTTGTGCAGGGCGTAGCGGGCGGGATGGGGCACGCTGACCAAGACGGCGTTTCCGGGATCGAACAGGACGGCCTGCTGGATGTTCTCTAGTGAGAACGCCATGAACTTGAGCGGCTGGAGCGGGACATTCAGTTGAGGGTGCACATAGACCTCCTCACCCTTGCGGTGAGGCACCGTCAGAAAATCGAGCCTGAACTCCGGCTCTTTCGGATTCAGGTACGTCGCGCCGGATTTCCCGGAAAGCCCGGCCACGGGAAGGAATCCCATTTCCAGCGACTCGATTGCGCTGTGCGTCTTCACCTCGACGGTGGCCGGAAGCGCGAGAGACACGCTCTTTCCCGCATGCGCGAAGTCGATGTCCTGGGTGCGCGACGAGTCTCCCCAACGTAGTCCCAGCATGTTTCCGTATGCCAGAAACGCGTGGATTCCAACGAGCACGCCCCCCGCGCGAAAAAATCCGTAGTCGGCCAGCCGACCGATCACCTTCAACTGCCGGGAAATCACCGGTGCACACCCTAACGCAAGGGCTGATCGTGCCAGCGGCACCAGCGATTCTCTTGCGGCCGGCTGGATGCGGCGCGCCATCAAGCGACGGACCGCTTCGTTGTCCGGTCCGATGAACACCTGGGCGCGTTTTCCGGAGGGCTCGTAGTACTGGTAGTACCAGTAGGACGTTCCCTTGACTGTCTTTTGTGCAAAGGACCCGGGAAGGTCCGCAATCGAACGGAGATGGTTGGCCGATAGCGCCGAATCGAGAAGCTGGGCATAAGTTGTCTGGGCTGAGAGCGGAAGCTCCTCGAAGTAAGGCATCTCGTTATACTCCAAAATATTACTTTCGGAGTATAACCCGCCCGAGTCGCCGGGCAATACGCCAGGCATGGCCTCACGCTGCGGGAAGTTCTGTATCTTCAAACGTCACCGCATATTTGTTCAGCGTTATCCGGCAGTGCTCGCAGGCTCATCAAGGGCACCATGCTGCGCCACAAGGTCAAGCCTGGCATCACCGGCTGGGCCCAGGTCAACGGCCTGCGCGGCGAAACCGAAACCCTCGACAAGATGCGCGCCCGCGTCCAGTACGACATCGACTACATCGCAACGGGTCGCTGGGGTTCGACCTCATGATCATCGGGAAGACGCTCGCGGTCGTCTGGCGCGACCAGAATGCGTATTGACAGAAGCAAGTGAATGAACTTTAATGGCCCTGTTAAGGGTGCTTTTAATGGTTTTATAAGAGTGCCCGTGCATTCTGGCGGACAGGAGGTTTCAAATGGCGAACATTGTCCTGGCGGAAGTCACCGCCAGCGTATCTGAACTCAAAAAAAATCCGATGGGAACGGTTGCGGCGGGCGAAGGGTTTCCTGTCGCCATTCTGAACCGCAATGAGCCCGCCTTCTATTGCGTCCCGGTCAAGGTTTACGAAGCGCTCATGGACAAGCTGGAGGACATCGAACTGAATGCCCTGGCCGAAGCGCGCATGTCCGATGGCAAGCTCCCCGTGAAAGTCCTGCTGGATGACCTATGAGCTGTTGTTTCATCCCGCTGCACTTGACGAATGGGGCAAGCTCGACAAGCCTGTGCGCGAGCAATTCAAGAAGAAACTTGCCGAACGTCTCCATCATCCGCATGTTCCAGGCTCAAAACTTTCAGGCCAGAAAAACCGATACAAAATCAAGCTGAGAGGCATGGGCTATCGCCTGGTCTACGACGTGGTGGATACACAATTAATCGTCACCGTGGTTGCGGTTGGCAAACGCAAGCGCAACGCTGTCTATAAGGCGTCCGCATCGAGATGAGGCAGGCGAGCGTTGGCGCAACGCGTTTCCTCGAAACGCAAGAGTGTCGTCGGCCCGCGCCCTCACACTGTTCCCACTAACGAGCAGTATCGCAAGCTCATCAAGGGCTACATGCTGCTCCACCCCGCCGGTCCGCCGGCTCTACCGGTACACATCTCGCCGATTACCCACTTCGATTACCAGAACGCAAAGCACGGCGTCCTGAATATCGCAGATGACCCGATAGTCCCCGATGCGGCAGCGTCAGTAAGCACCGAGTTGCGGGTCGGTTAACGCCTTGCTCGTGCTGCCTGGAAGGCAGGCGAATGTATTTTGTTCAAGCATCAGAAGTATGTCCGATACATGTTTGTCGATAAATTTTACACTTTTAAATTAATCGCTATATATATGTTAAATATTTGATATTAAAAATAAAATAATTAAAACTTTATATTGAATATGGGTTTTTTGTGTCGTGTTTAGTGTGTTATTTCATTCATTGTTAGAATAATTTGTCGGAATTTTTTACATGTATGGTTATAACCTACCAACATGCATACAAAAAATAACTAAATTCAAACCTTAAATAATTGATTGTTAAGTTTATTGATAACCGCAACAGAAAACTGGAATGGGCATTGCTATGTGAGAGTCGCCGCTAGGGAACGATTCGGTGAAAGAGTGTTACACCGTGTGGCAGGAGGAATGTAGTTGTAGTTCGATCGATATCTATCTACATGAATGAGGAGATTTATAAGACGAAATTCACGAAAACTTTATTTGCACTGGCAATTGGCAGCGTTGGCATCGCGGGTGCCATGAGCGCAAGTGCTGCAACTCTGAACAACGGCGATGTCCTGACCATCCAAGCCTCCACTGTTGACGGCAGCGGATACGTTGTACTGGGTACCGGCTCTTATTTTGGTATGGACTCCAACAAAAACGGGGTCATTGCCAAGCCTGAGCGTGTTGCCTTGGCGCAAGGCACCACCGGCTTGACCATTGGCAAAGCGAGCACCACGCCTGGTGATATCACCTCGACCTGGTTATTCTTCGGCAATCCGGGTACTGACTATCTGACTTCTGCAGTTACGGGCGGCACGGCGACTGGCTTGAATATGTCGGGCTGGACGGTGACCTGGAACGGTATTCCTACTATTCCCATGGGCTCCGGCGCGTGGGGCACTGGTTACACCAGTGGCCTGGCCAACTTTAGCTGGGACGGCAACTATGGCAGCACCTACACACTGGACTACCATGCGACCGTGCCTGTGGGTGATGTGTCCGGCTTCGGTGGCGTGCAGTATGCCCTTCACCTGCAAGGTACTGTCCAAGCTGCACCCGTTCCAGAGGCGTCCACTTACGGCATGATGCTGGCAGGATTGGGTTTGGTCGGGTTTGCCGTCCGTCGCCGCAAGTTGGTCTGAGCGTTGATAATGGATGGGGTGGGTGGAGGGCCTTCCGGCTTGGTTGCTTACCCTGCAAGTTAGAAAATTTGCCGCACAGAAAGTCTGTGCGGCTTTTTTATCGCAGAAAGATTAATTCTGCCCGGTCTTGCACTGGTTAGGAGTTGCAATAGAGATTTGGCCATGGCCGGTTTGACTGTGCTTCAATTGTGTAAATTGGTCTTTGTGCAGGAAAAGATGATGTTGCACAAGGTGATTCGCCGCTAGTTGGCAACATACATAAATCTGACGATACGTCTAAATTCATTGACGATTTAGTATGGCAAAACCCAATGTTCTGATCCGTTCCAAAAAGAACAAGGCAATCGAATTGCTCAACAATAACAAGTTGCGTGAAGCGGATGCTTTGTTTGCGGCAGTATGCCAAGCCGCGCCAACCGATGTCGAGTCGTGGGTAATGCGGGGACTCATTCATCGAAAGTTGGGGCAATTCAGTGACTCGGAGACCTGTTGTCACCGTGCTTTGCAATACAGGCCGGATTATGCGTGGGGCTACCACGTCATGGGCTCTGCGCTCCAGTGCCAAGGCCGTATGGACGAATCGCTTGCCTGCTACCGCAAGGCGATTGGATTGGCTCCCAATTATGCGGAATCGCACTATTTTCTTGCCAATGCATTGCGTGAAGTGGGGGGCATGGGAGAAGCGGTAGCAAGCTATCGTCAAGCCATCAAGTTGCAACCGAACTATGTCGAGGCCTTATGTAACCTGGGTGCGGTGTTGACTGCGCTGGGCGAAGTTCAGGAGGCTGCGGGCCTGTTGAAAAAAGCTCTATCTTTGAGACCGGACGCCCCACAGATCCACTGTAATCTTGGGCAGATCCTAGAGCGAGAGGGGCGGTTTGCCGAGGCGCTGGAGAAATATCAACGGGCCATGGAATTGGACCCTGAATCCTTGGATGTGCAAGTTAACGTGGCGTCGCTGCTGGAAAAAACGAACAGACTTGAAGAGGCGGCGGAATTGGTTAGTAGCATGTTGCCGCACGTGCCTGATGATCCCGCATTATTATTGGTGGCGGCCAGGTTGGCGCGTCGTGAAAACAAAGCGGATGAGGCAATCGCCTTGCTTGAAGGAGCATTGGAAAAGAATCCTGGTCTGGGTGTCGTAGGGGATATCCATTTCTTGCTTGGGCAAATGTACGACAAGGCAGGTGACCCGGAACGTGCTTATTTTCATTTTATTGAAGGAAATAGGCTCGTTGCCCAGGTTGCCGGGTCCTATGGCGATCAAACCAAATTTCTGGATCGTGTTGACAAGATGCATGCATATCTGGTGTCGGACCTGTGCTCTCTTCAGCCAGCACAACCAATAGCGACAAACACCGCAGACCCTGTCTTCCTTCTGGGCTTCCAGCGTTCTGGCACAACATTGTTGGAGCAAATATTGGATAGCCATCCTGGTTTGCAAAGCATGGAAGAGAAGCCTACGGTTTTTGCGCTGGTTGGAGCATTTGAGGAAATGGCCCAAGGTCGTGAGAGCGCTCTGGCTGAACTGTCTGATGACCAGGTATCTCGACTTAGGGAAGTCTACTTCAATGAAGTGGCTCGCCATGTCAAACTTCAGCCCGGCAGTCTGCTGGTGGACAAGATGCCCTTGAATACGATCAATGCCCATGTAATCTGGCGTGTTTTTCCACAAGCCAAATTCATTTTGGCCATCCGCCACCCCTGTGACGTGTGCTTAAGCTGTTTCATGCAAAATTTTGTCATGAACGAGTCAAACGCGGGGTTCATCAGCCTTGATAATGCAGCAAGGGTATATAGCGAAGTAATGCAGTTGTGGCAGATGGCGACTCGCTTGCTACCCCTTGATTATCATCAGATACGCTATGAAGATCTGGTCTCCGACTTTGAAAAAGAAACACGTGCTCTGCTTGAGTTTCTGGGGGTGGGGTGGGATGACAGTGTACGTGGTCACACCGAGCACGCAGTCAAGCGCGGAACGATCAGGACACCCAGCTACCATCAGGTAACTCGCCCTATATATCAAGACGCCAAATACCGGTGGAAGCGTTATGCCAAGCAGTTCGAGCCTGTTCTGCCGGTGCTTCGGCCTTTTATCGATTATTTTGGTTATCGGGAATGAGCAGCGTAACGCCCGTGAATTTCCCACCGAGGCGGATTTAGTTGCTCTGGGGGTAAACTAAAAAATGTGTTTCTGAATGAATATAGGCTTGAAATTATTTGGAAAGGGGTGTTGATTAACTTGGCTTTTGAGACGCAGATCGATGATTAAGTAAATTCACTATCTCATTATAATTGTTTATAAAAAGCTGGCTGCGTACAAGGTTGGCTACGGAGGGGTCTCTAGATGAAAAAGAACCAATTTGCGCTTAGGGCGCTGGCCGCTGCCTTGGTGCTGGCGCATGCGCCAGCAGCATTGGCTACTAACGGCTACTTTATGCCGGGCTATGGCTTCAGATCCATGGGAATGGGTGGGGTAGGCATTGCATATGGCGTCGACTCGCTGTCCATAGCGGCCAACCCAGCCAATATCGTAAATACTGGTATGCGTGCGGATATGGGCATGGGTGTCATGCACGCCAAGCGGTACGCGAAAGTAGGAGACTCCGCTGCGACGTTCGATGTGAGCCCGCCAAATTGTAGATACTACAATTGCAATCCTGGTTTTGGCTTCGATGGCAGTTCGACTAGCAATAGGGAGTGGTTTCTAATGCCTGAAATGGGCATGACCATGAACCTGACTGAAAGCCTGCACGCTGGTATGGCGTTTGTGCCAAACGGTGGGGGTAGCACGGTGTACCCACAGAACTTCTTCAATTACGTAGGTGTAACTCCTGAATCACCCGGGGAGGGCAAGACGCTTGGCGGGGAGTTGACACAGTTGTTGGTGCCCATCACGGTAGGTTATAAGATCAACCAGAATCATGCTGTAGGTGTTGCGCTTGATTTGGCTGTGCAGCGCTTTCGAATGTATGGACTGAAGTCGTTTGTGGATTTCAGCGCGAATTTTAAGAAGCCAATTACGGCAGATCCTGACCATCTGACTGATCAAGGCTACGACTATAGCTATGGGGCTGGGTTAAAGCTGGGATGGCTGGGTAATTTCGTGGACGACAAACTCTCGGTTGGCTTGTCTTACACGACAAGAACCTATATGACCAAGTTCGATAAGTATCGTGGACTGTTTGCGGAACAAGGAGATTTCGATATTCCTGCAAACTACGGTATGGGGCTTTCCTTCAAACCCAGGAAGAATCTAGTTTTCGCCCTTGATGTCAGCCGGATCGAGTGGTCGTCCATTGCAGCCTTGGGTAACAGGGGTCCTGCTTCATCTCCCGCTTCTCCAGTACCTTATCCGGGCCCAACGCAAATTAATGCCATCAACGGTATCCCTTCTATGGCTCCCGGTGGGGCAATCTATTCAACAGGCAATGATCAAGGCATGGGATTTGGCTGGAAAGATCAAACCATCTATAAGTTTGGGGTGAACTGGGGCATGAACGAGAGGCTCCAAGTTCGCGCGGGTTACAATTACGGAAAGTCGCCCATTCTCGACGATCAATTGACATTCAACACCTTGTTTCCGGTTACGACTGATAAACATTACACGCTTGGTTTTACCTATAAGGCAACGGATGAGCTTGAAATTACCGGAACTTATATGCGGGCCCCACGTGCGAGCCAGCATTCGCCTAACCTAAGACAGAATGTCGTGGGTGCGGTGGATATTGGAATGGAGCAGCAGTTGTTTGCTCTGAGCTTGGGGTGGGTGCTTGATCCGGGGAAAACGAATTATGGTGACGATCCCATGGATCCGATCAGTTTTGCCGGTTGGTATTTTGGGTTTGGGTTAGGCGCAGATTACGGCCGGGACTGGAGTGCATCGAGATTTGCCTCTTCGCTGGCGACTCAGGGTGTGAGCGCGACGCAAACCAGATCGGATAATTCAGATTTGGGAGCCAAGGTCTATGGCGGCTATCAGTTCAATAAATACTTCGCGATTGAAGGTGGTTATGCGCAGTTCAACAACTTCACTGCTAACGGAACAGTTACTGCTTCTGTAACTGCCCCGCCGCAGATATCCGCCTATCAAACCGAAAAAAACAATACATGGGCGCTTGCGGCGATTGGCTCGCTGCCCTTGACGAAGGATTTCTCTCTGTTCGCCAAGCTCGGTGCGAACAACTGGAAAAAAGCCACCAATACGTTCGTTCATGACTCAAACGGTGATTTTACACGAACGTCGACGCTTGAGCGTGGCGTTGATCCGTATTACGGCGTTGGTGTAAGTTATGCACTGCTAGAAAATGTGCTGGTGCGCGGCGAATACGAACGATATGACCTCGGTGGATCGAACATCGATTTCTTGTCCGCTGGCCTGGCGCTTAAGTTCTAAAGTTTTAACTGAAATCTTCCAGGATGGATTTATAGCCGGGGATCCCCGGCTTTTTTTGTGCGCCCGGGCGCACTCTTGGAGGTGAAAGTCCTCCCGTAAAGTTGATCACAGCGAACGGTGCATTCAAATTTTTGGCGTTTTTAATGTCTTGAGTGTGGTTGGCTTATGCCATCCGGCAACGTGTTGCTGTAACATCCGTACCACATAATTTCCAATAATCCGGACAAAGAGGAAGACCAACATGCATGGTTTGAAGAAGCTGTATCTCCCGTTGCTGATCGTTGCGCTGATGGCGGGTTGCGGCGACAAAAAGGGCGGGACGGCGGAGGAGAGCAAGCCCACCCAGGTGGCGGCCAAGGTCAACGGCACTGAACTGACGGTGTCGCAAGTGAACTACGCGCTGCAGCGCATTCCCAATCTCGACAAGGAGCAGTCCAAGGCGGCTTCGCTGCAGGTGATCCGTAACCTGGTCGATCAGGAAGTGCTGGCGCAGAAGGCGCAGTCGGAAAAGCTGGATCGCGATCCGGTCGTGGTGCAGGCGCTGGATGCGGCGCGCCGCCAGATCATGGCTGAAGTCTATATGACCCGCAAGCTGGGCGCGCCGGCGGAGCCGACCGATGCCGAGGTGTCGGATTACTTCAACAAGCATCCGGAGTTGTTCACCAAGCGCAAGATTTATCGCCTGCAGGAGCTCGCGATCAAGGCGCCAGAAGAAAAGCAGGAGGCGATTCGCAAACAGCTGACGGATTCCAGGACGCTGAATGATTTTGCCGAGTGGCTGAAAGCCGAGAAATACCCGGCCAAGGCGTCACAGGAGGTGAAGCCTGCCGAGCAACTGCCGCAGGCGCTCCTGCCCAGACTGGCTGAAATGCCGGATGGCCAGGCGATGGTCGTGAAGACGCCTGATGGCCTGCTGGTGATTGTACTGGCGGATTCGCAGGTTCAGCCGGTGACGCTGGAGCAGGCCAAACCGGCCATTGCGCGCCTGCTGCAGAACGAGGCGCGCCAGAAGGCGGCCAAGGCCGAACTCGACAAGGTGAAGGCAGAAGCCAAGATCGAATACATGGGCGAGTTTGCCGATGCGGGCAAGGAGCCGGCTGCTGCGGCGACTGCCGGATCAGCCGCTGAGCCGGCTGCGGCGCCTGCCGCGCCCGCTGCCGACGCCGACGCGATCAGCAAGGGCGTATCCGGGCTGAAGTAGCAACCGTTACAAGATTCAAGTTGCAAGATGCAAGACGGGGTGTGGCGAAGTCACTCGCTCCTGTCTTGTGACTTGCAACTTGTAACTTGAACCTGCTCCCCATGTCCCCCATCTTCGTTCGCAGCCTGCCATTCGGGCTGTACATCGCCTTGCTTGTGCTGGAAGGCCTGCTGCCCGGCTGGGCGCCTGGCTTCGACGTGCGCTGGCTGTATCCGGTGAAAGTCGGCCTGGTCGCGCTGGCACTGATGGTGCTGTGGCGCCATTACACCGAACTCAAATCGTATGGTCTGCCCTTGAAGCATCTGTTGCTGTCGCTGGCGGTCGGCCTGGTGGTGCTGGTGCTGTGGATCAAGCTCGACGCCGCCTGGATGCTGATGGGTGAAGCGGGCGAGGGTTACAACCCCACGGATGAAACCGGCCGCATCGACTGGCTGCTGGTGGCATTCCGCATCGTCGGCGCGGCGCTGGTGGTGCCGATCATGGAAGAACTGTTCTGGCGCTCGTTCCTGCAGCGCTGGGTGCAGCAGTCCGATTTTCTGACACTCGACCCGGCGCGGATCGGCTTCAAGGCGCTGCTGATTGCCAGTGCGCTGTTTGCCGTCGAGCACCTGCAGTGGCTGGCCGGCCTGGTTGCCGGACTGGCGTACGGCTGGCTGTATATCCGCACCCGCAACCTGTGGGCACCGGTCATTGCGCACGGCGTCACCAATGGCGCGCTGGGGGTGTATGTGGTGGCCACGGGTCGCTGGAGTTTCTGGTGAAGTCTGCGCTGCCGTGGGTGGGACTGGCGCTGGGAGCCTTTCTCGGCCTGCCTGCACAGGCGCATGAAGGCGATACCTTTCGGCCGTTCGTGTCCTACGGGATGTTTTCCGACAGCAATCTTTTCCGGCTCGCCGACAACGAAAGCCCGGGCATCCCGCGTAGCGACCGGTACAGCGTACTGAGCGCCGGGCTGAATGTGGACTGGAAGCCCGGTCGCCAGGAAATCGTCGCCAACGCGACCAAAACCCGGGTGCGCTACAACCGCAACTCGATGTTCGATTCGGATGGCAGCGACTATCAAGCCACCTGGAACTGGCGTTTGGGCAACCGACTGAGCGGCAATGCCGGGGCGGCCGAATCGCTCAGCCAGAGCAATTTCGACAGCGTGGGGCTGGTCAATAACCAGGTGACGCGCAAACGCCGTTTCGGCCGCGCCGAGTGGGAGTTTCACCCACGCTGGCGGATAGGCGGCGGCATCGAGTCGGCAGACTACGCCAACAGCGCGCCGTCATTGGCTTCACAGGATGTCCAGCAACGGACGCAGGATGTGACGTTGAGCTATCTCACGCCCAAGGGCAGCAGCCTGCGTGCACAGGTGCGCAGGATCGATGCCGAATATACCAATCCGCAAGTGCTGGCTGTGACGTGTTCGGCCTTCATTTGCCCGCCTTTCCCTTTTATTGTCGAAGTGGCGGACAACAGCTACAGGCAGACCGAATACAACCTGCTGGGCGACTGGAGCGTGTCGGCCAAGCTGAAGCTGCGAGGCCAGGCCGGGTGGGTGGATCGTCAATACGAGAATGGCTTGCGTGGTCATTTTGGCAGCGCCATTACGCAACTCAAGCCACGCCCCGATTTCAACGGCTTCGCAGGGCGGATTTCGGCAGACTGGTACGCCACCGGCAAAACCTTGCTGAGCATATCGGCCTATCAGGAACTGGGCGGCGCGCAGGACATCAATGCCAGCTCGGTGCTGAAAAAAGGCGCGAGCGTAAACGGCGTATGGCTGATACGCGAAAAATGGCGTCTGAATGCCGGCGCCACGTTTGAGAACCGCGATTTCAAGGGTGACCCCGGCACCACACAACTGCAACGCAACGACGATACCCTCAGCGAATCGCTCTCGATCAGCTACATGCCAATTCAGGCTGTAACGGTGGACGTCGGCGTCAGCGCGGGGCGGCGGGATTCCAACATCTCTGTCGAGGATTACCAGTTTCACATGCTGTTTGCCAACGTGAGGGCCGATTTCTAGAGGGCGAACGCCGAACGTTGGCAGGTACGGGTTTTGCATGGCAAACAGGCTGGGTCGGGGTGGGCCATTCTGACCATGGACACGGTTAGAATGACCACCTGCCGACAGGCAGGCAGCCAAATATGGTTTGTATGGTCATCCACCCTGACGTGGATGACCACAAAGATAACAATCGAATGAGGAGCGCGGCAGGCCGCCCAGGCTGCCGTCAATTGGAGAGAGCAATGATCAGGTTGTGGCGTGGTGTAGGGATGTTGTGCGCGTTGCTGCTGGCGGCATCCGCATGGAGCGCGGATAACGATTACCGGATGGGCACGGGCGATGTCCTGCACATCACCGTGTACGGGCAGCCCGATCTCACCACCGATGCGCGCGTGAGCGAAACCGGCACCATCACCTTTCCGCTGATCGGCGATGTCAAGATGGCGGACATCACCCCGGCCCAGGGCGAGAACGAAATCGCGCAGCGCCTGAGCACGGGCGGCTTCATCATCAAACCCTTCGTCACCCTCAACGTGGTGCAATACCGCAGCCAGCATATTTCGGTGCTGGGGCGCGTCAACCGGCCCGGCCAGTACACGCTGGAGAAAATCAGCCGGGTGACCGATGCGCTGGCCCTGGCGGGCGGCATCATCATCGACGGTGCCGACACCGTCACCCTGGTGCGCACGCGCGACGGCAAGACCAGCTACCACGACATCGACATGGTCGCCCTGTTCAAGCCGGGCGGCGAAGCCAGCAACGAACTCATCCAGGACGGCGACATCGTCAATGTGGCGCGTCAGCCGATGTTCTACATCTACGGCGAAGTGCAGCGCCCCGGCGCCTTCCGTCTGGAGCAGAACATGAGCGTGGTACAGGCCCTGTCCCTGGGCGGCGGCCTCACCCCGCGCGGCACCCAGCGCGGCATCAGGATCCTGCGCCGCGACGATAAAGGCGCAATGCAGGAACTGGATGTCCAACTGGCCGATCCGGTCAGGAAAGACGACGTGATCTACGTCAAGGAAAGCCTGTTCTAAGGACGCCGCCATGAACCCCATCCAATTCCTGCTGATTCTGAATGCGCGCAAGTGGATCATCCTCGGTGTATTGCTGTTTACCGTGGCCGTCACGGCGGCGGTAAGCCTGCTGCTGCCGAAGGAATACACGGCGACCACCACACTGATCATCGACTCCCAGACCAAGGATCCTTTCACTGGACAATTGATGCCATCACAACTGATTCCTGGCTACATGGCTACGCAGGCGGAAATCATTCAGAGTGCGAATGTCGCGCAAAGGGTCGTACGCGAACTGAAACTGGCGGATAACCCCGATACCCATGAGCAATTCATGGCGGCGACCGAAGGCAAGAGCAACGTCAATCAATGGCTGGGTGACCTGCTGTTGAAAAAACTGGACGTGGAGCCATCGCGCGAATCCAGCGTAATTTCCATCGGGTTTACCGGTATCGATCCGCGATTCTCGGCAGTCATCGCCAACGCTTTCGCCAGAGCCTACATCGAGACCAGTCTCGATCTGCGTGTGGAACCGGCCAAGCAAACCGCTGCCTGGTTTGACCAGCAGATAACCCGGTTGCGCAAGAATCTCGATGATGCGCAGCAAAAGCTCACCACCTATCAACGTGAAAAAGGCATCGTCGAATCCGACGAACGCCTGGATGTGGAAACCCGCCGCATGGCCGAACTGGCCAGTCAGATGGTCGCCGCGCAATCGGCGGCATTCGATGCCGGCTCACGCACCCGTGACAGCGGCAGCATGCCCGAGGTGATCAACAATCCGGTGGTGCAAAACCTGAAGTCCCAGGTGTCGCAGGGAGAAGGCAGGCTGGCTGATCTGGCCAAGCGCGTAGGGGTGAATCATCCCGACTACCAGCGTACCCTGGCCGAGGTGAACAGCTACAAGGAGCGGCTCGCCAACGAGCTCAGCACCGCGACGCGTGGCGTAGGCGCCTATGCGGGGGCAGCCCGCCAGCGCTATAACGAACTCAACTCGGCCTTCGCCAGGCAGAAGGCCAACGTTCTGGCACTCAAACAGCAGCGCGAAGAAGCGACCTTGTTGGCCCGCGATCTGGATAATGCGCAGCGTATCTACGACGCAGCGTTGCAACGTTATGGCCAGAGCCGCATGGAGGCACAATCCACGCAAACCGACATTGCCGTGCTCAATCCGGCTGTACCGCCCATCAGGCCCTCCAAGCCCAATGTGTTACTCAACATCCTGCTCTCGCTTTTCGCGGGTGGCGCGCTTGGGGCAGGCGCAGGCTTCATTGTGGAGTTGCTTGATCGTCGGGTGCGTTCAGGTCTGGACATCGCCGCAGGGCTGGATATTCCAGTGTTGGCGGAGGTCACGAAGAAGAACCACCGTCTGGAAGGGCTGCGCCGCCTGTTCCGCCGTAATCGCCCCGCCATGGCCTGACGCACCGCCATCTCCACACGCATAAGCCGAGGTTCACATGAATTCACTCACCAGCGCCAGCGAACAGAACAGCAGCGTCGGAGCGGCGGTCACCAGCATCCGGGCCGAAGGCAATATCGGCAAACTGCTACAGGAAGCCGGCAAGCTCAAGCCGCAAGACATGGAACGCGTCCTCAAGTTACAGCAGGAACAGAACCTGCGCTTCGGCGAAGCCGCGCAGAAACTCGGCCTGGTGACCGAGGCCGACATCCAGCAGGCCTTGTCGCAGCAGTTCGAGTACCCCTACATTCCCGCCGCCGAGGCCAGCCTCAGTCCCGAACTGACCGCCGCCACCGCACCCTACAGCAGGGAGGCGGAGGCGCTGCGCACGGTGCGGTCCGAACTGCTGCTGCGCTGGTTCAAGGATGGCCGCAAGACGCTGGCGATCAGCAGTGCGCGCGCGGACGAAGGCGCGAGCTATCTGACCGCCAACCTGGCGGTGCTGTTTGCGCAGATGGGGCGTAAGGTTTTGCTGATCGATGCCAACATGCGGCAGCCGCGCCAGCACGGTATCTTCAATCTGGGCAACGGCATGGGGCTGTCCGACATTCTGGCCGAGCGCGTGCCCTCGCTGCAGGTGCACACCATCAAGCCGTTCCAGACGCTGTCCGTGCTGTCGGCCGGTTCGCCGCCACCCAACCCGGCCGAACTGCTGGCGCGGCCGGCGTTCGGCGCACTGCTGTCCGGGCTGGAAACCAGCTACGACATCATCCTGATCGACACCGCGCCGGCGCAGCTCAGCTCGGATTTCCAGTTGGTCGCAGCGCGCGTCGGCGGCATGCTCATCGCCACCCGCCGCAACGTCAGCCGCATCGGCCCGCTGGCCGAGCTGAAGGAAAAGGTCACCCTCTCCGGCGCGCAGGTCGTGGGCGCCGTCGTGCTGGGCTGAAAACATGAGTACCCTCGCTCCTCGCGCGCCGGTATTCGATGTCCTGATCCACCTGAAACCCTGGTGGCCGGTGCTGCTCGGCCTGCTGGTCCTTTATGTGCCCACCTACTGGATGCTGGCGCACGGAATCTGGAACTCGGAAGAGCAGGCACACGGCCCCATCGTGTTGATAGTCACCCTGTTCCTGATCTGGCAGCAGCGCGCCCTGTTCCTGGCCGACGTTGGCACCCCGCCCACGCGTGGTCAGACGGCAATTGGCTGGACACTGCTCGTCATTGGCTTGTTGGTCTATGCGCTGGGCCGTTCGCAAGACATTCTGATATTCGAGATCGGCTCGCAGATTCCGGTCATCCTCGGCGTGCTGCTCATCACATTGGGGGCGAAAGCCGCCCGCGCGCTGTGGTTCGCTCTGCTCTTCCTGGTATTCATGATTCCGCTGCCTGGTTTCATCGTCGATGCCGCCACCGGCCCGCTCAAGCAATACATCTCCATCATTGCCGAACAGGTGTTGTATGCCGCGGGCTATCCCATCGCGCGCAGTGGCGTCATGCTCACGGTTGGGCCCTACCAGTTGCTGGTGGCCGACGCGTGCTCCGGCCTGCATTCGATGTTCAGCCTGTCGGCCATGGGCTTGCTGTATCTCTATCTGATGCAGCGCTCCAGCGTGACGCGCAATCTCATCATCATGGCTGCTATTCTGCCGATCGCGTTCGTAGCCAACGTGGTGCGTGTCATGGTATTGGTACTGGTGACCTACCATCTGGGCGATGAGGCCGGGCAGGGATTCCTGCATGGTTTTGCCGGCATCATGCTGTTCATCATTGGTTTGCTGTTTTTGTTCGTGCTGGACTGGGTGCTGGGGTTCATCTTTCCCGACCGCCCGCGCGACCGGACGCAGGGCTGATTCAAGGAGATCAGGATGAAATTCATCAGCTTCAAACATCTTGTCATCGGTCTGTGCATGTTTGCTGCGGCAGGCATGGCGCTGGCGCTCAAGCCAGCCCAGAAACTTGCAAACAGCGAGCCGACGATCGACCTGGAAGTGCTCATCCCGAAAACGTTCGGCAACTGGAAGATTGACGAAACCATCGTTCCGCTGATCGCCGACCCTGCACAACAAGCACTCATCCACAAAATTTACAATCAGACGCTCGCCCGCACGTATGTCAATCCGAATGGTGACCGCATCATGCTGACCATCGCCTATGGAGGCAGTCAGTCAGACAGCATGGCCGTGCACAAGCCGGAAGTCTGTTATCCGGGACAGGGGTTTCAGATCATTAAAAATGCCACGGACAGTTTTTCTACCGGCGAGGGCAATATCCCTGTCAAGAGACTGGTGGCTACGCGAGGAGAGCGTATTGAACCGATTACCTACTGGACGACAGTGGGCGATGCAGTCGCCGTCAATGGATTGAAATGGAAACTGCTGCAATTGAAATATGGCTTGACCGGAAAAATTCCCGACGGGCTTCTGTTCAGGGTGTCGAGCATCGAGACCGATGATGCCAGGGCGTATCAAACTCAGGACGCATTCACACGCGACCTCATCAAGGCAATGTCTCCGGGTGGACGTGAACGCATTATCGGGCACCCGGCACCAGCCACCTGACAAGGCTCTCCCAACCTCCAACCTAACAGCTGTTACAGATGACATCATGACCAAAAAAGCCCTCATCACCGGCGTCACCGGCCAGGACGGCGCCTACCTCGCCGAATTCCTGCTGGGCAAGGGCTACGAAGTGCACGGCATCAAGCGCCGTACGTCCCTCTTCAACACCGACCGCATCGATCACCTCTATCAGGATCCGCACGAGACCCATCGCAAGTTCATCCTGCACCACGGCGACCTCACCGACAGCTCCAGCCTCATCCGCATCATCCAGCAGGTGCAGCCCGACGAAATCTACAACCTCGCCGCGCAGTCACATGTGGCCGTCTCGTTCGAGGAACCCGAATACACCGCCAACTCCGACGCCCTCGGCGCGTTGCGTATCCTGGAGGCCATCCGCATCCTCGGTCTCGAAAAGCAAACCCGCTTCTACCAGGCCAGCACTTCCGAACTCTTCGGCCTGGTCCAGGAAATCCCGCAGAAGGAAACCACCCCCTTCTACCCGAGGAGCCCCTACGCCGTCGCCAAGCTCTACGCCTACTGGATCACCGTCAACTACCGCGAAGCCTACGGCATGTATGCCTGCAACGGCATCCTGTTCAACCACGAAAGCCCCATCCGCGGCGAAACCTTCGTCACCCGCAAGATCACCCGCGCCCTCGCCCGGATCAAGCTCGGCCTGCAGGACTGTTTGTTCCTCGGCAACCTGGACGCCAGGCGCGACTGGGGCCATGCCAGGGACTACATCGAAATGCAGTGGCTGATGCTGCAGCAGGACCACGCCGAAGACTTCGTCATCGCCACCGGCGTGCAGTACTCGGTGCGCGACTTCGTCAACGCCGCAGCGAAAGAACTCGGCATGGACATCCGCTGGGAAGGACAGGGGGTAGATGAGAAGGGCTACCTGGTGAGAGATGCAAGTCACAAGGGGCAAGTTACAAGTAATCCGCAGGATGCTTCCTCCCTTGCAACTTGCAACTTGCAACTTGCAACTGGAGACCGCCCGATCGTGGCGGTCGATCCCCGCTACTTCCGCCCCACCGAAGTCGAGACCCTATTGGGCGACCCGAGCAAGGCCAAAAACAAGCTTGGCTGGACGCCCAGGATCAGCTTCGACGAACTCGTCAGCGAGATGGTGCGCGAAGATCTCAAGGCCGCCGAGCGCGACGAGTTGGTGAAGAAGCATGGCTACAAGGCCATGGATTATCACGAGTAGAAAAGCAGCTACAAGGGGCAAGTTACAAGTTTCAAGGAAGGAACGTGGCCCGGTTTGAGGATCTGGCAGTTTGGAAGCGGTCAGCACGGCTGAGTGCAGATCTTTATAAATCGCTGAGAGATCTGAAAGACTTTGGATTTCGCGATCAGATCACCCGGTCGGGCTTATCCGTTCCTTCCAACATCGCAGAAGGTTATGAGCGTGGTTCTGCAAAGGAAACGGCGAACTTTCTGAATTACGCAAAGGGTTCGGCTGGTGAGTTGAGAACGCAGTTGTACATTGCGATAGATATTGGCTACATCGAACGTGAAGTTGGCATGGCATGGATCAAGGAAGTAGAAGAAATCTCGCGCATGCTCCACGGGTTGATGCAAACAATACGAGCGCAGAAGAATTGAGCTGCAAGTTTCAAGCTGCAAGTTACAAGGGAAAAGCTTGGAACTTGTTTCTTGCGCAAGCAGCTTTGAGATCACAAATAGTGATCACTAAACAAATTGCACGGAAAGAACTTTTAACTTGAGGCTTGCAACTTGCAACTCGCCCCTTGTAACTTGGGACTTGTAACTTGAAACTGGATTCTAAAATCTACATTGCCGGCCATCGCGGCCTGGTCGGAACTGCGCTCATGCGCACCCTGCGCGCCAAGGGCTACAGCAACTTCCTGACGCGTACCCACGCCGAACTCGACCTCACCGACCAGGCCGCGGTCGCAGCCTTTTTCGCGGCCGAGAAACCCGACTACGTCTTCCTCGCCGCGGCCAAGGTCGGCGGCATCCACGCCAACAATAGCTATCCCGCCGAGTTCATCCGCGACAACCTCGCGATCCAGACCAACATCATCCACGCCGCATACAAGAACGATGTGAAGCGCATGCTGTTCCTCGGATCGAGCTGCATCTATCCCAAGCTCGCCCCGCAGCCGATGAAGGAAGCGGACCTACTCACCGGCCCGCTGGAGCCGACCAACCGCCCCTACGCCCTGGCCAAGATTGCCGGCATCGAGATGTGCTGGAGCTACAACCGCCAATACAAGACCCAGTATCTGGCTGTGATGCCGACCAACCTGTACGGACCGGGAGACAACTACCACCCGGAAAACAGTCACGTCATTCCCGCCCTCATCCGCAAATTCCACGAAGCCAGGCAAACAGGAAGTCCCACGGTAACGGTATGGGGAACGGGCGCGCCCAAGCGGGAATTCATGTACAGCGAGGACATGGCGGACGCCTGCGTCTACCTGATGGCCCTGCCGGACGAGCAGTTCACGCTCTTGCTGGGTCAGGACCGCAATGACGGCCTGCCGCCGTTGGTGAACATCGGGGTGGGCGAAGACCTGACGATTCGTGAACTGGCGGAAACGGTGAAGCAGGTCACGGGCTACGCCGGCACCATCGTGTTCGACTCGAGCAAACCGGATGGCACGCCACGGAAGCTGATGGATGTGACCAGACTGAACCAGATGGGGTGGAAGCATTCCACTTCGCTGTCCCGGGGCCTTCAGTTGGCGTACGCCGACTATATAGACAGGGAGAATCGATGAACTACCGCAATCTCATTTTTCTTCATATTCCCAAGGCAGCCGGGACGACGCTGCACACCATTCTGGAAAAGCACTATCCCCGCTCTTCCTTTTATTCGATCGTCGAGGAACCCAAGCGCCATCTCCAGGAATTTGGCGAGCGCCCGCAGAAAGAAAGGGGCAAGATCCGTTTGCTGAAGGGACACTTTCCTTATGGGGGACATCAACATCTGGTGGGCCCGAGTACCTACGTTACCCTGCTTCGCAATCCGGTCGAGCGGGTCATTTCCCACTACTATTTTGTCAAGCGGACCCCGCGGCACTATCTCTATGAGCGGGTGCATGCGGAAAACATGGACCTGGCTGCCTATGTCGGCTCACGTGTCACGGAAGAACTCGACAACGGGCAGGTTCGCCTCCTGTGCGGCGTCGATCGGGATATTCCCTGGGGCGCTTGCGGCCGCGAGCATCTGGAGCAGGCCAAGCGCCACATCACCGAACACTTCGCGGTTGCCGGTGTCCTGGAGCGCTTCGACGAATCACTGGCGCTGATGGGGCACAAGCTCGACTGGCAATGGACGCCGCATTACGAGAACCAGAACATCACCAGGGAAAAGAACGAAGCACTCGATCCGGCCACCCTCGACGCCATCAGGAAGGCCAACGAACTCGATCTGGAACTCTACGAATGGGTGTCAGCGCGCCTCGACAAGGAACTGGACGATCACCGGGATGAAATCGCGCGTCGGCTTGATGCCATGCAGAACGCCAAAGACATGGCCCGCCCGCTCGATACACTGCGCAAACTGGTTCGCCGCCCGATCGGGTAGGCAAGCGGAACCCGGCCTGCAACCCACCCCATGATGTCCTTCTTCACCCGGCGGCCCCCGCGCGAATAAGCATGTACAGCCTGCAAACCGCGATTTTCTGGACGCTCCTGATCTCGGTGCCCCTTGTTCTGGGCTTCGGGGCGGTCGCCAGTTCGGCCTTGATGGGCAGGTGGGTGCGCTATTTCATCTATCCTTATCTGGTCATCCTGATTTTCTTTTCAGGCTCGCAATACGGCCTGCTCGAGGAAGAATCGAGCCGGATGATTTATGGACGCGGCTCGGGCAAACTTTTTTTCCCCTTCGTCACCTGGTACGTCTTCTGGCTGGCGGGGGTGGTGGGCTTTTATGCGCTCTGGAATCGTCTTTCCCCCCCGGAGGCCGCCGTCCGCAAGTTCCTGCTGCTCTTCGGACTGGTGTTCCTTGGCCAGCTCATTGCCGCGCCGTTCCTGACCAAGAGCATCTTTTACGCACTGCACTACTCGGGAACGATGTACCTGATGAACGCGGTCATTTTCGTGTTTGTCCTGCTGCGCGCATTCCGGGATGAAAAATCCGTCAGGGAATTATTGACCCTGTTCATGGTGAGCGTGTTTCTGCGCGACTGCTTCGGCTTGTTCCGCTATGTGTTTCTGGGGGGCGACACGGCCAACTACTACGCCAATTTTGCCGATCTCAACATCAAGCTGACCTTCTTCGACATCAACGATACCATCCTCGCCACCATGGCCGCCTTCATGGCGGCCGCCCGGCTGACCGATCGCGAGGAGATGAGGAAGCGCCCCTGGACCCAGTTGGCCTTGTGGGGATTCCTGCTTCTCACCTCGCTGGTCGTCATCCTCTCCTTCCGCCGCACGGCCTGGATCGGCTACATGGCTGCCGGGATCGCGTTCCTGTGGCTGTATCGCAAGCGGCTCAATCTTTTCCTCGTCGGGGTATACGGCAGCCTGGCGCTGGTGGGTGTTTTTTCCGTGTGGCTATACCGCTTTGCGCCCGAAAGCCACGGCGGACTGCTGGGTGCGCTGTTTCCCGATGCATCGACCGCCGCGGGCAAGCTGACCACGAATACCGGACGGCTTTTCGAATTGCGCCTGGCGCTGGACACGATCCGCGAACACGTCCTGCTTGGCGTGGGCAACTGGGGGGAATATGAAAGCTCATCCGACGCCTCGGTGGCGTTCCACCGCGGCCAGTTCTTCTTCATGCACAGCGGTTTCCTGCATGTCTGGCTGAAAACCGGGCTGATCGGACTGGTGGCGTTCGCCGGTGCGCTCTACGTGGCGGCACGCGATTCCGTGCGACTGCATGGTGTGATCGAATCCCCGCGATGGAAAGCGTTCGCTGCCCTGGGCCTGGCTGGCCTGGCCGTCTCCTTGCCCAACATTCTGTTCGGCACGCCCATCATCGAATACCGCACCATGCAGGTGATGGCTTTCGTTCTTGTTTTGCCCTATCTTGCCCGGGCCGCCTGGCTGAACCCAACGGAAAAATAAATGGCCACGCGCGCTGACATCCTCCGCAACTCGTTCAGCAACTTCGCCGGCGGCGCGCTTCCCGCGCTGGTCACGATTTTCACGCTGCCGATTGTCCTGCACCATCTGGACACGCCGGTCTACGGCATCCTCACGCTGATCATGGCCATCGTCGGCTATTTCGCCCTGATCGACATCAACGTCACGGCCGGTTCCGTCAAGTTTCTCGCCGAATTCCATGCCAGTGAGCAGCCTGAAAAAACCTGCCAGGTCGTGACCCTGGGCCTCGGCCTCTATGCCGGCATCGGCCTGCTCGGCGGCATCGGCATTGCGCTGGCCGCACCCTGGCTGGTGCACGACGTGTTCGTCATCACGGATTTTCGTGAGCCCATGGCGCTGACCTCGTTGCGCATCGCCGCCGTCGCGTTCTTTTTCAGTCAGATCCAGTCGTATCTGCAAAGCATTCCGCAAGGTCTGGGGCGCTACGATATTTCCGGCCGCTACGAGGCGCTGTTCGGTACGGTTGTGCCCCTGCTCACCGTGGCCGTGGTGCTGACGGGCGGCGGGCTGATCGAGGTGGTGCTGTTCCGTACGCTCGCGAGTATCGCAAACGTCTACCTGCTATGGCGCATGGTTCGGAGATTGCTCCCCGCGTTCGCCTGGCAACGCCCGGACAGGGAGCTGGCCGGCTCCGTCCTCAGGTTCAGCGGCTTTGCCTACCTGAAGCGCATCGCCACCATCACCGGCGAGCAGTCCGACAAGCTCATCATCGGTGCGCTGGTGAACATGCGGGCGCTGACCTATTACACCATCCCGGCCACGCTCATCGGCCGCGTCTTCGCCCTGGTCAACCGGCTGGGCTCGGTCATGTTCCCCATGGCGAGCGCACTCGCCGCCACGCAGCAGCAGGGCAAGCTCAACGAAATCTACCTCGTGGCCACCCGCTACACGGTCTATCTGAACGGCAGCCTGTCCATCCTGCTGATCGTGACCGGACATACGGCCTTGCAACTCTGGGTGGGGCGCTTCATCGCGGACCAGAGCGCGGTCATTCTGGCCCTGCTGGCCGCATCCCTGTTCCTCGATTCGCTGACCAACCTGCCCACCCAGCTGACCGATGGACTGGGGCATCCCCACATCACCGGCGGATACGCCGTCACGCGCGGATTGCTGGGAGCCGTGCTCAGTTTCATCCTCGTTTCGAAGATGGGGATACTCGGCGCCGCCTTCGCGCATTTCGCCCTGTCGTTGATCATGACGACGGCATTTCTGATCCAGGTCCACCGCAAGCCGATATCCGTTCCCCTGGGAACCGTCATCACCCACAGCATCGTTCCGACGCTGCTGCAGTTGTCGTGGATCGGCGCCGTCGGCTGGACGATCCAGAATCTGCTGTGGCCCACCGTGCTGGGCGGCATCCTGGCCGGACTGGTCATGGTGGCGCTCCTGGCCGGGGCGGGCGTCCGCTTCATTCTGCGGCCGGAAGAACGGGCCGTCATATTCGCCCGGCTGGCCAGGCGCTGAGCATGCGCATCCTGCTGGTCAGCGAGGACATTCCCCATGCCACCCTCGGCGGGCTGGGCAAGCACGTCGTCACGCTTGGCAACGCGCTGATCGAGGCGGGCCACACCGTGGACCTGATGGGCAACACCGTGCATCCCAACGTCCATACCCCCGGCGATGTCGCCTTCAAGGGTGGGTTCCTGCCGGGGCTGGACCCTACCGGCGCCAACTGGAAGGAAGACCGGCTGGGCTTCTTCAACTACTGGCGCCACGCCTACCAGGCCCGCCGCTTTGCCCGGGCAATCCTTGCCGTGGCCCGCGATTACGACGTGATCCATTACCACGGTCATCAGCCCATCCTGGCGAACTACATTCCGCGCAGCGTCAATTTTGTCCAGACGCGGCACGACCAGGGCAGCGACTGCCTGATCTACACGCGTTTTCGCAACGGCGAGGTGTGCCGCGCAACCGATCCGCGCGCCTGCGCGGCGTGCGCCACGCCGCGCCCCAACCTGCTTCAAGGCGCGCTGTCCGCCTGGAGCGTGCGGCTGTGGCGGCGTGCGGTGACGAACGCCTTCCGGCGCCACAAGGTCATCTTCGTTTCGCAGTGCCTGCGCACAAATGCAGAGCGTACGCTGGGCGCACTGCCTGGGGCTACGGCCCGCATCAGCCACAACTTCGTCGATGCGCAATACTTGCGCCGGGGTATGCCGGCCAGCAAAACAAATGGCGAACAGCCTGATGTCTTCATCGCCGCGCGTATCGACGCGGCTAAAGGGGTTGATGCATTCATTAACGCATTCGGCGCCAGCCAGCCCCTCCGGCGCCATGTCACCATCGCAGGCGATGGTCCGCTACTGGATATGCTGCGTGCATCAAAATCGGTTCCTTCCATCTATTTCATGGGTTGGCAGCCCTACCATACGACTGTGAATATGGCGGCTAACGCTGCAACCATTATTGTTCCTTCCGTTTGTGAGGAATCTTGCGCCACGACCGTGCTGGAGGGTCTCGTCCTGGGCCGGCCGGTGTTGGCCTTGAAGCGTGGCGGCACGCCGGAACTCAAGGTTTACGAGCGCTACCCCAATCAACTGCAACTCTTCGACAGCATGGCCGAGCTGGTTGCCGCGTTATCGGATACGGCGGCGCCCGTGCCTGCGCTGCAGGGCCTGGGTTTTGCCGGCGACGTGCGGGCGCACCTGGGCGAAATGGAATCTGTCTACCGGCAGGAGGTCTTGCACTGATGAATCCCGCTTTTGAACACGCCGCTGCCTGCGCCAGCGAGATTCGTCTGCTTGGCCGGCGCTTCACCGCGAGCGGCGCGCGCGACTCCACGGAAGCCAGGCTCGCGTCGCGGGCCGCTGTGCGGCCGATCGATTACATGCGCTGGGCCGAATTCGAGGCGATTCTGCGCATGCTCGACCTGCGTCCCGGGCAGCGGGTGCTGGACGTCTCCTCGCCGCAGTGGTTCACGCTGCAACTGGCGGCACGGCATCCCGACGTTCGGTTCAGCTACGTCAACATCCTGGAAAGCGAGATGGCGCCGTTTCGCGCCATCGCCGGCACACTCGGCCTGCGCAACCTGGAATACCGGCTCGCGGACGTGCGCCAGCTTGATTGGCCGTCCGACACCTTCGATGCGGTGATTTCGATTTCCGTACTGGAACACGTTTATCCGGAAGTCGGGGGCGATGACGCGGCCTTCGCGGAAATCCGCCGCGTGCTCAAACCGGATGGGAGCCTTCTGTTGACCGTGCCGTGCAAGGACCGGCCCAACGTGGTCTATATGGATGGCCCGGTCTATGAGCGGGGCGAGTCCGGAAAGAATTTCTTCGCCCGTGAATACGACATGGCGTCCTTCCATGACCTGGTCAGCCGCACCGGCTTCGTGGTCGATCGGGAATGGCGGATCGAGGAGCAGTCGGGCCTGTTCGCGGTGGATTTCTGGGAGTGGGCGGAAGGCAGCAGGCAGCGTGTCTGGCCATGGGTCATCAGGAACCGCGGCAAAGTGGAAAGACTGTCGCGGCTGCCCGTGGAACAAGTCCTGGCAAAGCGCTACCTGCGCATCAACAGCCAGCCGGACGCACGGCTCGTCAATGTGGCCGCAAGCCTGAAACCCCGATCGGCGCCATAGCTCGTTCTTTTTCCATGTCTTATTTGGTTAGCGTCATCACCGTCAGCTACAACGCCGCCAAGACCGTGGGCGCGACCCTGGATTCCGTGCGCGCCCAGACCTGGCGACCGCTGGAAAGCGTGGGGGTGGACGGCGGTTCGGATGACGGCACCCGGGATATCGTCGCACGCTATGCCGATATTGCCGGTTCGGTCGTTTCCGAGCCGGACCGGGGCATCTACGACGCCATGAACAAGGGTATTGCCCTGGCGCGCGGCGATATCCTGCATTTTCTCAATGCCGACGACCGCTTCGTCGATGAGCGGGTGATTGCCGATGTGGCGCAGTTGTTTGCCGCAGACCCCGGCCTCGATCTGGTATATGGCGATGCCGTCTACCTGACGCCGGACGGCCCCTTTCTGCGCAGCTATGGCCGGGTGACCGCGCGCAACCTGATCTACGGCGATTTGTGCCATCAGGTGGTGTTTGCCCGTAAGCGGGTATTCGACCGCTTCGGCAATTTCAACCTGGATTACCGGATCAACGCGGATTACGACTGGATGCTGCGGGTGTTCCTCGGCGGCGCCCGGGTCCGTCATCTGCCGCGCCGCATGGTGTACTTCCGCACCGGCGGGCAGCACATGGCCGATGCGGACTTTACCGGGCAGGAGCGGCTGCGGGTCAGGCTGAGCCATGCGTCGCCGTGGGCCTTGCGGGCCGGCATGCTGGCGTATCGCGCGCGGCGCAAGCTCCGCAGCTTACGGGGTTTTCCCGAGCTGACGCCCATCCAGTCATGAGCCGTCGCGTTGCCGGCTTGATATTGGCCGGACTCATTCTGCTGTGTGCCGCGCCTGCTTTCGCGCAGGACTATTTTGTCGATTCCGATCATGGCGATGACGCCTGGAGCGGCAAAGCCCCGCAAGCGGCTGCGGGCGGCGACGGCCCGTGGAAGACGCTCCGCAAGGCCAGCGTGGTAAAGCTGTTGCCCGGCGACACGCTTGCGCTGCGCTGCGACACCGTCTGGCGCGAGCCGCTTACGCTGATCCGCAGCGGAACCGCGGAACAGCCCATTGTGGTGCGGGCCTATGGGACGAATTGCGCGGCAGCGCCGATGATCGATGCCGCCATCCCGGTGAACGGCTGGACGCTGCGCCCCGACGGCAATCTGGCGGCCGTGATCGACTTCACGCCGGGCGCCGTTTTTCTGAATGGCGACTATCTCGCGCCCGCGCGTTACCCGCGCGATTCCGATCTGCTGGCGGACGGCATGAACCGTTCCGGCAAGGATTTTTCGGCCATTCCCGATGGGGTGCCGAGGCGTGACCTGGCCCAGGCAACGGTCCATTTGCGAACCGTGGACTGGATGATCGAGGAACGGCAGCTGGATGAGTCGGCCAATGGCCGGCTTGTGCTGGACCGACCGACCCGGTTCCCGGCAGGCAAGGACGCGCGCTTCTATTTGAGCGGCAAGCCCTGGATGCTGACCTATCCGAACGCGTGGGTTTTCGACAACCAGACAGGCGAGTTGCTGTTGCGCCTTGCCGGCGGCGGGGCTGCCCCCGATGTGGAGATTGCGCGCTTCGACCATGGCCTGCATATCGCCGGCGCGGAACATGTCCGCGTCGACGGCCTGCGTGTTTCGCATAGCCGCCTGGACGGGGTGCGGGTCGTCAACAGCAAGCATGTCGAACTGTCCGGTCTGGTGGTGGGCGATTCCGGCCGCGATGGCGTGGCGGTCGTGTCGAGCGAAAATGTGAGTGTCGTGCAATCCTCGATCGAACGCAGTCGCCAGGATGGCCTCTCGGCGGTTCAATCGAAGGGGCTGACAGTTCGGAACAACCGGATTGCGCATAGCGGTGTGGTGGAGCCACCGGCCAACAGTTTGGCGGCAATCAACATGGAGCAGGCCACCGGGGTGCTGGTGGAAGGCAATACGGTCGAGGATTCCGGCTATATCGGCATCCGCTTCCATCGCGATGCGCGGATTCTGAACAATACGGTGGAGGACAGCTGCCAGGTGTTGTCCGACTGCGGTGCGATCTATTCGTGGGCCAACAACGATCCCTTTCCGCTGGTTAGCGAGGTACGGGGCAATCATGTCGTCGGCACGCGCGCAGACGAGTCCGACAATGCCTATCGTCCGTACAACTCGGGAATCTATCTGGATGACCTGTCCAATGGCGTGGTGGTCGCGGACAATGAGGTCAGCCAGTGCGACAGCGGCATTCATGTCCACAACGGCTTCAATCTCCGCATCGAACACAATTCGCTCAGCCAGAATCGCCGCAACCAGATCTACTTCAGCTTCGGGCATCCCACGCGCGCTGGGTCAACGCTGACGGGCAACCGCATCGAGGACAATACGCTGACGTATGGCCCTGTCAGCCTGGGCGTGGCGATCGTCTCGCGCGACCCCGATGTGCGGCATGGCGACTTCAAGCGCAATCACTATGTGGCGATCGGCGGTCGTGCGGTGGCCTACCGGACCGAGCCGCCCGGCACGGAGACCCGTTCTCCCGGAATCTATACCTTCGACCGTTGGCGTTCGCAGCGCTCACAGGATCTGGACGGCAGTTTTGAAGCGCGGCCTTCTCCGGCTCCGGCGATGGCCAAGGTGAAACTTCGCAGGAATTTTCGTTCCGACCCGCAAGCTTGGGATGCCTGGTCACCCGATGGCAGCGGTACGCTGGTTCAACACAAAGCGTGTGGGGATGGCGTCGATGAGTGCATGGAGTTGCGCGGCGGCAAGGTGGTCGTCCTCGCGATCAGCCGACCCTTGGCGCTCTTGCCCGGGATGGTTTGTGCCGTGCATCTCCAGACGCGCTCCGCTGACAGCGATACCCCTTTGCAGGTCAGAATGCGCCGCAACCAGCAGCCATTTGCCGATGTGGGTTTGTTTACCCAGGTATTGAGCGGACCGGCCTGGTCCGAATACCTGTTGCCGTTCACCGTGAACCGACTTGCCAGAGGGCAGGAGCAACTGGAACTGAAGGTGAACGCGGGGCGCATGGTACGTGTTTCCGGTGTCGGAGTGGAATGCCGATGAAGATCAGTGTCGTCTGCTTCACCGGCAACACCGGGCTCACGCATTATTCGGTCTCGCTGGCACGGGCACTGGCCGGGCATCACGATGTCGAGCTCATCACGGCCACCGACTACGAACTGCAGGAATTCACGAAAAATATCCGGCTGACCACGCTGTTTCGCCGTACCCGCCATTATCCCGTCGACATCTTCCGGTTCGTAGGCCATATCCTGCGCAGCCGACCGGATGTGGTGCTGATTCAATCCTGGCTCAAATACCCCGCGCTGGAAGGGATGGTCGTCGGCTTGTTCGGCTTGTCCGGAATTCGCACGGCACTGACGATCCACGACGTTCTGCCGCATTACCCGAGGCCCTGGAGCCGTCGGCTGCATCGGTGGTTTTACCGGCGCTTCGACCGGCTGATCGTCCATTCCGAACGCGCGGCATCGGACTTGAAGGCGTTGGGCGTCGATACGCCGTGTCTCATCGTCCCGCATGGCGCTTACGACATTTTCAATACCCTTGGCCTGTCGAGGTCCGAGGCACGCAAGGCCTTTCCCGCGATTGCCGAGACGGACTTTGTGGTTCTGTTCTTCGGTTACCTGGGCGAGCGCAAGGGGATCATGGAATTTCTCGATGTGGCGGAGCGGCTGGCTGGCCAGGGCTCGATCAAGTTCATGGTGGCCGGCAAGCCGGAAGACAAGTCCTTCATTCGCGAGGCATTGGACATGCTGCGCGGTCGACCCAATCTCGTGATCCATGACCGTTCGATCCCTTTTGCCGAGGTGCAGAAATATTTCGTAGCCTGCGATCTCGTTGCGCTGCCCTACACGGAGGGGACGACCAGCGGTGTTCTCAAACTGGCAATGGCATTCAACAAGCCCGTTCTGTGGACGGATATCGGAGACTTTCCCGAGACGATGAAATCCTGGACGGGCGTGCAGGTGGACAAGTCCAATCTGCGTCAGGACCTGCAGGAAAAAATGCTCTGGGCCCGCGAGCATATCCAGGCACTGAACAAGCGGGCCGACGGACTGGCGGATGAGTTCAGCTGGACGACCGTCGCAAGCCGCTACGCAGGATTTCTGACGGAAGACACGCACGGATGAGCCGGAAATGAAAATCGCCATCATCAACCCGATTACCCGGACGCCAACCCACCATGTCGTACCGAAAATCAACTCGAATCGGGATGCCATGATCGTGAAACTGGCGCGCGAGATGACGGCGCTTGGCCATGAGGTCGACCTGTTTGTATCCGATCTGTACAAGCCCGAAGTCGATGAGGATGTCGGGGTAACGGTGGTATACCTGAAAACCTATTTTGGCAGGCTCCCGGAAATCCCGTTCATGCCGTCCCTGATCACGCGCTTGCGGGACCAGTACGATGTGGTTCTGACGTCCGAGGCGTTTCAATGGGCAACCCTGTTCGGAGTCTTGGCGCGTCTCTTCTCCTTCAAGAAGAGGCCAAAGCTTTATGTCTGGCAGGAACTCTCCGTTCACCAGCGAATGCTTCGCTCTTACCCGTCTCTCTTCTTTCACCGTATCGTCCTGCCGGTTTTCGGACCGGGGATCGACGGCTTCATCCCGCGAGGGGAGCGTGCTGCCCGTTTTCTGCTGGAGCAGGGCGTAAGGAAGGAGAAGGTGCTTCCGGCCATTTCGCACGGTGTGGATCAGGCCCGGTTTGGCAATGACCATCGGGCAGGCGACAAGACCTATTTTCTTTCGCCTTCGCGCCTGACTTCTGAAAAAGGGATCCCAACTTTGCTGGAAGCGCTTGGAAGGCTGAGAGATGGGGGGGTGGCTGCAAGGCTCATCATTGTCGGAGATGGGCCCGATGCGGATAAGTTGATAGAACTGGCCACGTCCCTGGGTGTTGCGGAGCAGGTCGAATTCATGCGTCAGCGTGTCGATCATCATGTCATGCGCGATCTGTATCACAACGCTATTGCAACGATCATCGCCTCGCGCCGGGATTTCATGCTGTTTTCGATCATGGAGAGCTTGGTGTGCGGTACACCCGTCATCGTGTCGGAGGCGGTTGATATTTCCGAGAATATCGCGCGCGCCGGCGGCGGGATTGTCGTTCCCGTGGATGACAGCCTATCCCTGGCTTCAGCCATGCTTGAATTATTCAGGGATAAGGCCTTGCGCAGCCAATATTCGGAACGGGCCGGCGAAGTCGGGCGGGGATTCACGAATCACTATGTTGCCCAGGCATTGATTAAGCGTTTTTCTGAGCCTGTTCCACAATCACATCCAGCATCGTACAGCAGGGATTAGTTTAATCAGCCATTCAAGCCCGGATCATGGCGAATGCTGGCGGGCAAAAACATATCAAACAAGCATGAAGATACTCATCGCCAACAAGTTCTTTTTCCGCAACGGCGGCTCGGAAGTGGTGATGTTCCAGGAGCGGGATTATCTCCTTGCCAGCGGCCACCAGGTGGTGGATTTCTCCATGCGGGACGAACGCAATCTGCCCAGCGACTATGCCGACCAGTTTATTGAACGCCAGGATTACCGCGGTGGCGGCAAGTGGTCGAAGCTGAAGTCGGCGGCGAGCATGATTCATTCGCCCGAAGCGGTACGGCGCATTTCGGCGTTGATCCAGGCCACTCGCCCGGACCTGGTCCATTGCCACAACATTTATCACCAGCTTACACCGTCCATTATCGGCGCGGCGAAGAAGCTTGGCATTCCCGTGGTCCTGACCCTGCACGACTACAAGCCGGTATGCCCGGTGTACAACCGGCTGAGCCAAGGCAAGCCATGCTCGGCCTGCATCGATGGGGATTTCACCCAGGTCATGAAACGCCGTTGCGCGGATGGTTCGCTGGGCAAGAGTGCCTTGTTGTACGCCGAAGCGGCGGTGCAGCGCATGCTGGGAAATTACGAGCAGGTGGACGCGTTCATCGCGCCGAGCCGCTTCATGCAAGAGTCGATCAGTCATCGCATTCCGGTCGAGAAGGTGCGGTTGCTGTACAACGGCATGGATACCGAAGGGGTGCACGGGACGGGGGCGGATGACGGCTATGCCCTCTACCTGGGACGGTTGTCTGCCGAAAAAGGGGTGGACACATTGCTGCAGGCCCATGCGTCGTCCCTGAACGGGTGGAAACTGGTGGTGGCAGGCACCGGTCCGCTGGAGGCCGAACTCAGGTTGACATACAAACATGCTAGTTTTATCGGCCATGTGACGGGAGACCGCCTGCGCGAGGTCATCGACCGGGCATCGGTGGTCGTGGTGCCGTCGGAGTGGTATGAGAACTGCCCCATGTCGGTGCTGGAGGCGATGGCCTATGGCAAGCCGGTGGTGGGCAGCCGCATGGGCGGGATTCCTGAACTGGTGCTGGACGGCGAGACGGGATTCCTGTTCGAGGCAGGCAGTGTTGACGGTCTTCGGGCCTGCCTCGACCAGTTGATGCAGGATGGCAACCTGCGACGGCGCCTGGGGGCCAACGCGCGCCAGCGGGTGCAGGCAGATTTTTCCATTGACGGGCACAATACCGGCTTGATGGATATCTACGAATCAATATTAAAAGCGGGCTGAATCCGCATTCAGGAGGAGTTTGACATGGACTTGACCGTTGTTTCGACCTTTCGGTGCAACTCGAAATGCCAGATGTGCTACATCTGGAAAAATCCGACCGAGCCCAAGGAGGAAGTCTCCCTTGAGACTCTGTCCAAACTGCCGGGCGGGTTCGACAACCTGAATGTTTCAGGGGGTGAACCCACGCTGCGCAAGGACCTGGCGGAACTGGCGGATCTGTTACACCCGAAGGCACGAATCATGGAAATCAGTTCCAACGGCCTGCATCCGGAAAGGCTGGTGCCCATTATCAAGAAATACCCCGATATCAAGGTGCGTTTCAGCCTGGAAGGCGATGAACTGACCAGCAACCGGATCCGGGGCGAGAAGGACGGTTATGCCACCAAGGTTGCAGGACTGCGGATGTTGCAGGAAGCCGGGGGAACCGACCTGGGATTCGCCTTCGTGATCCAGGACGAAAACGTGGATCAGCTGGTCCGGACCTATGAACTGGCCAAATCCATGGGGTTCGAGCTGGCCACGTCCACCCTGCACAACGCGTGGCAGTTCTACAAGAACGACAACTATTTTTACGACCGGGTCAACGTGGCGCGGCAGGTGGAGGGACTGGTGACCGCGCTACTGAAGAGCGGCAAGATCAAGAACTGGTTCAGGGCATATCTGAACCTGGGACTGATCGAGAAGATTCTGGGGCATCCACGCTTGATTCCCTGCACGGCGGGGACGGACTTTGCGTTCATCGATCCGTGGTCGGATGTCTGGGCGTGCAATGTACGTTCGGATCTGCCCATGGGGAATCTGGCCAGGCAGTCCTGGGAGGAAATCCTGGCCAGCGGCACGACCAGGGATTCCGTTGGCAAGGTGGCCGCGTGCGAGCAGAACTGCTGGATGGTGACCACGGCGCGCACCGCCATGCGATCCAGCATCATTCCCCAGGCGCCAAAACTGGGGCCGATGTTCTGGGTTCTCAAGAACAAGCTGAAGCTCAGTCTCGGCAAACCGATCTGCTTCGATGATTACATCGACTATTCCCACGTCAAGCCCACGCCCCATATTCAGCGCATCAATTACCTGGAGAACAAGGAGAAGGTCAAGCTGGTCAAGGGCAGGGATACGGTGGATGCGCGCTACCCGCTGAAACAGTTCGAGAACGTCTGATTGGGAGTCTGCAGCCTTTTTGCGCGAGTCTTTCCATGCGTGTCGCATTCCTAGGCCTGCGCGGATTCCCCGATGTGCAGGGCGGCGTGGAAACGCACGCCGAGCACCTGTGCCCGCTCCTGGTGGAACTGGGCTGCGAGGTGGACGTCATCGTCCGGGCGCCTTATCAGCCCGGATCGATTGGCGACGCCTGGAAGGGCATTCGCTTCCACCGCCTCTGGGCGCCCAGATCAAAAGGACTGGAAGCAATTCTTCATACCGGGTTAGGCGTGCTGTATGCGGCTTTTGTGCGACGGCCTGACGTGCTGCATATCCAGGCGATTGGCCCGGCGCTGATGGTGCCGCTGGCAAGATTGCTGGGGCTTCGTGTGGTAGTCACTCACCATGGTCCGGATTACGATCGTCAGAAATGGGGATATTTCGCCAAACTGGCATTGCGGCTGGGTGAGCGTTTCGGCATGCGGTGGTCGAACGATCGAATTGTGATTTCAGAAGTGATACGGGGGTTGGTGAAGCGCAAGCATGGCCGGGATTCCATGCTGATCCCGAACGGGGTAGTTTTGCCTGTGATGCCGGACACGAAGGGGGCTCTCGCGGCATTTGGATTCGAACCGGGGAAATATGTACTGCTGGTGAGCCGTCTCGTGCCAGAAAAACGGCATCTTGATCTGATCGAGGCGTTTCAGCTTGCGGCGCTTCCCGGCTGGAAACTGGCTATCGTGGGTGCTTCGGATCATCCCGATGCCTATGTGCGAAAAGTGCTGGATCTGGCGGCGACGGCGCCTGGCGTCGTGTGCACCGGTTTACAGACCGGTTTGGCGCTACGCGAGCTCTATACCCATGCGGGTATCTTCGTCTTGCCTTCATCCCATGAGGGCTTGCCCATTGCCATGCTGGAAGCATTGTCTTACGGTCTGCCTGTGGTGGCCAGCGACATTCCTGCCAACCTGGAAGTTGGCTTGCCGGCTGAGCACTATTTTCCGTTGGGTGATGTGCCGGCATTGGCTGCGCATCTGAAAGATTTCGCAGCACAGCCCTTGACCGTGGAGGAACGCGAATCCCGCCGTGCCTGGGTGTCCGGACGCTTTGACTGGAAAGATATTGCGCGACGGACGCTGAAGGTTTATCAAGCGGTGGCTCGCACACAGCATGGGCGATGACTGCTTTTCAAGACACACGGATCAGGGAAAATCATTGTGATATGGGTGACTGGCGGCGCCGGCTTCATCGGCGCCAATTTCATACTGGATTGGCTGCGGGTCAACGATGAGCCGGTCGTCAATCTCGACAAGCTCACGTATGCGGGCAATCTGGAGAACCTGGTCAGCCTGAAAGGCGACCCCCGCCATATATTCGTGCAGGGCGACATCGGCGACCGCGCGCTGGTCGGCCAGCTGCTGAGCCGGCATCGACCGCGCGCGATCGTCAACTTCGCGGCCGAGTCGCACGTCGACCGCTCGATCCACGGGCCGGAAGATTTCATTCAGACCAACGTGGTCGGCACCTTCCATCTGCTGGAAGAAGTGCGCGGCCACTGGATGAGCCTGCCGGAAGCGGAGAAGGCTGTGTTTCGCTTCCTGCACGTGTCCACCGACGAGGTGTACGGTTCGCTCGGCCCGGACGATGCGCCGTTCACCGAGGCGACGCCGTTTGCGCCCAACAGCCCGTATTCGGCCAGCAAGGCGTCGTCCGACCATCTGATGCGTGCCTATCACCATACCTACGGCCTGCCGGTGCTGACGACGAATTGCTCGAACAACTACGGGCCGTACCAGTTCCCGGAAAAGCTCATCCCGCTGATGATCCTCAACGCCACGCGCGGCCAACCGCTGCCGGTCTACGGCGACGGCATGAACGTGCGCGACTGGCTGTACGTCACCGACCACTGTGCGGCGATCCGCACCGTGCTGGCGCAAGGCAAGTCGGGTGAGACCTACAACGTCGGTGGCTGGAACGAGATGCCGAATATCGGGATCGTGAAGACGGTGTGCGCGCTGCTCGACGAGATGCACCCCGATCCGGCCGGTCCACATAAACGCCTGATCGCATACGTGAAAGACCGTCCCGGTCATGACCGCCGCTACTCGATCGACGCCGGCAAGATCCACCGCGAACTGGGCTGGCAGCCGGCCGAGACGTTCGAGACCGGCATTCGCAAGACGGTGCGCTGGTATCTGGACAATCGGGCGTGGGTGGATGGAGTAGTGAGCGGGGAATATCGGAGATGGGTGGATGTGCAGTATGGGTGAGTGGTGAGTGGTGAGTGGTGAGTGGTGAGTGGTGAGTGGTGAGTGGTGAGTGGTGAGTGGTGAGTGGTGAGTGGACGCGCTACTCCCTGCAGAAAAAAGGAGCGAATGGTGAGCGTTAAACCTCATGAGCGGCTTGAAGCGTGGAAAAGCGCGATGGAGTTGGTTGAGGAGATATATCGAGTCACTGCTGTTTTCCCCGCTCATGAGCAGTATGGTCTGGTATCACAGATGCGCAGGGCTGCAGTATCGATCCCCAGCAATGTGGCGGAAGGGGCAGGCCGGGAAGGTAACCGGGAATTTTCCCGTTTTCTGAGTATTGCCCGGGGTTCGTTGAGCGAACTGGATACCCAACATCAGATTGCCATCCGCCTGGGTTACGTTAACTCGGGACGAGAGCAGGCCGAGCTGTTGCTCGCTCGTGTGGGAAAATTGTTATCAGGTTTGCATAAAAAAATGAAAGAGTCTGAATAAGCATGACCACTCACCACTCACCACTCACCACTCACCACTCACCGCTCTCCACCCACCGCAAAGGAATCATCCTCGCCGGCGGCTCCGGTACCCGTCTGTATCCGGCGACGCTTGTCGTGTCCAAGCAGCTGCTTCCGATCTACGACAAGCCGATGATCTATTACCCGCTGACCACGCTGATGCTGGCGGGCATACGGGACATCCTGATTATTTCGACGCCGCAGGACACGCCGCGCTTCGAGCAGTTGCTGGGTGATGGCCGGCAGTGGGGTATCAGTTTGCAGTATGCGGTGCAGCCGAACCCGGAGGGACTGCCACAGGCGTTCATCATCGGTGCCGGCTTTATCGGTAATGGCCCCTGCGCACTGGTGTTGGGGGACAATATTTTCTATGGCCACGAGATGAGCGCGGACCTGCGTGCGGCCAGCAAGCAGGAAACCGGCGCCACGATATTTGCCTACCGCGTGCACGATCCGGAGCGCTATGGCGTGGTGGATTTCGATCTCGCCGGGAAAGTGGTCAGCCTGGAAGAGAAGCCCGCCCGGCCCAAATCGCATTACGCCGTCACCGGACTTTATTTCTATGACAGGCAGGTGGTCGACATTGCCCGCAGCCTGAAGCCTTCGCCACGCGGCGAACTGGAGATTACCGAGGTCAACCAGCGCTATCTCGACGCGGGCGAGCTCGATGTGTCGATCATGGGACGGGGGCAAGCCTGGCTCGATACGGGGACTCACGAATCGATGCTCGAGGCTTCGCTGTTCATTGAAACGATCGAGAAACGTCAGGGTCTGAAGATCGCCTGCCCGGAAGAAATCGCCTATCGGCAGGGATATATCACCGCCGGGCAACTGGAGAAACTGGCCGCCCCCATGAAACGGAATGGATACGGGCAGTATTTGCTGAGTATGTTGAATGAACGGATTTTCTGAAAAATGGCGAGGGGCGAGGCGGTGGCCATGACGAGCGGCGGGGGGGGACCATGTTTCCGGATGCCGGCGTGCGTGCCGGACGCGTAGCGTGGCGCTGCATCGGATGGGTCGGCGGGACGGCTGTGGCATACTCGTAAAATTCAACCTGTGAGTCCTGTTTTGCTTCCTTTCGAACTCCAGATCGGCCTGCGCTACACCCACGCCAAGCGCAGCAATCATTTCATTTCCTTCATTTCCATCGTCTCCATGGCCGGGATCGCATTGGGCGTGATGGCGCTGATCGTGGTCCTCTCCGTGATGAACGGCTTCCAGGAAGAACTGCGCGCACGCATACTCGGTGTGGCGGCGCATCTGGAAATCAGCGGGCCGGCGAATCGCCTGGCCGACTGGCGCAATGTGCTGGAACAGGCCCGACGGAACAAGGAAGTCGTCTCCGGCGCGCCCTATGTCAACGCCGAAGGCATGCTGGCCAACGGCGATCTCGTGCGTGGCGCGATCATTCGCGGCGTGCTGCCGGAGATGGAAAACCAGGTCGCCGACTTTGCGCGGGACATGAAGGCCGGCAAGCTGACCGACCTCCAGCCGGGCGGGTTCGGCATCATCCTCGGCGCGGAACTGGCCCGTGCGCTGAATGTGGTGCCCGGCGACAAGCTGGTGCTGCTGACGCCGCAGGGCAACATCACGCCGGCGGGCGTGATGCCGCGCGTCAAGCAATTCACCGTGACCGGCATTTTCGAGGCCGGCATGTTCGAATACGACTCCGGTCTGGCCCTGATCAACCTGCGGGACGCACAGAAACTACTGCGGTTTGGCGACGATGTCTCGGGGGTGCGGTTGAAGCTCGACGACCTGTTTCGCGCCCCATTCGTGACGCGTGAACTGGCGAACAGTCTCAGCGGCCATTACTACCTCACCGACTGGACGCAAAGCCATGCGAACTTCTTTCGTGCCGTGGCGATCGAGAAGCGCATGATGTTCCTGATCCTGCTGCTGATCGTCGCGGTGGCGGCTTTCAATATCGTTTCCACGCTGGTGATGGCCGTGACCGACAAGCAGTCCGACATCGCCATCCTGCGCACGCTGGGCGCCAGGCCGTCGTCGATCATGAAAATTTTCATCGTGCAGGGCGCATTCATCGGGGTGTTCGGCACGCTGATGGGCGTGGCGAGCGGCGTGCTGCTCGCGCTCAACGTCGAGACTGTCGTGCCTTTCATCGAGCACATGGTCGGCATGGACCTGTTCCCGGCCGACGTGTACTACATCAGCAAGCTGCCGTCCAAACTGGTATGGAGCGACGTGGGCATCATCGTCGGCGTCTCGCTCTTCATCAGTCTGGCGGCCACGCTGTATCCGAGTTGGCGCGCCTCGCGCATCAATCCGGCGGAGGCGCTGCGCTATGAGTGAGATCGTGCTGCGCTGCGCCGGCCTGGGCAAGACCTTCCGCCAGGGCAGAACCGAGGTGCCCGTTCTGGGCAATATCGATTTCGAGGTTCACAGGGGGAAATCGGTCGCCATCGTCGGCGCCTCGGGATCGGGCAAGAGCACGCTGCTGCATCTGCTGGGCGGGCTCGATACGCCCACGCGGGGCCGGATCGAACTGCTGGGCCAGGACCCCTTCGCCATTTCCGAGGCGGCGCGTTGCGAACTGCGCAATACCGCACTGGGCTTCGTCTATCAGTTCCATCACCTGCTGCCCGAGTTTTCCGCACTGGAAAATGCCGCCATGCCGCTGACCATCCGTCGCCTGGCGCACGAACAGGCCATGGCGCGCGCGGCCGCGGTGCTGAACGAAGTGGGCCTGGGTCATCGGCTCAACCACCGGCCCGGCGAGCTGTCCGGCGGCGAGCGCCAGCGCGTGGCCATCGCGCGTGCGCTGGTCACGCGGCCAGCCTGCATTCTGGCCGACGAGCCGACCGGCAATCTCGACCGTCACACCGCCAACGCCGTGTTCGATCTGATGCGCGAACTGAATCACAAGCACGGGACCAGCCTGGTCGTCGTGACCCACGACGCCGAGCTTGCCGCGCGCATGGACCGGCAGATCAGGCTGGTGGACGGGGTATTGCAGCCCCTCTGAGCGGCGACGCGATGCGGATCACGCTCATCGCGTTCTGTTTCGGCGTCTGGCTGCTGCAACAACAGGCTACGCTGCCCCCCGCTCGCTGGTGGTGGACGCTTCCGCTGCTGGTGGCGGTGCTGTGGGTGCCCCGCTGTTCCAGTCCCGTCCCTGAAACGCTGCGCCGGCTGGCAGTGCTGCTGCTGGGGGTGGCGTTGGGGTTCGCATGGGCCGCATGGCGGGCCGATCTGCGCCTGGCCGACCGGTTGCCGGATCACTGGCAGGGTGTGGACCTTGCCGTGGTGGGCGTGGTGAGCGATCTGCCGCAGGCCGATGCGCGAGGCGAACGCTTTGTGCTGGATGTGGAGCGTACGCTCACGCCCCATGGCCCTGTCCTGCATCGCATCCAGCTTGCGCGTTACTGGCCTCGTGAAGGCGCGCGCCATCCGGTCGTGCAGGCGGGTGAGCGCTGGCAGTTCACGGTACGGCTGAAGCGGCCTTATGGGACGCACAATCCGCATGGCTTCGATCTCGAGGCCTGGATGCTGGAACGCGACATGACTGCTTCGGGTTCCGTCCGCGAACAGCCTGCCCCCCGGCGCCTGGATGCGCGTGCGGCCACGCCTGCCGCGTGGATCGCCGCCACGCGTGCCGCCATCCGTGAGCGGATTGTCGCGACCCTGGGCGATGCGCCTTACGCCGGCGTCGTCGCGGCGCTGGTGATCGGCGACCAGCGCGGCATCCCGAATGCGCAATGGCGTGCCTTCACCCGTACCGGGGTGAATCATCTCCTGTCCATCTCGGGGCTGCACGTCACCATGATCGCCGCCCTCGCGGGATGGGGCGTGGCATTCGGCTGGCGGCGCTGGCCGCGTGCGGCGGAATATCTGCCGGCGCGGCAGGCGGGGCTCTTGGCCGCGGTGCTGACCGCGTGTGCGTATACCCTGCTCGCCGGCTTCCAGGTACCGGCCCAGCGCACCCTGTTCATGCTCGGCGTACTGGCGCTGGCATTCTGGGGACGGCGTGAAGCGCGACCGTTCACGGCGCTGACGTGGGCCCTGTTCGCGGTGTTGCTGATCGATCCGTGGGCGGTGCTGTCGGCGGGTTTCTGGCTGTCGTTCGGCGCCATGGCGGCCATCCTGTGGGCGACGTTCGGACGGGTGAGGCAAGCCGGGACACTGCGAGCCTGGGTGACGGTGCAGGGGGCGGTCACGCTGGCGCTGGCGCCGGCACTACTGCTGCTGTTCCAGCAGGTCTCGCTGATTTCGCCGCTCGCCAATGCCGTTGCGATTCCGGCCGTCAGCTGGCTGGTGACGCCGCTGGCCTTGCTGGGTGTGATCGTGCCGCCGTTGTGGTATGTGGCGGCCTGGCTGATGACCTGGCTGGGGCAGGGGCTCATGTGGGCCAGCACCCTGCCGTGGGCCGTGGCGGCATGGCCGGCGCCGACGGGAGGGGCACTGCTGCTGGCGGTTGCGGGGACGCTGTGGTTGTTGCTGCCGCGCGGCTTCCCGATGCGGGCGATGGGCGGGCTGCTGTGGCTGCCATTGTTGTTTCCGCCGCAGGCGAAGCTTGCGCCCGACACCTTTCAGGCCGACGTGATCGACGTCGGCCAGGGAACGGCCATCCTGATCCGTACCGCGGGCCACACGCTGCTCTACGACACGGGGCCAGCGTTCGCCGACAGCGACGCCGGTGAACGCATGGTCGTGCCCTATCTGCGCGCATCGGGTGTCGGGGCATTATCGGGAATCGTCGTGTCGCACGATGACAACGATCACAGCGGCGGGCTGCAATCCGTGTTGCGGGACATTCCGACAGGCTGGCTGCTGCACGGTCTGCCCGCCGCGAGTCCGTTGCTGACGGGGGCGCCGTCGCCCCGCCATTGCCATCGTGGCCAGCGCTGGCAGTGGGACGGCGTACGCTTCGAAATACTGAATCCTCCCGTCACGGCCTATACGGAATCCGGCCGCCGCGACAATGATTACAGTTGCGTGCTGAAGGTCAGCCGCGGCGGACACAGCCTGCTGATCACGGGAGACGCCGAACGGCGCGGCGAACTCGAACTGATGGAGTCCGGCGCGGACGTGGCGGCCACGGTGCTGGTGGCGGGACACCATGGCAGCCGCACCTCGTCACTGCCCGAATTTGTCGAACGGGTACATCCGCGTTATGGTGTTTTCACGGTGGGCTATCGCAACCGGTTCGGCCACCCGCATGCGCAGGTGACGGCGCGATTCCGCCAGCTGGATTCCGGCATCCTGCGCAGCGACAGGGCCGGGCTGATCCGCCTCACGTTTGGCGAAGCCGGGGTAGAGGCCTCAGAATACCGGCCATCCCACCGCCGTTACTGGCAAACCGCTTTGCTCGATGAATGACACCGCCCGCCCCCGCTGCCATGAAGCCACCGACCTGGAGTCGGCCCGGCAGGCGCTTGCACGCGTGTTGCCGGTGGCGGAAAACGATCTGCCCTGGCGTGCGCTGGCCTATGCGCACAATCAGCTGGGCAGTAGCGCGGCGTTTGCGCATGGGGTAGGCGCAGCCCTGATCGTGGCCGAGCTGCGGGTCGGGGTGGATGCGGTGGCGGCGAGCCTGCTGCATGCCTGCCTGGGCGATGCCTCTGCCATGGAGGCGCCCCTGGATGCCCACCCGGCGGATCGTTCCGGCGCAGCGCCCGATTTCGATGCCACCTTCGGCACGGCGGCACGGCTTGCACGGGGCGTGGCGGCGATGGCGCGCATCGAGACGCTAGCCACCAGCGCCACCGACAAGCGGCTCGATCCGCACGCCCAACTCGAGTCCCTGCGGCAGATGGTGCTGGCCATGGTGGAGGATATTCGCGTCGTGCTGGTCAAATTGGCGGAGCGCACCCATGCGCTGCGCTGCGCGGCCAGTCAGGATGAGGCCACGCGGCAAGCGCTGGGACAGCAGGCACGCGAACTGTTCGCCCCGCTGGCGAACCGGCTCGGCGTGTGGCAGATCAAGTGGGAGATGGAAGACTGGGCGTTCCGCTATCTGGAACCGGATACCTACAAGGCCATCGCCTCGCAGCTCGACGAAAAGCGTGCCGACCGCGAGGCCTATATCCAGGGCATCATCGAGCGGTTGCAGGCCGAAATTGCGCTGCACGGCATCGAAGCCGAAGTCAGCGGCCGCCCCAAGCATATCGCCAGCATCGTCGGCAAGATGCGGCGCAAACGACTCTCTTTCGAGCAGTTGTATGACATCCGTGCGGTACGCGTGCTGGTCAGACACGAGATCGACTGCTACACCGTGCTGGGGCTGGTGCACAACCTGTGGCAGCCGATTCCGGGCGAGTTCGACGATTATATCTCGCAGCCCAAGAGCAACGACTACCGTTCGCTGCATACGGCCGTGATCGGTCCCGAGGACCGCGCGCTCGAAGTGCAGATACGCACCTTCGACATGCACCGTCACGCCGAACTCGGCGTCGCCGCGCACTGGCGCTACAAGGAAGGCGGCCGTCAGGATGTGGCGTACGAGGAAAAGATCGCCTGGTTGCGGCGTATCCTGGAATGGAAGGACGATGTAACCGACAGCCGTGAATTCACCGAGCAGTTCAAGGTCGAACTGTTCCAGGATCAGGTCTACGTGCTGACGCCGCAGGGCAGGGTGGTTGCCCTCGACCGGGGCGCCACGCCGGTGGATTTCGCCTACGCGTTGCACACCGATCTGGGCCACCGCTGCCGGGGCGCCAGGGTCAACGGCGCGATGGTTCCGCTCAACACGATGCTCGAAAACGGCCAGCGCGTCGAGATCGTCACGGTGAAAGAAGGCGAGCCGAGCCGTGACTGGCTGAATCCGGCACTGGGCTATCTGGCCACCCACCGCGCACGCGCCAAGGTGCGCACCTGGTTCCGCCAGCGCGATGTCGGCGAACAGGTTGGCCTGGGGCGCAGCTTGCTGGAGAAGGAACTCAAGCGACTTGGCGTGGGCGACACGAACCAGGAAAAGCTCGCGCAACGGCTCAAGTTCGGCAAGGTGGACGAATTCCTGGCGGCACTCGGCCGCGGCGACATCGGCCAGCGCGATCTGGTCAACGCCCTGCAGGAACCGGGCAAACCGGCGCCTGCGCTGATTCCTGTCACCCGGCCGCGGACACGAGTCAAATCGGGTAATCCGGTCACCATTCCGGGGCTCGGCGACGTGCCGCTGACGCTCGCCCGCTGCTGCAAGCCGCAACCGCCGGACCCCATCGCCGCCTACACCACGGTCGGGCGCGGCCTGACGGTGCATCGTGCCGACTGCGCCTCGCTCAAGCGCGCCAACCCGGCCCGCGTGCTGCCGGCGGAATGGGTGCTCGATGCGAATGCGGCGTTCGAAGTGGATATCCGGCTCAAGGCCTTCGACCGGCAGGGCCTGCTGCGCGACGTATCCGACGTCATTGCCAAGGACCGGCTGGATGTGCTGCGCGTGAATACCGACAGCCGGGATGAATACGCATATATGCAGCTGACCGTGCGGATCAGGGAGCTGCAGCAACTGTCGCGGCTGCTGGCGCGCCTGCAGCATGTGCAGAATGTCATCGAGGTTGCGCGTGGATGAAAGCCGGGGTTCCGGATTGCGATCGGATACGGCGATTCGACGCGCGCCCTGACCTGCCGTGGACGCTCCATTGCCCTCGTGATCGGCTGGATGTCAGGCAGGCGGGTTCAATCCGCAGCCAGAATCGTGCGGGCCAGCTGCCGCAGCCCGCTGAGCGAGAGATCCTCCGTACGGAAGGTCCGGTCCGGGGGCGCGGCCGCATAATTCTTGGCCAGTGATTTGAGGTAGGCCGGGTCGTAATGCTGCGCCAGCAGGGCCGTCACCAGCTCGGGCCATGCCCGCGCATTGGCCAGCGCCTGCCATGCCGCAATGGTTTCGCCGCCGCGCAGGGAAACGAGATGGCCGAGCTGGCGATTGATCATTTCCGGGTCGTGCAGAAAATGCATGTAATCCTCGGTCAGCAGCCGGACCCGCGTGGCCAGCGGAACCTCCAGCTGCACGCAGGCACTGGCGCGCATGGCCGTGATCAGCGCATCGGGTAGCCGCAGCGCGCCGATCTTCTTGCTTTCCGATTCGACGAATACGCAGCGCTCCGGATCGAAGCGGCTGAGCGCGAACCAGATCGCGCTCTCGAAACTTTTTTGCGACGGCTGGACCCGGTCCGGTAGCGCACCCAGTAGCGATCCCCGGTGCGCAGCCAGCGCTTCGAGATCGAGCACCTGCGCGTTCTCGCTGGACAGCGCATGGAGCAGACGGCTTTTTCCGCTGCCAGTGGGTCCGCAGATCACGCGATAGGTAAACCGCGCCGGCAGACGCTCAAGTTCGGCCACGATGTGGCGGCGGTAGGCTTTGTAGCCGCCTTCAAGCTGTTCGGCGGCAAAGCCTATTTTCTGCAGAACGTGCGTCAACGAGCCGCTGCGGCTGCCGCCACGCCAGCAGTAGATCAGCGGGCGATACGATCGGGGCTTGTCGGCGAACCAGGTTTCCAGGTGTTGGGCAATATTGCGCGATACCAGCGCCGCGCCGACTTTCTTTGCCTCGAACGAAGAGACCTGTTTGTACAGCGTGCCTACCCGCTCGCGCTCGGCATCGTTCAGGATGGGCAGGTTGGTTGCGCCGGGGACGTGGTCCTCCGCAAACTCGCCGGGGGAACGGACGTCGATAATGTCAGTGAAGGCGGGAAGGTCTGCTACGGTTGCGGGCAAACGGTGCTCAACTTTCGGAAGAACGTGGGGCGGGCGTAGCGGGGAACAACGAGGACACTGTCGGCGGCCATCGCGCAACAGTTTCGCGGGCGGGGTGCCCTGACCGGTGATGCATCAGGGCAGAAAAACTTGATCAGACGGCTTTCAGCGGGGTGGATCTGCGGTCTTCGGCCCGCCGGCCCGTGACCTTGCGGCGGTCCTCTGCGAGGTACAGGGGCAGGGCTGCATCGCGCGGCGCGACGCGGCGGTCACCCAGGCGGCGTTCCAGCGGAATGAATTCAACGTGATAAACGGGAAGGGCCGGCATGTAAGCGATCCTTGTTTGTCGATATGTTGACAATTCTAGTCAAGATCTCAACAGTTGCACAAGCGAAACCTGACCGGCAAGCCGATTGTTTGCGCCGTCAGTCGGCGTACCGCAACACTTCGGTCAGCCAGGACGAATCAGGCGCTGTTTTTCCCGCTGCCATTCACGCTCTTTTTCCGCGGCGCGCTTGTCGTGCTGTTTCTTGCCTTTGGCGAGCCCGATTTCCAGCTTGATGCGGCCTTTCGAATAGTGCATGTCGAGCGGCACCAGGGTGAAGCCGGCCCGCTCGGTCTTGCCGATCAGCTTGTTGATTTCCGCCGCGTGCAGCAGCAGCTTGCGCGAGCGCGTGGGATCGGGGTGAATGTGGGTGGAGGCGGTAGGCAGCGGGCTGATGTGGCAGCCGATCAGATACACGGCGCCGTTCTTGACGACGACATAGGCTTCCTTCAACTGCACGCGGCCGGCGCGTATGGCCTTGACCTCCCAGCCTTCCAGCACGAGGCCGGCCTCGAATTTTTCCTCGATGAAATAATCGTGAAAGGCTTTTTTGTTGTCGGCGATGCTCATGGCGGGCGGGCTTGCGTACAATCCTTGATTTTACAAGGCTTCAGGCACCCATGGCGCGTGTGGAAAAAACTGTGCTGGTGGCGCACTCCCCCGAGCGCATGTTTGAACTGGTGGATCGGGTCGAGGATTACCCCGCTTTTCTGCCCTGGTGCGGCGGTACCGAGTTGAAACTGCGTGACGAGCACCGCACGGTGGCGACGATACACATTGCCTATATAGGCATCCGTCAGAGCTTCACCACCGAAAATATCAAGACGTATCCGCGCGAGATGCGGATCGATCTGCTGGACGGCCCGTTTTCGGAGCTGGAAGGCAACTGGTCGTTCCTGCCGCTGGGGGACGATGCCTGCAAGGTGGTGTTTCGCCTGCATTATGTGTTTTCCAGCCGTGTGCTGGAGACCCTGCTGGCGCCGGTTTTCAACCATATCACCAACACTTTTGTCGATGCCTTCGTGCGTCGCGCGGACGAGGTCTATGCCGTATGAATGCCACCACGATCAACGTCGAGGTCGTGTATGCCTTGCCCGGGCAACAGGCCCTGTTGCCGGTCCAGCTTGCGGAAGGGGCGACAGTGGGGGACGCGATACGCCAGTCCGGCGTGCTGGAGGCCTTCCCCGACATCGATCTCGCCAGGAACAAGGTGGGAATCTTCAGCAAGCTGGTCAAGCTGGATGAGTCGCTGCGCGACAGGGACCGGGTGGAAATCTACCGTCCGCTGATCGCCGATCCCAAGGAAGTGCGCCGCAAGCGCGCGGCAGAGGGCAAGGTCACCCGGAAGGGCGGCGGCGATGCGCCCGGCGACAAGCCTCCGGGAGCGGGTGCGCCCGAAGCGGCGTAATCCTGTTCGGGCGGTCAGCCTTTATTTACTCAGTCCTTATTTACAGAAGTCGGATACGGCCTTCTGGCTGTTTGCCAGCGCATTGGCGCGCGCGGCATCGTCCATGTAGGTGCGTTGTCCGGCTGCGTCTGTTGTGTAGACACGCGGGTTGTTTTGCAGGGTGCTGAGATGGTTGCGTGCCTTGTCGCAGTTCTCGCGCTGCACGCGCGCCTGTTCGGCTTCCTTGTCGGCCTTGGTGCGCGCTTCGTCGGCTTCCTTGCGGCGCTTCTGGTAGGCCTGGTCTTTGGCATCGAGCGATCGCGTGGCCTGGGACGTGATGTCAGCCTGACCCGCGTCGCCGTGCTTGATGACCTGGGCCTTCAGCGTCGGCGGCTGGTCGGTGTAATGGACCTTGCCCTGGGCGTCCGTCCATTTGTAGAGTTCGGCCTGCGCACTGCCCATTGCTGCCAGGGCGCCCAAAAACAAAAGCCTTCCGGCGTGAATCCGGAAGGCTTTGCTGCAGGGGTTGAGTAATTCAGTCACCGATTTTGAGCATCGGATAGTTGAGCTGGGCCATGCCCTTCTGGGCCTGGTCGCTGGCGCGCTTGGCCTCTTTCAGCACGGTTGCGCTGTCGCCTTTGCCGGCGGCGGCTTCGGCCGCCTTGAGCGCGCTTTCTGCGGTGGTCCACAAGTCATTCCTGGCCTTGACAGTCTTGACGTCGGCCTGGGCGGCGGCGAGCGCGGCCTGGGCTTCGGCGCTGATCGCGGCTTTGGCCGGGGTGGATTCGCTGCTCGACGGCTTGGCATTCATATCGGCGCAGCCAGACAGACCCAGCAGGGCGACGGACGTCAGGACAAGCAAAACTTTGGACATTATTTGATCTCCTCGAGTTGTATGGCGTTCCGTATCGGGCTGTCGAACCGTGAGCCCCGGCAGCTGGAAGGCTGACGCAAAGTTAGCTGCATCACACGCGCGAGTCAACTGTCAGACGTTCGATGCCTCTTGGTAAATTACAACCAAATGGGCAGGGATGTGTTCGCTGGTTTGTGCGGGGTGGAGGGCGCGCGTATAATTCTGCTTTGCGTTTAAGGAAAGCCCATGCGTGTTCTGCAAAAAGCGCTGACGTTCGACGATGTTCTGCTCGTTCCCGCCCATTCCGCCATCCTTCCCCGCGAAGTCAGTCTGTCCACACGGTTGACCCGCACCATCACCCTGAATCTGCCCTTGTTATCAGCCGCCATGGATACCGTGACCGAGGCGCGTCTGGCGATCGCCCTGGCCCAGGAAGGCGGCATCGGCATGATTCACAAGAACATGAATATCGAAATGCAGGCGGCCCAGGTGTCGGCGGTCAAGCGTTTCGAGTCGGGCGTGGTCAAGGATCCCATTACGGTCGCCCCGCAGATGACCGTGCGCCAGGTGCGCGAGATCACGCGGACGAAGCATATTTCCGGCCTGCCGGTGATCGATGGCGGCAAAGTGGTCGGCATCGTCACCAACCGCGACCTGCGCTTTGAAACCCGGCTCGACCAACCGGTGGCGAATATCATGACGCCGAAAGAACGGCTGGTGACGGTGAAGGAGGGCGCCAACCGCGACGAGGCGATGGCGCTTCTGCATAAACACCGGCTGGAGCGCGTGCTGGTGGTGAACGACGCCTTCGAACTGCGCGGGCTGATTACCGTCAAGGACATCCAGAAATCCAGCGAGCACCCGCAGGCGTGCAAGGACGCGATGGGTCGTCTGCGCGTGGGCGCGGCGGTCGGTACCGGCGAAGGCACCGAGGAACGCGTGGCCGCGCTGGTGGCCGCCGGGGTCGACGTGATTACCGTGGATACCGCGCACGGCCATTCCAAGGGTGTGCTCGAACGGGTGCGCTGGGTCAAGCAGAACTTTCCCGAAATGCAGGTCATCGGCGGCAACATCGCCACCGCGGCGGCCGCCGCCGCGCTGGTGGAGCATGGCGCCGACGCGGTCAAGGTCGGTATCGGCCCAGGCTCCATCTGCACCACGCGCATGGTCGCGGGTGTCGGCGTGCCACAGATCTCCGCGGTGGCGAATGTTGTCGATGCCCTGGCGGGCAGCGGCGTCGGAGTGATCGCCGACGGCGGCATCCGCTACTCCGGCGACATTTCCAAGGCGCTGGCGGCCGGCGCCGACTGCGTCATGCTCGGCAGCCTGCTGGCGGGCACCGAGGAGGCGCCCGGTGAGATCGAATTGTTCCAGGGCCGCTCCTACAAGTCGTATCGCGGCATGGGTTCGCTGGGGGCGATGCAGCAGGGCTCCTCCGACCGTTATTTCCAGGACACCGAAAAAAGCGCCGAGAAGCTGGTGCCGGAAGGCGTCGAGGGTCGCGTGCCCTACAAGGGCAGCGTGCTGGCCGTGATCCACCAGCTGATGGGCGGCCTGCGCTCGTCGATGGGCTATCTGGGCACCGCCAGCATCGCCGACATGCACGCCAGGGCGGAGTTCGTCGAAATCACTTCGGCCGGCGTGCGCGAGTCGCACGTGCACGACGTGCAGATCGTCAAGGAAGCGCCGAATTACCGCGTCGAGGGATGAGTACACGGCGGATCATCGAAGCCCTGCTGCTCGCCGCAGGCATGGTTGCGAGCGCCTGGGTGCTGGGGCAGGCCCTGCTGCAATTCAAGCAGGCCGACCGCGGCGTCGAGGTCAAGGGGCTGGCCGAGCGCGAAGTCCCGGCCGATACGGCAATCTGGCCGGTTGCCTTCAGCGAAGCGGACAACGATTTGCCCCGGCTGTATCAGACGCTGCAGGAAAAGAACGCAAAAATTGTCGCGTTCCTTCAGGCCAGCGGCTTCAAGCCTGACGAAATTTCCGTGTCCGCGCCGTCGATCACCGATCGCCAGGCCCAGGACTACGGCAATGCCCAGCTGGCAGAACGCCTGCGGTATACCGGCAAATCGACGCTCACCGTCTATACCCGTCAGGTCGACCGCGTGCGCGAGGCGATGGCGCGTCTGGCCGAACTTGGCAAGCAGGGCATTGCCCTGTCGGCCGAGAACTATGAAAACCGTACGCAGTTCCTGTTCACCGGCCTCAATGCGCTGAAGCCGGCCATGATCGAAGAAGCGACCAAGAACGCGCGCATCGCAGCCGAGAAATTCTCCAAGGATTCGGATAGCCGTCTCGGCAAGATCCGGCGTGCCAATCAGGGCCAGTTCTCCATCGAAGACCGCGACGCCAGTACGCCCTATATCAAGAAAGTGCGCGTGGTGTCATCGGTCGAATACCGCCTCATCGATTAATTCTCACCGGGCCAGCCCGGCCAGTCATGCACCAGAAAATCCTCATCCTCGATTTCGGTTCCCAGTACACCCAGTTGATCGCCCGCCGCGTGCGCGAGGCCGGCGTGTACTGCGAACTGCATCCCAACGATGTCAGTGAGCAATTCGTGCGCGAGTTCGCACCGGCCGGCGTCATCCTGTCCGGCGGGCCGAATTCGGTGTACGAGGAGGAAACGCCACGTGCGCCGCAGAGCGTGTTCGAACTGGGCGTGCCGGTGCTGGGCATCTGCTACGGCATGCAGACCATGGCGGCCCAACTCGGCGGCAAGGTCGAAAACGCCGCCAAGCGCGAGTTCGGTTATGCCGAAATCCGTGCGCGCGGTCACACCGCGCTGCTGCGCGACATCCAGGATCGCGTCAACGACGAGGGCCACGGATTGCTCGACGTGTGGATGAGCCACGGCGACAAGGTCACCGCGCTGCCAGCCGGCTTCAAGACGATGGCGAGCAACGCCGCCACCCCGATCGCCGCAATGGCCGACGAAGACCGCAAGTTCTACGGCGTACAGTTCCATCCCGAAGTCACCCACACGCTGCAGGGAAAAACCATCCTCAACCGTTTCGTGCGCGACCTGTGCGGCTGCGCGGGCGACTGGAACATGCCCGATTACGTCGACGAGGCGATCGGCCGTGTGCGCAGCGAAGTCGGCGGCGATGAGGTGATCCTGGGGCTTTCCGGCGGCGTCGATTCCTCGGTGGTGGCGGCGCTGCTGCATCGTGCGATCGGCGACCAACTCACTTGCGTGTTCGTCGACAACGGCCTGCTGCGGTTGAACGAAGGCGAGCAGGTGATGGCGACCTTCGCGCAGAACCTCGGCGTCAAGGTCATCCATGTCGATGCGCGCGACCGCTTCATGGACGCGCTCGCCGGTGTGTCCGACCCCGAACAGAAGCGCAAGATCATCGGCCGCGAATTCGTCCACGTGTTCCAGGAAGAGGCCGAAAAGCTGCCCAAGGCCAAATGGCTGGCGCAGGGCACCATCTATCCCGACGTGATCGAATCGGCCAGCGCCAAGACCAAGAAGGCGCACACCATCAAGAGCCACCACAACGTCGGCGGCCTGCCCGATACGCTGCACCTGAAACTGCTGGAGCCGCTGCGCGAACTGTTCAAGGACGAAGTGCGCGAACTGGGCATTGCGCTCGGTCTGCCGCACGACATGGTCTACCGCCATCCCTTCCCCGGGCCGGGTCTGGGCGTGCGCATCCTCGGCGAGGTCAGGCGCGAATTCGCCGATCTCTTGCGCCGCGCGGATGCCATCTTCATTGAAGAACTGCGCGCCCATGGCGACGGGGAAATATCCTGGTATGACAAAACCAGCCAGGCCTTTGCCGTGTTCCTGCCGGTCAAATCCGTCGGCGTGATGGGCGATGGCCGTACCTACGATTACGTGGTCGCCCTGCGCGCCGTCGTCACCAGCGATTTCATGACCGCCCACTGGGCCGAACTGCCCTATACCCTGCTCGGCAAGGTTTCCAACCGCATCATCAACGAAGTGCGCGGTATCAATCGCGTCGTTTACGACATCAGCGGAAAACCGCCGGCGACGATCGAATGGGAATAATCCAGGCTTCTTCACGGGCTATCGGCGACTATCGGGAAGTTGTATTAACTTATTGATTATTATAAGTATATGTCACGACATCTATCGGTAACGATTGCTGGTAACCAGAGCAAAGTGTCGGTCAATCTGACGGTAGCCAAAAGCGGTCTCTAAGGATTAGAATTTCTACCGTCAAGCCGTTTTGGCGCATGACGGTAAAAAATCAAGCGAAAAGCTAGATTTCATGCGGGTTACGGGCGGGTTGTCATTCTGAATGTTTGTGACGGTAAAACCGTTGCGCACAAGGGAGAACACCGATGCTCACCGATACCGCACTGAAGAACCTCAAGCCCAAGAGCGCTCAATACAAGGTGGCCGACCGGGACGGCATGTACGTGACTGTCTCACCGGTCGGCACCGTCACCTTCCGTTACGACTATCGCCTCAATGGGCGCCGCGAAACTCTGACGATCGGCCGCTACGGGCCAGATGGCTTGTCGCTGGCCAGGGCGCGTGAGCGCTGCCTGGAGGCCAGGCGTGCCGTGGTTGAAGGGCGGTCGCCTTCGCAGGAGAAGCAGCGCCAGAAGCGCCGGCTTGCTGAGGCCAAGACCTTCGGCGAATTTACCGCCAGGTGGGCCGCCGAGGCGCGCATGGCCGACAGCACGCGATCCATGCGCAAGAGCATCCTCGATCGCGACATCCTGCCGGTTTTCCAGAATCGGCTGCTGACCGAGATTACGGCCGACGACCTGCGTGGGCTGTGCAACAAGGTCAAGGGCAGGGGGGCGCCGGCCACGGCGATCCACGTCCGCGATATCGTTAAACAGGTCTATGGCTTTGCCATTCTGCATGGCGAGAAGGTGGCCAACCCCGCCGACGACGTTGGCCCGTCGTCGATCGCCACCTTCGTTCCGAAGGACCGCGCGCTGTCGCCGAGCGAGATTCGCATCATGCTGTCCCAGATGGAGCATGTCGCGTCGTACCCCACCATCAAGCTCGGCCTGCGGCTGATTCTGCTCACCCTGGTGCGCAAGAGCGAGTTGATCCACGCGACGTGGGACGAGGTGGATTTTGAGAAGGCGCTATGGAGCATCCCGAAGGAACGCATGAAAGCGTCCAAAGCCCATAACATCTACTTGTCGCAGCAGGCGCTCGATATCATGGTCGCCCTGCGCACCTGTGCCGGCGGTTCGCGCTACCTGATTCCGTCGCGCTACGACGCTGACAAATGCATGTCCAACGCCACACTCAACCGGGTTACGCAACTAATAGTCGAACGCGCGAAAACGAACAGCCTGCCGCTGGAACTCTTCACCGTGCACGACCTGCGGCGCACGGGTTCGACCATCCTCAACGAGCTCGGCTTCAACAGCGACTGGATCGAGAAGTGCCTAGCACACGAAGACGGTCGCTCGTCGCGAGGCGTCTACAACAAGGCTGAATATGCCGAGCAGCGGCGTCACATGCTGCAGGAATGGGCCGACATGATTGACGCGTGGACCGCAGGCAAGTCGCACACTCCGACCTTGCTGCCGCCATCGATGAAGGTGCTCACGACGCAGGCCTTGCTTTGACAGGGCGACGCTTGCGTTGGCGTACATCGGGCGAGGGCGCCCGCTTCAGTTGATCAGAGTCTGAGGCCTGCCGCCGCGCGGCTATCCAGGCCTCCACCTCGGCCAGGTCCCACACCACGCAGCGCGCCGTCAGATTGAAGCGGCGCGGAAATTCTCCGTGTCTCTCCATATCGTAGATTGTCGTGTCGGCCAGCGGCACCATTTGACGCAACTCAGTGCGT
>Ga0209922_100264_pt1 | contig 103101 bp, 98 predicted proteins | sample ThiBiot_500_biof_FD_183946 | JGI IMG/M metagenome (GOLD analysis project Ga0209922, IMG submission 183946) | Wastewater bioreactor microbial communities from Cape Town, South Africa - Thiocy_expt_500_biof (SPAdes) | ecosystem: Engineered > Bioreactor > Thiocyanate-remediating > Anaerobic-Aerobic... | reverse complement strand
ACAACGACAAAAGACCTCACCTAGGGCTGGGAGGACTCACTCCCGCGAGCTTCAAGGAAGGTCTTGTGACACAATCTGAAGAGGCGATCCTACGGAACTAGCTTGGTCACAAAATGGGGACCGGTCATGATCAGCAAGCATTACGTTTCCCAGGGGTGGATCTTCATCCCAACGGCGTTGACGGCAACGCTTGCGATTTGGGAATGGACTCGATGGCGCTTGTCAAGTCGATAGCCTTCAGCCTTGCGTTTTAACGCTTCGAACGTCCTTCCGGATTTTCAAGGCAGGGCCATAGAGGGGCCTTGAGGCAACTTGACCAGAGATAATGAGAATGGCAAGCAAAAGTAGGTTACCGGTCATCCCGCTACCGCCGTCTGCATACTCGGATGTTCGCGTGCTACGTGGGCTTAACGACGGTGATCAAGCGACATGCCTCCGATAGGGGGGATGAGAGCTCTGTCCCACCCCGGCATCGGTATTTCGATGCTTCGACGGGGAGGTTCCTTACGCGAGATCCGTTGAAGAATGGGCGGAACTGGTATCGGTACTGTGAAAACAATCCGCTGAAATTCGCTGACTCTGAGGGTTTGGTCCTGGCCGTAGTCGTCGCGATCGCATTGCCTATCCAGGATTCCATTTAGGCTGCGAGAGTGGAATGTACTTTGACGATGATGGTAGGGGTAGCTCGGTTTCAGGAAGCTGGGGACTGGGTATTGGATACGGTGGTGGCGTTTCTGTCGGTATCATGAAACAGCCAGATGTAATGCCGGGATATTCTGAATCATCTTCAGTATCTGCTGAACTTGGATATCTTGGAATTACGGCCGGAGATGATGGTTCATATGGAATGACGATCAGTCCATCACCTGGGATTGGAGGGGGAGTCAGCTATAGCCATACATTCACAAGTGAGAAGCACAGGTATCCGATACCTGCACTGGTTGAAGAAGTCAATTCTTTCTCAGAGCAACGATATGGCCATCCAATTTAGCCTACACCACAAGGGTGGTTCTCAGCGTTGACACGAACATGAGGTCGTATCAAGAAATGCAGACTTGGTGGGCTGGCAGCAGTTTCATATCCGCCTTGCGCATTTTGGGCACTTGATGAGGGGTTATACTACTAAGTTAAGATTCTAATATGACTAATCAAAAATGACCGACATCAATAGCACACTGCTTAATTTTTGCGATGAAATTGGAGATTGGGTTATCACGCGACGCAATCCCCTTGCTAAGCCTCTTACTCAGATCGATTTTGACAACATGGGCGAAGTAGGCCTTGCCATGTGCCACCTTGGGATAAAGCTAGCCAGTATGTCCCCAGGTAATGAGAAAATTGCCCAGAGACTTTTTACCACTGGTGCGCGTGTTTTTGACGTAATTCCTCAGGGGTCGATACCTGAAGGATGGAGGGAGCTGGAATCTATTGAGCAAGTTGCTTCTCGACCTCTTTGGCAACTCTACCTTCTTGTACCTTTGGCCAATTACGAAGAGTTTCGCGAGGACGCATTCCGAGCCATCGTAGGTTTAGAGCTGGACTCGGAAGGACTGGGTTTGCGCGAGGCAGTTGTTGAGTCGGCCTTAGCTGGCAATTGGAGCATCAGTCGAAGCGAGCTGCACGAGCTATCAAAACGACTGAAGAATGGGATGATGAAATTCTCATCTGCTGCTAGTCGAAGACGTATTGAGAAAAAGGTAGCAGACTTCCTTACAAGCTGAGGATTGTTGCAGATCCACCTGAAGGCCTTAGAATGATCATAAGGCACACAATAATACCGGGTGATGTTCTGTCGGTAATCGGGTCCGACTGCGCTCCGATATCTCAAGTCTGACTGGCTCGCAGGATGCACTCGGATATCTTGCCACCTTCGTCTACAACCTTGCCGGACAGCAGATCTCGCGGCTGGATGCCAGAAGCAACAGGATCACGATGTCCTACGACAACGCGGGCCGGCAGGTTTGGATCGCCAACGAACTCGGTTACAAGACGACCACCAGTTACGACGCCGACGGGCGGGCGGTCACCATCCTGGATGCCAACGGTTGGCTGAAGACGATGGTCTACGACAACGCTTCTTGGCTCACGGGAATCCTCTACGGAGATGGCACTCTGGTGACTAACACATACGACTCCTTTGGCTGCAGAACGCAGATGGCGGACTCTACCGGTGTGACGACCTACGCTTACGCGAGAGTTCTTTGGTAAATCCGCAGAATCGTTGGTTTACGATGCAGTACGATGCGGACGGTCGGAAAGCGACGTACCTTGCGGGAGATACTGTTACGGTGCATCAGTACGATCCGGCTTCCCGCCAGACGACTCAGGCAATGTCCAACGGCGGTGGCTCGGTCATGCAGTTCGGAGATACCTGGGATGCTGGAAGCCGTAAGACAAGGCAGACTCGTGACGGCAACCCCGTTACCTACCTGTACGATAACGCGAACCGGCTGACAGGGCAACAGAAGGCAGGAGCATGGGCGACTTTTGTTTACGACCCGGTCGGGAATATCCTGGTGAAGGACCAGCAAGGCTCCTTGATCCAGACGATGAGTTACGATGCGGCAAGTCGGCTGACTTCGATGATCGTCGGCGCAACAGAATACACCTTTGGCTACGACAACAACGGCAGTATGACAGCAGAGAACACTAACGTGGCTGTGCCCCTCTTTGCCTATGACCGTGAGAACCGGTTAAAGAAAAGGACGGAGACGGATGGGACGGTGATGACGAACACCTACGACGGAAACGGTTTGAGGTGGACAAGGCAGAAGCACGGCGAAAACGCAGTAACCTATATTTGGGACGGTTCTGACTATTTAGGAGAAGTGAATAGCTGATGGCGATGTCTGCGGTGTATACGAACTTTGGCAGAAAGCTTGTTCACGAAAATAGGAGCGGGACAGAAACTAAATATGTTTCTGATCCCCTAGGCTCACTCGTTGGCACCTTGGATGTCAATCAGAACGTAACTTCTACTGCTGAATATTGGCCCTATGGCGAAGTTCAAGCCACCACTGGAAATAACCCTTCCCCTTGGGGGTTCGTTGGACTCTTAGGCTACCTAAAGGATTTTGCCTTCTTGCTGTATGTGCGCGCTCGTTTCCTCCTCCCTTCAAGCGCTAGATGGCTTACAAAAGACCCATTGTGGCCCGCTCAGCGAGCTTACTCTTACACCTCTAGACCGGTATCCGAGGTCGATCCTAGCGGCCTCATGTCTAATCCAGGTTGTGATGGTAAGTTGCAAGGATGTCTTGCTAGAGCAAATGAACATATCCGAAATTGTCTCATTGCAGCTGGGATACTCTGCGCTGCTGCTTCTGCAGCATTAATGCTCTGCGTTTTGCTATGCGGTGGAAATCCTGCATGTATTGTTTTTGGTTGTGGCCTACTTAGGCAAGGCTGGTATTTGGCATGTTTAGCATTGCCATTTGCTTGCCACCTCGAGATGAGACAGGAAGTATGTCAATGCTATTCTGACTATAATGAATGCACCACCCAGGATGCTATTTTGATATGGCTGGATGCATAACTTATTGCCCAGGAATTCAAAACTTATCCGATCTGATCGATTGCCTCACTAAAGGGCCAAACGGGACAGGAATTAACGTCGCTTAAACCAAACAATGCCAAAAGACAATATTCGAAGAATTACTATCATTGCAACAGTTTTTCTAGTTGCCATTGCCGTAACGCTGCTAGCAGCGCCAGTCAGTATTTCCTGGAAGATCATCGCCTTCGTCCTGCTGGTATGTGGTATTAGTGAACTTATATCAATAAGCAAGTATATGTAACCTGTTACCTCTTAGAGATTGATAAATCAATACGACTTCACTTAGGATATTTGCCTAGGCTTAGATTCTTCCTCGCAAGTCAAGAGCTATGTCTGTTGCTTGCCCGCAGTTCAATAATCGTTTGACCTTGTCATTCGGTTTGAGCCTTGCCTCATTCATTAGCTCATATATCCAATCGAGCCCACCGCCTTGTAGCTCAGTTAAGGCATACAGCGTTTGCGAACATTGCCGCCTGATCCAAGCATAGGAGCACCCGACCGACTCCAGCACGATGTTCGAGAGCTTCAGGATGTGCCGCCTCGTCGCAATCAAGTCTTCCCACTGACCTGCCCCGCTTTGAGGCACATTTTTAAGAGCAGAGTTTCTCCTTCATTCTAGGTTGCTCAAAGTTCTTTGCGTAATTCGCGGGTGCGACGTAGCCGAGTGACGAGTGGGGTCTTTCTTGGTTGTAGAAGTTCCTCCAGAGGGTGAGTTTAAGCTGTGAGTCTGCCAAGTTGTGGAAGAGCTCGGCATTGAGGAATCCGGCTCTGGGTTCCTGAGATCGCCAGCCACACGGTGAGGGAGTTCGCCACAAACTCAGGCCCATTGTCGCTTCTGAGATACTTGGGCTCGCCTCTGTCCTTGAAGAGCGAGGCGAGAACTTGACGGACCTTGGGGGCCTTGATGCTGGTCGCCGCCTCCAAAGCCAGACATTCCCGGGTGTATTCGTCGATGACTGCCAGAATCTTGAGGCGGCTGCCATTCAAACAAGTATCGTGGACGAAGTCCAGGCTCCAGACCTCACCCGGAGCGTTTGGGCTATCTGGCATCGGCATGCCCTTGCGGCGTTTGCGGGTTTTCGGCTTCACATTGAGTCGTAGCTCCTTCCAGAGCCGGTGGACCCGCTTGGGGTTCAAAGGTGCGAACTCCTGTCTCAGATGCGCCCAGGCACCTCTGTAGCCCATGCCAGGGCGCAGGATCTGATGGATGCGAGCCTTGAGCGCTCCGTCCCTGTCGGGCATGGCGATATAGCGCACGCTGGAACCGGAGATCCCCATCGCCCGGCAAGCATGGCGAAGGCTCAAACCCTCGCGCTTCAAGAACTCGGCCCCCGACCGGCGCTCGGAGGCCGAAACCCATTTTTTCTTAGCAGCTTCCCCGTGGCGTCCAGCTCTAATGCCTGGTTGGCCACAATCCGCTTCAAAGCTGCGTTCTCGGCCTCTAGCTCCTTCAGACGGCGCACGTCGTCCGTCTCCATTCCAGAATACTTGCGCTTCCACAAGTAGAACGTATTCTGGCTGATACCGTGCTTGCGGCAAAGCTCAGCCTGGCTGATCTGGCCAGAAGATGCTTCTTGGAGGATGCGAACAATCTGCTCCTCGCTGAACCTGGATTTTTTCATGAGCCTCCTTAACTGGAGACTCTACTAATTCAAACGATCCTCACAATGGGGGGCAGCTCAGTGTTGGTCTGCCCCCATTCGTGAAGACATTTTAAGATGAGATCTCCGGGGTTGACGAAATGGGTTCTATCTGAAGTTTGGAATGGAGGGAGGGCTTAACCCGACCGGAGTTCCAGACTTGCGCGGCGACCCGAGGGGGTAGATTTCCCAAACTGGAATGGGGACGAACCTCGTTGTGCCAGCGCCGCCAGATCGCAGCCTTAATCTGGGCATCAGCGACGTTTGCAAAGACCTCGACTCCCAAGTGTTCACGACGAAGCGTCGAGTGGAAAGACTCCACGAAGCCGTTTTGCCACAGCGAACCCGGAGCGACAAAGTGACTCGCCGAACCCAACTCCGAGAGGAACACGGTCAAAAGCCGGGCGATGAACTCAGACCCATTGTCCGAGCGAACGAAGGCAGGAGCACTGCGTTCTTCAATAAGGCGAGCCACGACCTCGCGAACCCGGGCGGGTGTCCACCTCCAAAGCAAGGCACTCCCTGGTGAACTCGTCCATCACCGACAGGATCATGAGCTTCGAGCCATTCAGACACGCATCATGGATGAAGTCCACGCTCCAGACATGGTTCGGATGCTCGGCTTTGAGCGCGATGGAGTTACCTGTGCGTCGCTTGCGATACCGCTTCACTCGGCCAAGCTTGAGTTCCCTCCAAACGCGATGCGTCCGCTTGACATTCAGCGGGTCGAACTCCTGTGTGACGAATGCATGCGCCATTCGGTAGCCCATATTGCCTTCAATGGACCATCCTTGTCAGGCGCCGGATCCCGGTACGGCGCAGGGGACGATATCCCGACGATGAAGCAGGCACGTCTTGCCTTCACGAACTCAAGCATCATCGGTTGCTCTCCCGCAGTTCGCTGGGAAGCGTCCAGGCGTTTTTTCGGAACACCTTCTTCACCGCAGATATCTCAATATCTCGCTCTGCAAGCAGGATCTTGAACTGCTCGTTCTCGCGCTCCAACTCCCGAAGACGCTTCACGTCGTCCGTCTCCATGCCTGAATACTTGCGCTTTCACAAGTAAAGCGTGTTCTGGCTCACGCTATGGTCTCGGCAGACTTCTGCCCGCGTCTTCGGCCACTGGCCGCCTCCTGCAGAATCCGGACAATCCGCTCTTCGCTAAACTTCGACTTCTTCATGAATCTCCTTAACTTAAGGTCGAGGAAAACTCATCTTAAAATATCTTCACCAACGGGGCAGACCAGGTGATCATTCGGTCGATCGTGAACCGTGTCGTGATGATTGACCCGAGGGGAGTCTCAGATTCACTGAGAATGATTGAGACAAGACTTGAGCGGCCAAAGGGTTAGGGATTTTATGAGGATGGGCCCGCCGGTGGCTTTTAGGAAGAGACCCTCCATGCTAGGTAGTGCGTAACGGGTGGAGGAGAGTTCTCCGGCGTTGACGAAGGTTTCGATGGAGCCCCGGTCGAGAAGAATCTCTACGCTCTGTATTCGATCGGTAAGGTGGCCGGTGGCGGCGCCGGAGACGAATCTATTTGGTAAGAGGACAACGGATTCGCCGCGGAGGGAGATCACGAGGCTGGCGCCCTCGGGAATCTCCACTTCCGCTTTTAGGTGATAGAGGTCGCCGGATTCGGCGAGGGTTTGGGCGGCGCCTTCCGAGAGGCGGAGGTCTTTCCAGTTGGTGGGGGAAAGGTGGAGGGAAGCGATTTCTGGGATGGGGTTCCGGTACAAGCGAGGGCCCTTCGGCGAGGAATGAAGTGTCAGGTCACAAGGGAAACTGACTTGTTGGTTGAAGGGCATGCCCGGGAAGAAGGAGCCGCGCATCCAGGCGGCTTGGACTCTTCGGCCCTGGGGGGCATCATGCCAAGACTGGGTGGCATAGAAGTTGGGGCCGAGGTCGCATGTCTTGCGCTCGCCTTCCTCCTTGTATTCGAATCCGTCGAAGGTTCCCACCGAGTAGACGCCATTGCCCTGGATGAGCACCCACTTCTTTTGGTTGGGATCGCCATCGAGGGGGAGTTCGAAGAAGTCGGGGCATTCGAAGGAGTTGGGGATGGGGTGGTGTTCGTCCTTCCAATGCAGAAGATCTGGGGACGTGAGGATGTGGTAGGCGCCATCTCCGTACATGATCATGACCCAGTGTCCGCCCTTCTTTGGTCCGTACCAGAACACCTTGGGGTCCCTTTCTGGACGGTTGAAGGTGGGGTTGCCGGGATAGCGGGTCCAGGTCCGGCCTTTGTCTAGACTGTAGGAAAGGCACTGGCTTCGGTTGTCGAACCGGGACCAGAAGGCAATCATCGGCGGATGCTTCGGATCTTTTCCTAGGCCGGAGGTGTTCTGCTCGTCTACAACGCACGTTCCAGACTGGACTCCCGACTCCAGGGATTCCTCATAGAAGGCGGGCTCAAGTTCGGTCCAATGGATGAGGTCCTTGCTTACGGCGTGGAGCCAGCAGGTGGCCCAGCGTTGAGCGAAGAGGTGCCATTCTCCATCGTAATAGATCAGGCCGTTAAGGTCGTTGATCCAACCTTCCTGGTGTTCTTTAGGTTCCAGGCGATCCATGGTCCACTGGCGGGCGGTGAAATGGAATTGGGGGCGAAGAGGCTCTTGGTAGAGGGGCCATTTGCTGACGGGCATCCGCTCAGGGCGATCGGTCTGGACGATGCTCTCGACATTGATATGGCCCCAATCTCCGGAGGCTTGGTCGGTTATTTTTAGGGTTGCGCGCTGGCCATGCCATGGGCGGACGTCCCAGGTTTGAAGCTGTAGATCGTCCGATCTTCGACCGGTGGCCCGCTTGACGGTCTTGCCATTGACGATGAGATCCATGCAGGTATATCCCTCGTAGTCTCCGCCGGCGATCAGGAAAGAGATGTAGTTTCGCTCAAGGGTGAATGCAGGTGAGGTGAGATGGCCCTGGGGTTTATCGCCTTCTTGTTCACTGCTGATGGTTGAACCGGCTCTGGAGCCCCGAATCTCCAGCTTGACCGCCACATCCGAATCTACGGGTCCATTCCCAAACGCCGTTCCATCCACTTTCCAGCCTCCAAAGTCGCTTTTTCCCAGTCTGGGAACTCCGATATCGGCCCGGTCCGAACCTAGCGGGCCGAGGAGCGCAGTGAGGAGGAGGGCGACCATTCGAATTTCAGCTTAGCCCGTGGTGGGTGGACAAGTCCATTCTGGAGTAGCATCCAGGTCGTGAACTCCGAACTCATCGCGGCGGCCGAAGCGGGCGACTTGGCGCAGATTTCCATTCTTTTGGCGGGTGGGGCCGATATCAACCAACGGGATTCGCGGGGGAGAACCGCGGTTCTGGCGGCCACTCATGCGAAGCAGGTGGAAGCGGTTCGCACTTTGATCGAGGCGGGCGCCGATCTCGACTTACAAGATGAGCGTCGCGACAACGTTTTGCTGTATGCGGGGGCGGAGGGGCTTTTGGAGATCGTTCGGCTGGCCATCCAGGCGGGGGCGAATCCTCGGATTACCAATCGATACGGTGGGGTGGCGCTGATTCCGGCTTGCGAGCGCGGGCACTTGGATGTCGTTCGCGAGTTGCTGAACACGTCGGACGTGGAGGTGAACCACGTCAACAACTTGGGCTGGACGGCGTTGATGGAGGCGATCGTGCTTTCCAACGGCGGGCCGGTTCACCAGGAAATCATTCGGTTGCTGATTGAGGCGGGAGCGGACGTGAACATTCCCGATAAGGAGGGTGTGAGCGCGCTTCGGCATGCCCAGGCGCGGGGTTTTCGGGAGATCGTGGCGATGCTGGAGGGGGCGGGTGGTCGTTAGGACTAGGGTTCTTGGGCTTAAAGGGGGCATAGTAGAGAAGTGGAAAGAGTTCGATTCTCCGCCAACATCTTTCGTCCCGGTGGCACCGACGAGGGCGCGCCTTGGATGTTTTTGAACTTGCCTGACGATGCCAGTCAGAAGTTGCCCAGCCGCAGCATGGTTTCCGTGGAAGGGACGTTTGCGGGGACGGCGTTTTTCACCACGCTCATCCCGGATGGGAAAGGGGGGCATTGGCTAAAGGTGAAGCCGGAACTTTCTGAGGTTTCCGGAGTTCGGGCGGGCGATCTGGTTGAAGTGGAATTTACACCGATGGCGAAGGAGCCGGAGCCCGAGGTGCCGGACGACTTTCAGGAGGCGTTGGATTCCGCGCCCGAGAAAGCTCAAGAGACTTGGCGGTCGATCACTCCGCTGGCTCGGCGCGACTGGGTTTTCTGGGTGGTTTCGGGGAAGAAGGCGGAGACGCGCGTGAAGCGAATTTCTGTGGCAATCTCCAAGATGACCGCCGGAAACCGACGCCCTTGCTGTTTCGACCGGACGGGGATGTATGACAAGAGTCTGAGTAGCCCGATTCCTGATTTGGACGGCGGCTAGACGGGGCGACCCTCGATGGCTACCACTCTGGCGAAGACGTTTTCTATTCCCACCCAGCCATTTACATGGCCCTTATTGTTCGATATCTGAAACAGCCAGCGTCCGCCTTCTTGTTTCTTTCCTGTAACGAGGTGGGTGAAGTGGCTGCCGCGAACCTTGCACCACACAATGTCTCCCTTTTGGACTTGGTCGGCGTCCGTCACAGGCGCGTATTCGCACTCCTGATTGCTATATATCTTAGGGACCATGGAGTTTCCTTTTTCTCGGAACTTCACATGCTGGCCGGAGGCTAGGCGCGCCTTGTAGGCTTCGCGACCGCGAAGCACTTCCTCTTTTCGGTTTTTAGACATCTTATGACTCCTTCTCGCCGCGATCGGTCTAGGTTGTGGCGGCGTGGTTTGGTTTATCAGGGTTCCTTTCGATCGATCCCAGGTCAGGGGAGGGAGCAATGAGTTCGGAACAAGATTTTCTCGGAAGTGGCCGTTGGGCCGGTGCTTCCGATGGGTGAAATGTACCTTCTTTGCTATGGAGCGGAACGGGACGATCTATCCGCTGAAAGGTAACCTGCCATCACTGGCCATGGAAACCACGCTGTATGAACAAGTTGGTGGATTCGACCGAATCCTTGCGCTCACCGTTTGTTGGCATGAGCTCTGTTTGGCCGATCCGGGGGCGGCTCACCCTTTTGAGCATGAGCTGCATCCTCATCACGACGAGCGATTAGCGGCGTACTTGGCGGAGGCTCTGGGTGGACCTGCGCTTTATACGGCCGGATATGGGGACGAGACGTACGTTCAGAGGCTCCATGCGGGAAATGGAGTTCATATCGAGTTGGACGAAGCCTGTTTACGGTGCTTCGATCAGGCCCTTTTGGATGTAGGCGTGCCTGCCGTTGCCGCCGAGTCATTTGCGGCTTACTTTCGAAGAGTGACAGAGGCGATGCGGATGTATGGCGATACGTCCGCGGCTGTCCCGGATGGATTACCGCTTCCGAAGGCGTAGATCGAATGTTGAGTCGATCTAGGTTCACGGTCAATGGTCCTGATGCCCGGTCGGGACAATTGTTAATTCATTGCACCTGTGTCAAGATCGTGGCTTATGACCAGTTTGCTTTTTGCTGCACTTGTTTTTCAGGGTTCCACTGCTGTTTCCGGGCACACCCGTGAGGTTGCTTGCGTCGCGACCTCGCCGAAGGCGGCTTTGGCGGCGAGCGGGTCGGCGGATTTGACGGTTCGGTTATGGGATCTCGATTCGAAGAAGTTGCTCGTTTCTTTGGAAGGCCACGGTGGGGAAGTTGGGGCGGTGGCGTTTAGCCCGGACGGGAAGCTGTTGGCTTCCGGCGAGCGTTATAACAAGGTGAAGATTTGGGATGTCGCGGCTCGGAAGGAACTCCAGACCTACACCGACATTGAAGCTCCAGTTCAGAGCATCGTGTTTTCGACGGATGGCAAGCGGGTCATTGCAGCGTGTAAGGACAATGCGGTTCGGATTTGGACGGTAGGGGCCAGCGCTGGAGCCAAAAAGTTGGCCCTCAAGTATATGGCTAACGCGGTGACGGTCACTCCAGACGGAAAATCGATCATCTCGGGCGACGATGGCGGACACATTATCTTTTGGGACGCTACCACGCTCAAGCAGACTCGTGGCCTCGCTCACGGTTCGGCGGTCCGCACTCTTGCGATCTCCGGCGACGGCAAACTCCTTGCCTCTGGCGCTTGGGGAACGCTTAAAGTCTGGGATGCGGCAACGGGCAGCGAGAAGGCGTCGGCCAAGTGCGAGGCGAACTCGGTCTGCTTTGCACCGGACGGCACGAAGGTCTATGCGGGGACTCAGGACAACTTGGTGGTCTGCTTCAACACGTCGGACCTGAGTCAAGCTTGGAAGCAAGAATCTCACGATCGCCCGGTTACCGGGGTGGCCATTACCGCCGATGGGAAGACTCTGGTTTCCGGCAGCATGGATAAAACCTTGCGCCTTTGGCCGTTGAAGTAGGCGCGCTCAACCACTAAATGGCCCCCGGTTCCCATAGGAAACCGGGGGCGGTATTTTGCCGTTTAGCTTTGAAGATCGAACCGGTCAAGGTTTGTGATCTTGGTCCAGGCAGCGACGAAGTCTTGGATGAACTTCTCTTTTGCGTCTTCGCTGGCGTAGACCTCGGCGAGGGCGCGGAGGATGGAGTTCGAGCCGAAGACGAGGTCGACTCGGGACGCGGTCCATTTGACTTCTCCGGTTTTGCGATCCCGGCCCTCGAATGCGTTCTTTGCTTCGTTGGTTACGGACCACTTTACGCCCATGTCCAGGAGGTTCACAAAGAAGTCATTGCTCAGGACGCCCGGGCGGTCGGTGAAGACGCCTTGGGTGTTTCCGCCAATATTGATGTCGATGGCACGGAGACCGCCGATGAGAGCGGTCATTTCGGGAGCGGTGAGGGTGAGGAGTTGGGCCTTATCGATGAGCAGATGCTCGGCGGGGATTGAGTATTGCGCCTTCTGATAGTTGCGGAATCCGTCGGCCTTTGGCTCTAGCGGCGCGAAGGAATCCACATCCGTTTGATCTTGAGTCGCGTCGGTTCGTCCGGGGGTGAAGGGAACCGTTACCTCGTATCCGCCTGCTTTTGCCGCTTGCTCCACGCCAGCATTGCCAGCGAGGATGATGAGGTCGGCGAGGGAGACCTGTTTACCGCCGGTGGCGGTGCTGTTGAACTCCGCTTGGATTCCTTCCAGGACGGTGAGGACCTTACTCAGGACCAGGGGCTGGTTAACTTCCCAGTCCTTTTGCGGGGCCAGGCGGATGCGGGCGCCGTTTGCGCCGCCGCGCTTGTCCGACCCACGGAAGGTAGAGGCGGATGCCCACGCGGTGCCGACCAACTCCGAAGTGGTGAGCCCAGAAGCGACGACTTTCGCTTTGAGGGTGGCTACGTCGGCATCGTCGATCAACTTGCCGACAGGGGCAGGAACGGGGTCTTGCCAGATCAGCTCTTCCTTTGGCACTTCCGGTCCCAGGTAGCGAGATCGGGGGCCGAGGTCTCGGTGGGTGAGTTTGAACCAGGCTCGGGCGAACGCTTCGGCGAAGGCTTGGGGGTTCTCCAGGAAGCGGCGCGAGATCTTCTCGTAGATCGGATCGAACCGGAGCGAGAGGTCGGTGGTGAGCATAGTGGGGAGCCTCTTTTTGGACGCATCGTGGGCATCGGGGATGATGGCTTCGGCGTCTTTGGCCTGCCACTGGTGCGCACCCGCGGGGCTCTTGGTCAGTTCCCACTCGTACTTGAATAGAATCTCGAAGAAGCTATTGCTCCACTGGGTGGGGGTGGTGGTCCAGGTGACTTCCAGGCCGCTGGTGATAGCGTCTCCGGCAAAGCCGGTGGCGTACTTGCTGCTCCAGCCAAGGCCCTGCTCTTCAAGCTCGGCGGCTTCGGGATCGACTCCCACGTGGTCAACCGTTCCGGCGCCGTGCGTTTTGCCAAACGTGTGTCCGCCGGCGATAAGGGCCACGGTCTCCTCGTCGTTCATGGCCATTCGGGCGAAGGTCTCTCGGATGTCCTTGGCGGCGGCGACGGGATCGGGGTTCCCGTCGGGACCTTCGGGATTTACGTAGATCAGGCCCATTTGGACGGCGGCGAGAGGATTTTCCAGGTCGCGTTCGCCAGAGTAGCGGCTGTTGGGATTGTTGCTGAGGGCCACCCATTCGGTTTCGCGACCCCAATAGACGTCTTGATCCGGCTCCCAGGTGTCTTCTCGTCCTCCGGCGAAGCCGAAGGTGCGGAAACCCATGGTCTCCAGCGCGACGTTTCCGGTGAGGATGAGGAGGTCTGCCCACGAGATCTGTTGTCCGTACTTCTGCTTGATGGGCCAGAGCAACCGACGGGACTTATCGATGTTGACGTTGTCCGGCCAACTATTGAGCGGCGCGAAGCGCTGCTGGCCCCGACCGGCGCCCCCTCGACCGTCGCCGATTCGGTAGGTGCCTGCGCTGTGCCAGGCCATGCGGATGAACTGGGGACCGTAGTGGCCGAAGTCGGCGGGCCACCAGTCTTGAGAGTCGGTCATGAGCTTGCGGAGATCGCTCTTCAGTGCTTCGTAGTCCAGTTTTTTGAACTCTTCGCGATAGCTGAACGCATGGCCGAGGGGATTGGACTTAGCGGAGTGCTGGTTTAGAAGATCGACACGCAACTGGTTTGGCCACCAGTCTCGGTTTTGGGTTCCGCTACCGGTTCCCGAAAATGGGCACTTGGATTCGTTTGACATAGTTCTGTTTGTTGTTTTGCTTATGAGTTTTGCTGACAGGTGGGGCAGAGCCCCCAGTACACGACTTCGGCCTCATCGATGACAAAGCCGTGATCTTCCGAAGGTTGCAGGCATGGAGCATGGCCCACCGCACAGTCGATATCGACGGTGGCGTAGCATCTGCGGCAAATGAGGTGATGGTGGTTATCTCCTACCCGCGTTTCGTAGAGGGCCGGACGACCGGCGGGCTCTATTCGACGGATGATGCCGGCGGCGACGAGCGCGTTGAGATTGTCATAGACGGCTTGCCGCGAGAGCTTGAGGCGCCGTCTGGCGGCCGCTGCGATGAACTCGGCATCGCGATGCTTGCCTTCGTGTTCCAGCACGTCCAGAACGGCAAGCCGAGGCGCGGTAAGGCGCATCTTCGACTTGCGGAGCAGTTCTTTGACCTCAGGATGCACATCGCCATTATAGCATGATATCTGTACAAAGTACAGATAAGAGTTGGGTTCTTAAATTGGGATTCGGCAGGGAGTAGTGGGGAAGACGTATACTGGTCGCCGTCGTCACCGTGGATGGCAGTAGGTAACTGTGAAACGGGTCGGCATTCTTAATAGTGGGGGCGATTGCTCCGGTCTAAATGCGGTGATCGCTTCGGCGGTCAAAACGGGGCATGCGCTCGGCTACGAGCTCGTGGGATTCCTGAAAGGTTGGGAAGGAATTTTGGACCCGATGATGTACCGTGCTCTTACTCCCGAGTCCGTTCGCGGCATCAGTCATCTTGGGGGCACCATTCTGGGCACGGTGAACCATGGCCGTTTTGGGGCCAAGCAGGGAGCGGGAGACTCGCGCCGGATTCCGGCCGAGATTTTGAAGGCAGCGGCGGATAACCTCAAGAAAATCGAAATCGACGGATTGATCGTGATTGGCGGAGATGGGACGTTGAGCGGGGCGGTTCAGCTTCAGGAGCATGGGGTCAAGATCGTGGGGGTGCCGAAGACGATCGATAACGATTTGATGCTGACCGCCCGTACGTTTGGCTTTAGCACCGCCGTGCAGGTGGTGGTAGATGCGCTGGATCGCATTCATACGACGGCCACCAGCCACGAGCGTGTGATCTTTGTTGAGACGATGGGGCGTCACACGGGTTGGATTGCCTTCCGCGCAGGACTCGCCGGTGGGGCTCACGCGATATTGGTTCCGGAGTTTGAATTCAAGGTTGCGGATTTGGTCGAGTTCCTTCGGCAACGTCAGGCGATGTATCGGTCGTCGGTGATTGTGGTGGCGGAGGGGGCTCGCGTTGGGGCGAGCGAGGTCTATCAGAAGGCCGAGGCGGAACGGGAAATCAAACTCGGGGGGATTGGCAATCACCTGATGAATATGGTTGAGGCGATGGCTCCGGGTGAGTTTGAGATGCGCAACACGGTCCTGGGGCATATTCAGCGGGGAGGAACTCCCACGGCGGCCGACCGCGTGGTCGCCAAAGCCTACGGTTGCGAAGCCATGAAGGCATACCATCGAGGCGAATACGGCACGGTCGTCGCCTACGTGAACCAGCACATGGTTACCGTCCCCATCGAAGCCTGTACGGGCGCCCTCAAGGAAGTCACGAGCGACTCTCTAGAGTACGTCACGGCCCGAGACCTGGGCGTTTTCGTTCACTGATGAGGCGGGACCAGCGGAGAGGTTCCTTCCTCGTAAGTTCGGCTGGCCACTCCCTGGCATCTTGCCGCGCGTGCAGATCCGTCAAGGATGGGTATTCATTCGTTTCAACCAGTTTGGGCTTCAACTGGCAAATCTGGCACGGCGTTCTGGCCCGGTCCCGCGAAAAGTAGAAGGTTCCCATCTGAGTCTTCCACGATAAAGGTCCTTGCTCCCCAAGGCTCGCGTCGAAGTTTTTGGAAAAACTCGACTCCCGAGTCAGTGAACTCCAGATAAAGCCTCTTGGCATCCGGGGTCAGAAGGGTGGCCGCTAAGAGCGAATCGGCTTTCATCACCTTAGGCGAAAACGGAAGCTGAGAAACAACCCGCAGGTTCAGCGAGACACCATCGCGCTGGACCTGACCGTAGAAGGGTGGTTCGCCGTACTGAAAGGCGACCTGAAATCCCAATCGGCGGTAGAACGCCAGCGAGGCTTCCATGTCGGTCACAAACAGCTGGGGCTCCACTCCGGTGAATCCAACCAAAGACGAACTGGGTGAGGAATCACCTGTCTGAACGCCCTCAAGCATCGACTTCCAATTCTCAAAACCCTCCCGTCGGGCAACAACCTCCTGAGCCTCGGTCAAAGTGAAGGAACTCTCCAATATCTCGGAATCCGCACTGGATTCAAAACAGGAAAGGTAGGTGCGAAGAATCGCTGCAACGGGATAGTGCTTCTGGCGATGCCAACGCACGATTTGCTTGGCTTGTTTACGAAGGTTTTCGAGGCTGGACACAGCAGATCCTTGTAGGTGGGCATTGCCGTTCGGATCGAACCTTTGCTTCCTACCGTCGCAAAGTCACTCTATCACATTTAGCCAGGTTTGGAGGCGTTAAGAACCGGCCAAAGGATGAAGTCGGTATTGGTCGGGTCAATTCCGTGGAGTTTCAACAGGAGCGCAATTTGGCCCCTATGAAATGTTCCGTGGTTGGTTACCTGCATGAGGGTTTCTTCGACCGTCAAGTAGAAGGGGCCGATTCGGGTTTCGTGCGTGATCGTTTCGGCCAATCTCTGGGGAGTCAGCGCCTCGATGAGATCCTCGTATCGGGCGGCTACCTCGTAGTGATGCTCGATGATTTGTTGAGACGTTTCGAACTGCTCGACGGGGATATCGGGGGCGGGCTCCCCCATCAAGCGAGCTCGGTAGCGATCAGGTACCAGAACCATGTGGGCGGCCTGTTGTCGGACGGAGCTAAATGGCCCGGCGAACTCCTGATGAAACTGAGCTTGAGATAGCTGACAGACTTGCTCCAAGGCTTGTAGAGTGGCCCATTGATCGTAACGAATCAGTCGGACGATATCCATTGCAAATGAGCATATCTAACAGGGAATTCCCGTTCCGTGACAATTTGACCTTCGGAACATATTTTGCCAATATCGGGGAGCGAACGAGGCAGGATTTTCGGCTATGTAACAATGGCAGGGGAACTCTTGCCGATGCCGATCACCACTCTAACTTTTGCCCTGTCCCTTGTCACGCTCCAAACTTCACCTATCGAAGCGGCAATTGAATACAGTCCCTATAACTGGTATCGATCTGCCGAATACTCGCAAACTGCAAATCCGGGAGGGTATTTGAAGGTTGGCTTTACCGGGTCGCAGATTGCGGTGAATTTGGACGTTTCACCCCTTACGGCAGCCAACGTTCCGGCGAGCCAATATCCGGTTATTCGGTATTCGGTCGACGATGGTCCACCAACGACTCAGCAACTGACGCCGACGACAAGGAGCATTCAGTGCGCGAAAGGGCTGGCAAGCGGCAGCCACCGATTCCAGTTGGAGTATGTGGCGGGCTATGTTTTTCTGGATTTCTGGACCCCAATCAACGTGGTGCGAGTTACTGGATTCACTCTGGATGCGGGCGCCTCCCTTGTCAAACCGAGTCGGGCTGAGATGAAGCCTTCCCGTTATGCGCTGTTTTTAGGGGACAGCATTACCAACGGAGACGACAATATCGCGACGTTTGCCGGGGGCATTACCAACAACGTCGATACGCAGGACGCAACGCTTGGATATCCGGTGGTGGTGGCGGCGGGAATTGGTGCGGAATATGGAATCGTCGCCTATGGTGGGGCATCCTGGGATCATCGCGCGGCGGATGGTCATACGCCCGGACTGATGACTTCCTTCTCGATGCTGGACAGCATTCATTCTCGTTTGGTGGAAGGAAAGTTCTCACCGATTCCTAACGACATCTTCATCAATATGGGAGAGAACTCTCCACCTTCGGGCGATGATGTGCCGAAGCTGCTCGGGGCGCTTCGGGCGGCGAGCGATATGCGTACACATATCTTCCTGATCGTGCCTTTTTCCGGGAGATCAAGGCCAGAATTGGTCGCGGGATTCAAAGCCTATCAGACCGCGTCGCCCGGGGACCGCCAGACTTATGTGCTCGATCTTGGCAACAATCCATATCTTCCGACCGGTCGAGCGACGACTTACTCGGTCGATGGCCAGCACCCGCTGGCTAGCCTTCACGCGATTTTGGGCGCGCAGCTGATTGCCGCAAGAGCGGAGAAGATTTCCGGTCGCTGACGGCTACTGGATGGGACGGACTTCGATTCCGAAGCCATATTGCTCACCAAAAAGTGCCGCCGGATGGAGGGAAGCGACTTCGACGGCTTCTTCGATGGTGTCGGCTTCCACGATAAAGAAACTGCCGAGCTGTTCCTTGGTTTCAGTAAAGGGGCCGTCCGTGACGCTGGGTTTGCCATTCTTCGGGCGAATTGACTTCGCCTGGTCGATGTGATGCAGCGCCTGCTCTTCCAGCACCTTTCCTGTTGCCCGGAACGGCTCACATTGGGCGAAGCATGCCTTCATGACCTCTTCTTTTTCGGCCGGGAGAACCCGGTCGAAGGCGTCCATATTTAAATAGCCTAGGCAAAGAAACTTCATGTTTTGATCCTCCTCCGTCTTGCTCGCTTGGGTTGAAATTAGGCGGGCAGATATGAGTCGAATGATCGGATCGTTAATCGACCCAAGACTCGGAATACCTTTTAGAACTTCATCCGAACGCCTTGGCACACCGCTTTCCAAGTCTCACCGGCTTTACCTTTCGAGTCGAAAATGGTCATGGATAGATTCGACTTGTAGCTCTTTCCGTCCTTGCTCAGGGAAATCTTTTCTAGTAGGATGCCTTTTCCATCCGGCATCCATCCTCCGCCGGATGCGATCTCGTCGAATTTTGACGGCGCTTTGGTGATGTAGAAGACGTATTTGGCCTCGTAACGACCGACGCCGGTTTTTCGCCAAATGCCGTATGCAGGTGGGACGGGCGGGGCGGCGTCGTAGTTTGAGGATTCCACCATGGTTCCGCCTTGGTTAAACACCATCAGGAACTTGAGGTCCTTAACGCTTGAGAAGTCTCCGGTGGTGAACTGCACCTTCGTCTCCCAGGCGCCGACGAGATCTATCGGTTTGGCTTGGAGAGTCGCAACGACGAAGAGGGCGGAGGTGAGCATGGCAGTTAGGACGGATGAAGCGGCATAAGCGTCGCTACGCGAAGATTTGTATGAGAAATTCTACGTGTAAGAACGAAGAACGGTCAAATCACTCGCCCATGTGGGCCAATCCATCAAAGACGCGTCCCAAGATTTCTTCAACCTTTTTATCGGTCAAAACATCCGGTTCTAGCTGTGATTCTAAGACCAGGGCAGGGAAGATTCCTCCCAGCGCTTCGCCAGCGGCAGAGGCGGAAACGCCAAACAAGCGACTCCAAGCCCCTTCGATGCTGTGATTCGAATGGTCGTGAGATGGACGGAGTTTCTCTTTTGCTTCGGGGTTTCGGTGCATAAAGAGTTTCACTTCTAAAATCAATAATGCCCAATCCTTATCCTGCGCCAGGTCGAGATAGAAGCGACGGAACGAGTCGATCTTTTCTTGTTTCGTTGTCGAGCGATTCATCCGGTCGCGAAGTTGGCTTTCGTAGCCTTCCGACTTCATCTGAAAAAGCGCCAAGAAGAGATCTTCCTTGCTTTTGAAGTGAGCGTAAAGACCTCCCTTGCTGTACCCAGCCGCAGCCGCAATTTCCTCCATTTGGGCTCTTTCATATCCGACTTTGGCAAAAACAAGCTCGGCCGCCCTCAGGAGAGATTCTCGCGTTTGTAGGGACCGACTCTGCGGTTTGCGCAACCTATTCATTTCCGCTCACAGCATAACTGACTCATGGGTCTCTTATGATATATATACCGACTGGTCGGTATATAATTTAGATATGATCCATAATCGTCGGGGCAATGAAGACGTTATCGAGTCTTCCGACTACGATGTCATCATCGCCGGAGCGGGGCCAGTTGGACTGTTTCTCGCTTGCGAACTAGCCCTTGGGGACTGTTCGGTCCTCCTCTTGGAGCGTACGACTGGGGCTGACTCTCCCTTGAAGCAAGTTCCATTTGGAATTAGGGGCCTGTCAACGCCCACGATAGAAGCATTTGACCGTCGCGGATTGCTGGACAGGCTGAAGCGTCACCTCGAACTTAAGAATCCTCATAAGACTTCGGCTCCTACGGAGGGGCCTCTTCGCCAAGTAGGGCATTTTGCAGGCATCCCACTCTTGGAAGGCAATATCGATCGCTCCGCCTGGATCAATCGTCTTCCGAGTTCCACGCCGCCGAGCTTGATTTCTGATGTTTCAGAGTTGGAGACCGTTCTGGCGGAGAGGGCAGAAGAGCTCGGGGTTGAGGTACTCCGGGGAATGGAAGTGACCGGGTTTCGCCAGTCTGAGGGTGGAGTGAGGGTCTTTGCCGCAGACAAGTCGTTCAACGGCAAGTGGCTTGTCGGCTGCGATGGCGCACGAAGCGTGGTCCGAAAAACTGGGGACTTCGAGTTTGCTGGAACCGAACCGGAATTCACTGGCTATTCGGTGTTAGCCGACCTCACCGACCCCGAAAAGCTGAGCGCCGGGAGAGTCCTCACGGCCCAAGGCATGTACTTTCAATCTCGACCCGGATATTTACTTATCGCCGATTTTGACGGAGGAGCGGGCCACCGAGCCGAGCCATTTGGGCTCAAGGAGTTGGAAGCGGTTCTTCAGCGAGTTTCAAACACGAACGTTTCTATTCAAAGACTTCACGCATTTACGTCTTGGACCGATCGGGCAAGACAAGCAACTCGATATGTCCAGGGCAGGGTAGTCCTTGCCGGTGATGCCGCCCATATTCACTCTCCGCTTGGTGGTCAGGGCTTGAACCTAGGGCTCGGCGATGCCATGAACTTGGGCTGGAAGCTTGCGGCAACCATACGAGGAACTGCTGCGAAAGGGCTTTTGGACAGCTACGAACAAGAGCGTATTCCAATTGGCGGCGAGATTTTGGACTGGTCGCGAGCTCAGGTCGCAATCATGCGGCCGGAATCGTCTTCTCGCGCGTTAAATCAGATTTTTCAGAAGTTGTTGAAGACTCGTGATGGCGCGACCTACGTTGCCGAACGAATCTGGGGCGTTAAACTCAGATACGGTTCTTTCGGCGATCATCGTCTTGCAGGTTCCAGCGTCCCCAATTTTGAGTATGAGAACAGACTCACGGTGGGCGAACTTCTGCGCGCGGGAAAGCCCTTGTTTCTCGACTTCGAAGGGGACAATCGTCGGAAGGCGATTGTTCGTGAGTATGGGGACCAGATCAGGTGCGTCTCGGGACCCGCCCATGATTGCCTTGGCGTATCGGCGGCGCTTGTCCGTCCAGACGGAGTCGTTGCTTGGGCGACCGATGAGAAGTCAGACATCGAAGGACTTGGCGAGGCGATTAAACGGCTTTTTGTTCCGCCGGATTCTATGCGTATTTAGGATGGGCTCCGTACGAGCTTTGCGATCCGAGTCCCTTGAGCTTTTTCCCTTCCCGTGTTAACCTTCTAGGTAAGTAATTTACCGGTAGATCAACATCCATTTTTCGAAGGAGAGACCATGCCAATCTCGAAAGCCTGTCCGTCATTCATAGGAGGAAACTTGTGATCTCCCTCCTTGCCGCCACTCTCATTTCCCTTGCTTCGCCGAATCCATCAAACGGTGTTCCGCAACCCTTGCTGAGCCGCTTGACCACCGGAGTCAACATCACACGTTGGTTCTGCTACTTGGGAGCGGACGCCAACGATGCTCACTTTGCGAATTATCTGAAGGAAGCTGACTACAAGAACTTCAGCCGTATTGGCGCCAAGTTTGTGAGGCTCTGCGTCTCGCCCGATTTTATTTACTCCAATGGCAAGCCTTCAGCCAATCTCGCGAAGATCGACGTGGCTCTCTCGCAACTAAAACGCCGAAAGATTGCCGTTATCTGGGATCTTCACGACAATGGTCAACTTGGGCTGGACAAGCCGGGGAGCAATGGGGCCGGTTTGGTCTCGTTCTGGTCGTCCCTAGCCAAGCACTACAAAGGGAAGTACGGCACGGACGTTGTCTTTGAGGTCGTCAATGAGCCCGTCTTTAGGGACAATCCGAACGATTGGTACAAGCTGCAGGCCAAGGTAGTGGCGGCAATCCGGAAGGAAGATCCGAAGCGAACGATTATGGTTTCGCCGACTTCTTGGAGCGGCATCGATAGCCTCAAAACCATGGCGGTACTTCCGGAGAAAAATCTTGTTTACACCTTTCACTGCTACGATCCATTCCTGTTCAGTCACCAAGGGGCCGAGTGGGTGGGAGATATTCCGAAGAATTTGAATTCACTTCCGTTTCCGTCCAGTCCTGAGGCGGTTCAGGCGGTGACGGGAAAGAACGACGCAAAGTATGCGGGGACGTTGCAGGACTATGGCAAGCAGAGATTCGATGCCCAGTATTTGGACGCTCGGCTGAAAATCGCCGTGGACTGGGGCAACAGGAATCAAGTGCCCGTGCTTCTGGGCGAATTTGGAATCTATCCCAAGGTTGCTCCCGTCGATTCTCGGGCTCGGTGGTTCGAGGCGATGAAGGCGGCAATTTCGCGCTACAAGCTGCCCAACGCGATTTGGGGTTATGACGATGGATTGGGCTTGGGGCGAAGGCTCAATGCCGATGGCTCCGTATGGGTCGACGAGAACGTGCTCACGCATTTTTATAAGGTCAAGCCGTAGATTCAGATCGCTGGCTTGTCATCGTTAAGTGATCATTGCCCCGGCTTCGCCTGGGGTTCTCATGCTGGTTAGCGCTTTTTTAGCGCACGTCATCTTTCATCTGATGGACTCAGTTCTTAGGGAAGAAGGTGAAAGGTGGCGGAATTTCTCAATCGGTCGATGTCTCGTCGAGAGTTCAATTTGGTGGCTCTCGCCATGGTTGGAAGCTCGGGCTTTCTCCTAGCCGGATGCGGCGGACTGTTTGGCGGGGGCGGGGGAGGTTCCAAGTTTTCTCTGACGACGGTGAGCGGTCAACTGGAATTGCCCGCAGGACTCGATCCGGCCGGGCTTCAGACAGTGGGGGGCGGCGGGTTTGGGGTGGTCGGCCCGACGGGTTTCACGGTCGAGGTGCAATCGCATATTCCCAGCTTGGCTCTTGTCTGGGACGCGAACGGTCGCTTGGTTTTGATGGGAATGATCGATCCGACGGCGGGCGACCATCGGATCGATGCGGAGAGCACGGCAGCGGCCCTAATGTTCCTGGGTTTGGGGGGCATGGCATTGAATGCCGAGGACCGTCGCGGGTTGATGGGCCGAATCGCTGCCAGCTCGGAACTTACAACGTTGACCTCGGTGCTGACTTCCGCTCTGCAGAGCGATCCATTTGCCGTGACAACGGCGCCGCAAAACTTGAAAGACGCGATTGTGGCGGCTACGAATGGGTTTCAAACGACCTCGACGATTGCACGGGTCGGAGAGAACGGGACGAGTCCCAGGGCGGGACTTGCACCCTTACTTTCCCTTGAACCCGGTAACGAAGTGGACGGGCTTACCTTCGTGCAGTCATCCAATCCCCTTGGATATCAAGTTCAAAACGTTCGGCGTCGATTTGGACGCGTGTTGACGTATGTGACGAGCCATGTGGACCAGGACAATGTTGAGACGCAAGAAACGCCACCACGTCTGGTTGGATCGCCACTGGATATTCCTCTGACGGTTGGTTTGTTGAACAGCTCCGGCACGGGATGGTCGCAGGTGACTTCCTCTCCGGTCCCCCTGAAAATCTTAGCGCAGGACAAGAAGACGAAGTACGAGATGATCGCGTTGACGCCGGTCTTTGGGAGCTACGTTCCGGCGGTTTACTCAGATTCACGGTTTCTGGGAGAGGTGGATAAGTGGAAAGACGAGTGTGGGAATCTTCGTCAATCAGTTCTGCTCGCCGGGTTTATGGAACTCGTGCTGGAGATATTGGGGCTCGGCGGAGCGGCGATGTCGTACTCCACCGTGCAGGGGGCAATTGCCGGTCTCTTGACCACTACCCAAGTCATCCGAAACTCGATGACGGCCGCTTATCTTGGAAACGTGTTCTACAGTCAGGTCATTAGCGAACTTGCTTCGAGCATGACCTTTGAAGAGATCTTCCTGGCGGAACTTCCGCTCCTTGAAACGTTGACGGTGAAGATCAAAGCTGACGTTGCGGCGAACACCGTTCGCAATGCGTTCTTGCGGCCGCGATTGGTGGCGGCGAGAGCGGCTTTGGTGGCTTTGGTGGCGCTGGGCGTAATTGAACTCGTCGACATCTTTGCGATTGCGAAGGACACCACCACGGGTAGCGAAGCCAATCTCTGGACCGGACTCGTTTTCCAACCTGTCATTGGCCTGACGGCAACCAAGGAAACCTATTCGCCCGGGGGACAAGTGGTCTTTACCGCCCAAGCCCCTCCGACCACGGCGCCACTTATCTATCATTGGAAGGCATCTGGAAGCAATTTGATGGTGCTGGACGACGGCGTCACTTTCGACAAACTGGAATTCGATAGTTCAAATAAGGTGGTTACCCTTAGCACGACCCCTTCGACAGTAGGAGATTTGTCGGTTCGGTGCGAGGTCTTTGATGTAAGCAATGGGGGCAGGGTTTCTCTGGGTTCGGCCTCGAAGACTTTGAAACTGGATATTGGGGATCAAGCGTTTTCCTTAAGCGTGGCGCGGGCGACGCGGACGTTCGCTTCTGGTTTCACCGTGGTGCTGCAGTACATCGTCGTTGAGATAGCCGTTGACGAAGCCGGCTCGAAGGGAGTTAAGATCACCCGGCCCGACGGATCCGTTTGGACGTGGAAGGGATCTGCGTTTTCGGGAGTCACGGGCGCAGTGGACATTTACCATCCGGCAGTAGATATCAATGGCGACCTGGTTATCAACGGGAATTTCAGCTATTTCCATGGGGATCAGCAAACGGCGCTGTTGGCACGAATTGAGTCTGGTCGGGCTTATCTGCCCGGCTTTTGGAGCCCTCCACACTGGCGAGCAGAGGGGCTAACCCAGGAAGCGCTGGACGCTCAATTGGAGCAAGTCCAGCAGGAAATCGATCAAATTTCGGATGATTTGCGAGCGAATTTGAAGGTGCAATATCTGCCCGGATACTAGTCCTTAGCAACGGGTGTACAAGGTGAGACGATGATGGGCGATCGGCTCACCTTGTACACCCGGTGGCCGACGCGTTCAGGACGGTTGTGAGTTGAGAAGGGTCCACTTGCCTTCGGAAATGACTTCGGTGGTGCCATCGACGACTTGGATGGCGGTTTCGTCATCGATGACGTAGGCAGGGTTGGTGAGTTTGGCGGCCCACTTTTCTGCGTTAGCCATGTGATTTTTCGGCAGGGCGATGTGATCCAGGTGAGGGAAGATGGAGAAATCGACAAGGCCCAGCGTCTGATCGTCACCGGATGGCGGTTTCCATCCGACGAAGTCTTGGCCGATTCGGGGAGCCATGATCATGCTGCCCGCGCTGAGGGCCACGTAAACACCGGGGAAGGAAGGGATGAGGTCAGCGAGTCCCGATTTTTGCATCCAGTGGCACAAGTAGAGCGGATCGCCACCGTTGACGAGGAGGACATCCGTCTGTTGAACCGTTGGAACCCAGAGGTCTTTATCTATGCTGGGGAGGGCGGTTAGTTCTAGCACCCCGAGCGACTTCCAACCGAGCTCGCACATGGGGGTACTGGATTGACCAGAGATGAACTCATAGGCGAGCCGGGGACCGCCGGGGATGGCGTAGCTGGCGGTGGTGATGCATAGAGCGCTGGCCTCGGCGGTAGGTTTTCCGAGCAGGGCTAAGAGAGCGGCATGGATGCTGGGGTTTTTGACGCCCCCGGATGTGAGGAGAAGCTTCATGCTAGTTTATTCTCCCACTCTTCCGGTTGCGGGTCGTCCCGATCTTCGATAGGTGGCCAAGACAACACCTTTGGACGTGACGACGCTTTCGACCAAGCTGAAGGCGGTGGGAATGGAGTCCTGGCCGAATACCTTTTTGCCGGCGCCCAGGATGACTGGATAGGTTTTGAGCCAAAGCTCATCCACCAAATCATGCATCAGGAGCAGTTGGACGAGTTCACTACTGCCCCAGACCTGGAGGTCTGGACCGTCGGACGCCTTGAGCTTCTCGATCTCGGCAAGATCGGTGAGGAAGACGGTGTTCTGCCAATCGGACTTGCTTTGGGTTCTCGACAAGACGTACTTGGTTCCCGAGTTGATGCCCGGCCAGAAATCGGCGTGGTTCGGCCAATAGGGTTCCCAGATGCGAAACGTCTTGCCGCCCAGGAGATAGTCTGCCGGTTCCATCTGCTTTTTCAGGACTTCAAGTCCCAATTCGTCACCGCAAGGAGCCGTCCAGCCGCCCAATTGAAAATCTCCGGAGGGGTCTTCCTCGGGGCTTCCCGGAGCCTGCATCACTCCATCCAACGTGATCATTTCTGCAACGATAATCTTTCTCATTTCGCCTTTTTCCTTTCGAGTGTTCGTGGGTTAGTCGTATGGGGAGGATGGAATTCGACGGTTGACGTTGAAAATTCTGGACGATTGGTTCTTGTCCTGCGACATTCAAGTTTGCGCGACTACAAAAGTCTTGTGATGACAGGGTACATGGTGATATCGTGGAGGCAATGCGTGTGGTTCAAAACGCCTTGATCTGTTCTTTGCTTTTTGGATTGGCCGGGGCTGCCGTTCAGAAACAGACTTTCGACATCGCCTCATATGATGCGCCGGCGGAGTGGACGGCAAAGAAAGGGGGGGATTACATCTCTTATTCCAAGACGGATGGGGAGAATTGGTGTCAGATCGCCATCTATCACCACCGGATCAGCAAGGGAAGCATCAAGGCCGACTTCGATAACGAATGGAAGGAACTGGTGGCGGAAGGGAAGACGATTTCTGAACCAGAGAAGACCGAACCGCAGATGGCTAACGGTTGGTCGGTGATGGCGGGCACGGGGCTTTGGAAGTACAACGGGGCCAATGTGGCTTCCGTCCTCACGGTCTACTCGAACAAGAAGGTTTGCGTATCCGTTCTGTGCAACACCACGGCGCAACCATATGTAAAGGATTACCAAACCCTTTTAGCTTCCTTGAGCCTGGATGCCAGTAAGGCATCTAACGCTCCTGTTTCAGCGGCCCCGGCCAACAAATCGTCTCTGGTTGGTCTGTGGGTGGACTACAAGACGGAAAACAATGGGTATCAGAACGGATCTCCCATGCTTACCGGCGGATACTTCCGGCGAGAATATTTGCTCAAGTCTGACGGGACGTATGTGTTTCGAGCAAAAGATTGGAGCGTCCTCGCCGGGGATATCCTGTTCATCTATGAGACCGGCAGTTGGAAGGTGAACGGGAACAAGATCACCATCACGCCGAAGAAAGGGAAGGGCGGATGGTGGGGAAAGACCCGCAGCACGAAAGAGTGGGGACCCCTCAAGCGCGCCTCGAGCTATAAATTGCAGCCTACAAGCTACACGTTCGAACTTCACTACGAATCACTCGTCAAAGAGACCTTTCTCGTCCTCTACAACGGCCAGGGGACGCAACGAGACCGAGGTACGTCCGGCGGCGGGCAGAATCGATGGAGCTATTCGCCCCGTGAACTGACGAAGTCCCTGATCGACAACCCGCCAGGCTTCAAGATTCCCTGATCGTTATCTGGCGACTTGGAAGAACCTGAAGCATCGATACCAATCGCGGGGCGGGAATCCGTTCGTTGGGCCGCCTACCAGCGATTGGCGGGGTCGCTGGTCAGTGCCGTGGCGTCGATTGATTTTCCTTGACGGGTTTTGCCGTTTGTTCTGACTCAATTGATGATTCGGCGTCAGGGGAGTTTGGTGCGGAGCGCAGGCGGGCACGTTTCGCTAGAAGTTGGCGAAGTAGGCGTGGGAGATGTTTGGCCGTGGTGGCCAAGCATCTCCCTTCCACCTGGACTCTATCCGTAGGTTGGTTTTTGAGGCCAGCCTTCGGGCGAATCTTCGAAGTCTTCTTGCCGACCGTAGGGAGTTAAGTCGAGGAAGCTGTAGGAGTCGGTGATCGGCTCCAGGCCCCGGGCGTAGACCGAGTAGGTGTGGTAGATGTCGTCGCCCAGTCGGAAGAAGACGCTCATTCCCGGACCCTCGCCTTCGTCATCCCGGCCCCTCGGGGCGAAATTGTACTCGGCGTCCTTGTCGCCGGCTTGGAACGAGACGTGGTAATCGAAGTTGAAGTCGCTGCCGTTTGAGGAGTACCAGGGGAAGTCCCAGCCGTGGAGCTTGCGGTATGCCTCAAGTTTGTCAATGGGGGCGCGGGAAACGATGACGTAGCGTGTGTCTCGCTTTTCGAGCAGGGAGAGATCGCCAATCTCGTCTACGTGGCCGGTGCAGCCTGGGCAACCCTTCTCCCAATCCGGGCCGAACATGAAGTGGTGGATGATGAGCTGCCGTTTGCCTTCAAAGAGATCAAGCAGACTGACGGGGCCATCAGGGCCTTGGAAGACGTAAGATTTGGTCACCTTCACCATGGGCAACCGACGGCGTTTTGCGTTGACTCGGTCTTTCAGTCGAGTCAGTTCTTTTTCTTCCGCCAGAAGCTTTCGGCGTTCGGCAAGCCATTCGTCGGGGGAGACAACTTCCGGGTGCGGAATCTGGTCCGTTTGTGTGGCCATGTTTTTCAACTCCTTTAGCCCTGCTACTCTGAGGGCCCTTTTATCTATTAGTCGAACGAATAAGGCCGAAATCGACAATAGCCAGGAAAAAAGTTGAGGGTTTGGCTATTTGTGGATTATTTTCCAATGAACCCGTGCATCCGTAGCCAGGAAGCAAAAGCCTCAAACCATCCGGTGCTGGTGGTTTCCTTGTTGTACATTCCAAATCCGTGTCCGCCTTGCTCGAACAAGTGAAACTCTACCGGTCTTTTGGCCGCCTTCCAGCTATCGATCAAGCCGAACCCGGCGTTGGCAAAGAATGGATCGTCAGCCGCCAGAGCGATGAACAGGGGAGGAGCATCTTCAGGAGCTTTGACGGCATTGAGCGGGCCATAAATATTTCCAATGAAGGCGGGCTTCGCATCTTCTCCGTATAAGGCCGTGGAGAGAGTCAGCATGGCGCCCGCGGAGAAACCCACCATTCCAACTTTATTGGGATCGACGTTCCACTCCTTGGCGCGGGACCGGACTACTTGGAAGGCGGCTCTGGCATCCGCGATTTGAGGGGCCAACGGCATTTGGGAACTGCTCGGAGTTGGGGGTCGCTTCGCGGTTCCTGAGAACATTTCGCGCATGGAAGCTTCAAAGCCTGCCATGTCCGGCGGAGTTGGGTTCAAACGGTATTTAAGCACGAACGCAGCCACGCCTTTCTTTACCAATGCCTTGGCTACATCCCAGCCTTCGTTTTCCATGGAGAGCGTTCGAAAGCCTCCTCCGGGCGCCACGATGACGGCCGTCCCCGTGGCGATTTCCTTGGGGGGCAGGAAAGGAGTTAGCGTGGCGATGCTTACGTTTCGTGCGAATCGGCTGCCGTACTGAGAGTGCCAAGATTCCTCGGCCGTGGCCTCGGGAAGTTTCCCGGTGTTCAGGGTTATGGCGTTTGGTTGGTCAGGGATCGGAATGGGTTTCATCTTATCGCCTTGGGCTCTCGCCCAGACGGGTGAGCTCATCACGATGATCACTGCTGAAAGCACTGCGCTTGATCTCATCTCTTTCATTTCCCACGGTTTGCCGCTGTGATTGTCGGGGCCGTCTTTTAGTCAATTCGTGACCGCCGACGCCCTCTCTCGTTGTTCTCTTTCGAATCCAAAGGCTACCGGATTTTTCGTTAAATTAAATAAATAATGCAAAAGAATGCAATCGTAAAATTCTATCTTGTTTTGATTGATGCCCGTCGCCTTCACTCCGATTCGATTGAGAACCCAAACCGAATCGCCGCTTGGAGGACCTCCAGATCGATATCTTTGACCGCCTTGAATCGAATGCAGTATCCGGTCACGGTCGCCTTCCCGATCGAGTCGCCGAACGTCTTGGCCAGGTAAGCCTTATCCTCGATCCCCAAAACATAAACGGAGATTCCGGTCTTGTTTCCGCTCAACCCCACCCGATAAAACTCTCGACTCGTCCCATCCGCATACCGGATGGTGTACGCCCCGTACCCAATATTGGGATTTGCCACGACTTTTCCATCCTCGTTCGTTCCGTCGGTAAACCAAAGTCTGCAACCAGGGGAGGTCTGGAGAGCCAGTTCATGCAGCGCTCGCAGATCAGTTTGCTTGGGCTCAGGATGACTGGCAAGATAGGATTCGATTTGTGTTTGGATATTCATTTCACTCCGAAGCTGAAGTGTACGACGGTATTTGCCTGCCCATCGCGACTGGGTAAAAACCTGAAATGGAGCTAAAGCGAGCACTGGTGGGGCAGTTTCGAGCGGGTCTCGCCATGTTGCGGGAGTGTGTGGAAAGGTGTCCGGACGATCTTTGGGAGTCGGTGGTAGACAAGCCGCCCCGAACATTTTGGCGGATCGCCTACCATGCGGCGTTCTACACCGAATTCTATTTGGGGCAAGAGCACACGGGCTTTGAGGCATGGGAGAAGCATGTGAATCACGCGATCATGACGTTTGCCGAGGAAGGCGAGGAACTGCCGCCCGAAGGAACGCTCTATTCTCAAAGCGAGCTTGTGGAGTACATCGATCTCTTGAGTGACCGGATGAGCGAGATCGTTGAAAGGCTCGATCTTGATTCCCCAGAAAGCGGCTTTCCCTGGTACCCAAACTTTGCCAAGCTCGACCATGTGCTTTTGACCCTCCGGCATCTGGGCGTACATGTTGGGCAATTGCAGGAGCTTTTGTTTGGGCGGGGGATCGAGCCAGCCTGGATATCGAGGAGATGAGTCGCGACCGGTTTCCGCAGCCCTTGGCGGAAACTGATCATTGATTTGTCTGGTGGGTCGTTAAAGGGTGACGGGAACCCTCGCGCCAATCCACGCCTTGATATCCGACATCACCTCTTCTCGCGTGTCAGAGCCGGTATCCAGGACTGCCACGGACCTTCTATTCTTCGACAATCAGCACGCGGCGGCCCGGCTCTTCCTCAACATATTGGGTTGCCGCTTCCATGGTCGCGGCCATCGCCTCGTCAAGTGGCCACCCTGCATCCAAACCTATTGGCTTCAATGCGACTGAAGATTCGGAGCCCATCCTTACCGCTTCAAAAGCCGAGAAGCAAGCATCTCGCAAGGCATCTCTTCCTAAAGCGGGACGGGGCTCGGCGACATGGATCAAGTCATGCTGGCGGAGATAGTAAGCGGGCGTTCTGCGGATTTCACCCGGTTCCGGGTTCCACTCACGGAGGTCGTCAGCAAGGTAGCCCCCGGCCAGATCTCGCAACTCTCGGACCCAAGTCGACTCCGAATGAGGCATGATGATGGTCCGAACGTCTAGCTCAGTCATGTCACCAGTTACAATCTCAATGGGAGGCAAAACCACCTCCTGCTTTTCGCGGCGTTCTGGACGCTGGAGTGACTCCAGGTCAAAAACGGCGGAGGGCTTGTGCGCCAAGAGGTCAGAAAGGCTATATCGGTAGACAACGCCAAGGCGCGCCACGACAAGCTGACCAAGAGAATCGTAGGTAGCCCACGAGACATGCTTATCAAGCAAGTCAGGATGCTCAGGTAGGTCCCACTCAAACACTCGCCCGCGATCGCTGAAGTACCCTCGGTATCGAACCCTTAACTCTGGGTGAGCCGAGGTCGGCCGAATAACCCAACCAGGATCATCATCACAATAGACTGAGTAACCGTTCTTTTTGACAACCCGTTCTTGTCCAAAGGGGCCAACGCGCTTGTAGCCATCACGTTCCAATCTCGCATACAGAACGCCCTCGTCTTCTCCATAGCCAGGGTTATCCAATAGCCCGAATGAGAAGGGAAAGTCGGCCTCCGATTCGTTGATGGCTTTTTCGGCATCGCGGCCACCACGGCCCACATTGAGTTCAAGTTGAGTTGGCGAACGAAAGAGTCCCCCGCCATGCCACGTGCCGATGTTGGGCCAATCGATCTCGGTGCGCAAAAAAGGCGGACGGCAGATCCCATTCCATGTATCTCCTACGGCCCCCATTGCCAGGTAAATCATGTACTGGCCGTCAAAGGAAACATCGCTCCGACTCTCGTAGATCCGACCCGAGAACCAACTCCCGTGCTCCATCTCGTCGGTGAGAGTGTTGAGCTTCAAAATGTGCGCGACCTTACTGGGTTTGCGCCGGATGACAATGACGCAAGGCGCCTCCTTCGCCACAAGCAAGTGAATCCTTGCCGGTGGGTCCACGTTCGTTTTGCTTTCCAGCACGAATCAACTATATCTCGATACTTTCTACCGTTCGCTGCTCAACTCAATTCGTGGACCTTCCATGAGGGCCACCAAACACTCCTTCATCGGCCAAGCTTCCAGTCCTTTGGGTAGGTGTGCGTTAACGGGTAACTAAGATCCACTGAGATCGGGAAACTCATGGATACTCATCTATCGTTTGACCGCTGCCGGACTTCCTTAGTCGCTATGGCAGACCAAGTATAGGAGCAAATCGGACCACTCTTCTGTGCTCTAATGCCTTGTTTCCACCTCGCCTAAAACCAAGAAAGCTGACCTACCTTTAGCAGATCAGCTTTCTTGGTACACCGAAGTGGACGCACTTAGAACTTACTTGTCCGTCGCCTTGTGGAGTTCAACTGTAGATTCTCCCCGCTCGAGGGAACGATGACATCGCGGAACCGCATCATTCCTACCGAGGGTAGCTAAATAGAACATCGCCGATCTTGCTTCGGTCATCGGTACAATCATGGTCTCTCGATGCCAGTACTCACTCTCGCCATAATCATGAGTCTGCAGTCACCTCCTGACTTCACCCCTGCCGAACTCCATGTCAAAGAGCAGTTGCAAAGCGTGCGAGGCGCCATGGTTTGGGTGTCTCCTGACCCGCGAGAATCGAAGGATAAGTGGGTGCTCAGTGTCGATATCGAAAACAAGGGCCGAAACTTTGACTGCACGATGATCAAACCACTCAATCGCCTTTATGCCCTTCGAATTCTCGGAGGTAATACCGTGCGGAAGAGCCTTGCGGTACTTCCGCGCCTTCCTAAGCTTGACCTATTCGTGGCCACGGGAACCGGACTTGATGACGCAGATCTGATTCATATCGGGAAGTGCAAGTCGCTCAACAAACTGGATATTGGCGGAGAACACGTTTCGGGCGCCGGACTAAAGCAGATATCCGGTGTGCGCACACTTCGCCGACTCTTTCTATACAACACCAAAATTAAGGACGCAGATTTGGCTCCGCTAGAAAAGATGACCTTTTTGGATCAGCTGGTTCTTCCCAAGACCGTCACAGAGGGCGCACTTGAGGCTCTGGCGCATAAGTTAAAACACACGCAGGTTAGCCAATAGTGGCGGAGACTGAGCCAGATTCACCCTTCTCCAAATGACAAAACGGCTTGAGACACATCCCCCGGTGTCGGTCGTCATCTCCTACCAAAGTCTGGATAAAGCTGAGCTGACCGATGTGGCACCACAGGTGGAGCATCATGAACCGACACCGTTTGGAACGATCGGTTTGTGTTTGGTCAATCTTGATTAAATGGGCGATGATACTGGTGGCTTGTTCCACACGCATCTTAGCCACAAACTGCTGTCACCCGAATTTGTTGCTCCTGCAACCTAAGAACTCAGAAAAGGGTGCTGGTACTCCGGACGGGATTCGAACCCGCGATCTTCGCCGTGAGAGGGCGATGTCCTAAACCACTAGACGACCGGAGCAGTCAGTGGGTTAAGATACCCCAAGCCCCCGAGAGTTTCAAGCCCTTGGGACCGTTCGTCTCATGAACACCCGCGATGCCATCACCAACCTCCTCTTCCTGAAAGACGAACCCACAAAAGTCGATCTCTGCTGCGTCCTCGGCAGCCGCTTCGAGACCACCATGGACGGCGCCATCGATCTCTACCGAACCCAAAGAGCCCCCAAGATCCTGATCACCGGCCACGGTCCTGAGGAGGACCAGGAGAAAGAGGCGGACCTCTTCGCCGCCTACGCCCAAGCCCAAGGCATCCCCGCCGAGGACATCCTGCTGGAAAGGGAAGCCCGTCACACCAAAGACAACTTCGTTCTCACGAAAGGCATCATCCAAACCGCACTCGGTTGGGACACCATCAAGAAAGTCGCCATTGTCGGCAAACCCTTCCACATGAGAAGGGCCCTCATGACTGCCCGTCGCTTCTGGCCGGAGCATGTGGAACTCATCATGCTCCCCTCAAACGACCCTCGCGACCTCCAACCCGATACCTGGTGGCAAAGCGAATGGGGCCGCAATCGCGTCATGGAGGAGGTCCGCCGGATTGGAGAGTACGCGGTCAAAGGCGATCTGGCCGACTACTGACCGCGAAACCGCATCGGCTTGAACAGCCAAGCCCTCGCGAGAGGGACCTGGTCGAGAGCGTGGGCGCCGGTTTCGGAGACTCCGGGCGTTACCACGTCTCGGCCCTGGGGGCCGTCCTTTAGGAACTCCACCACTTGGATGTAGGTGCCGCGGTTGGAGTAGGGGATGGGCGGTTGGCCGGGGACGGGGATGCCGGGGGCGGAATAGGGGGTCTTGAATTCCGACCTTGCCTTGGCCAGCGCGGCCGCGATCAGCTCTTCTGGCTTGCGGCCCTGGAAATACTTCACCTTCGTCTTACCCTGGAGGGCGCGCAGCATGACGCTGGGCTGGGCAACCAGTTTGAAGTTGTCCATCGAAATGAAATTGCCGGTGGTGGTCAGGAACAGTTGCTCGCGCAAGGCATCGAAGAACAGTTGGTACAGCTTGGCCTCTCGGGAGCCGTCTAGCATCCAGCCCTCGAACGCGCCGAGGCCGTCTTTGACGAACGGTTTGAAGTAGGGCCAGGTTTCGTCTCGCCGGGCGATGGTCCAAGCGGCTAATTCGAGATCGCTTGCGGCCAGTTTGGGCTTGGCGAGAGCGTGAAGGATTTCGGTGTTTCGGAAGATTTCTCCCCAGACCGGGGTATCGGCATTGGTCCACCAGGAAACTGGCTTGTTATTCCAGTTCACGAGCAACCCGCTCCTTGGATTCTGGACGTGGGGCATCGATTCGAAGGGAACCAGGCCCTTCCAGACGGCATTCGGTTCGCCAGGGACGGGGAAGCGGGGATCGAAATTGGCGGAGCGCATGGGAATGGCGCCGGTGTACCGGTAGCCGATCTCGCCGGTTCGGGTGGCATAGAAGCAGTTGAAGTTGACGGAGGCCGGGCGGATGGCGTTTTCGACGTCGGCCACGCTGCTGGCGGCGTCCATGCCGACGATGCACTCGAACGACTGCATCTCTTTCATGCGCGAGGCGGAATGGCGGGAGAACGCAACCTTGGAGGATTTACTCTCGACAACAACGGGACCCCATTCAGTCCGTTTCTGGGCGATCTTTTGGGCGGCTCCGCCTTTGACTTTGAGTTCGAAACTCACGATGGAAAATGGTTTTTGAGTTCCGCCTACGCGGTAGGAGCTTTCGTCGCAGGAGTTGTAGAAAATGTCGTCGGTATCCGCCACGCCACTGGTGAGGCCCCAGGCAAGGAAGCCGTTATGCCCGATGGCAACACCAGGGACGCCGGGAACGTCCATGCCCACCACGCTCAATCCCGGTGCCTCGATGGACATTTCGTGGACGATGGAAGGGGTTCGGAATCCCATTTGCGGCGCGGATAGCAGGAGCGGATATCCGCTGCCGGACCGGGCGGGGGAGACCACCATGCAATAGCTGCCCCATTTGTAGGGTGCGCTGACTTGCTCCGCGACTTTGGTCGATTCTTGGCGTTCGACGAGCCTCAATCCTGGCAGGAGTTCAAATAGGGATACCTTGGGGAGGGAAGCGACGTGCTTCTCGGTTACGGCCCGGGACGGGACGGGAAACTCAGGATGAGTCTTTTTGAGCGGATCGTCAACATCGGAAATGGTGCAGGTTGCCGTTTTGTCGTTTTGCCAGGCGAAGTCGTCGAGGACGTCCAAGACTTTGCCATCCAGTTCCTTTCTGCTTTGCAGGTAGCCGAGGAGAGCGAGATTTCGGATTTCTCCGGCGCCGCCCTTGCCGAACTGTTGGAAGAGGCGAATGGTGATGGCGACGGTGTCCAGGCGGGTCCAGGGTTCTGGCGCTAAGTCGTTCTCTTTGTATCCGGTGGGGAGGGAACCGTTCCTCTTGGCTTCGTCGATGTAGGCGTTGACGCCCTTGACGTAATTGTCGATCGTAATCTTAGCTCGGGGGGAGAGGGCTTGGTATTGAGCCTCTAGTTCTTCATCGGTGTAGGCCTGGCCTAAGATCTCGCGGTCGGAAGCGACGAAGGCCGATCCGAAGGCTTCCGCCATTTTGCCGCGCGCGACGCGGCGCGAGTTCTCCATTTGCCACAAGCGATCCTGGGCCACCGCGTACCCGGCTTGAAAGAACGCCTGTTCTAAGCTGGCGGCTTGAATGTGGGGAACGCCGTAGTCGTCGCGCTCAATGGGGGCGCCTTGGAGAAGGACCAGGCTCGCAAGTAGGGGGAGCATCAATAAAAAAGTTCGTCGTGAGATGGGCGCAATCCTGCAACCTTCACGACGAACCCTGAAATCTTAACGCGCTTACGGCAGAAATCTGCGACCGCCGCCAAGGGCTTTTCGATCGATGGCCAAATAGATCACGTAGCCGATACCTAGAACGATCGCGAGGGGGACGACCAGCGAGAGAACGGTAGATATCAGACCCAAGAGGAGCTTGTAGACGATGACGATTCCAACGACAGCCGCCAGAATCATGAGTACGAGCTTTACGGTTCCCGACACGTTTATCTAATCTCCTTAACCTGCTTCGTTGCAAGTTTTGTTAGGTAAGTCTTTTCGCCGATCACACGGTAATGTACAGCATCTTCGGCGATCTTGTTCGGCTCGTCTAGGTTCCTGGGGACTTTGGACCCCCAGTCCTACGCCGCCTTTGGGTGTAAAGTCTCGCTATGGCCCTACCCGTTAGCCACGAGACCGCTTTCGATCCCCTCTCCGATAGTTGTCTTACCATAAACGCGCCGCTCGTTGCCGGATGGCTCGTTTCGTTTCTGCAGGATGAGGTGATTCGGCGACGTGGAATTCGCAAGGCCGTTTTGGGGCTCTCCGGTGGCGTCGACTCGGCGGTGGTGGCCTATCTCTGCGCCCGGGCGTTTGGACCGGAGAACGTTCACGTCTTCCGAATGCCTTACAAGATTTCTTCGCAAGAGAGCTTGGACCATGCTCAGTTGGTGGTGGACGACTTGGGAATTCAGGATCGCACCATCGAGATTACGGGGATGGTGGATGGCTATATTTCGGCGGAGCAAGAGATTTCTCCGGCTCGTTTGGGAAACGTCTGCGCGCGATCTCGAATGATCGTGATTTTCGATCAGTCAGCGAAGCTCAATGCCCTACCGATTGGAACGGGGAACAAGAGCGAGCGGCTTTTTGGCTACTACACCTGGCATGCGGACGATTCGCCTCCCATCAACCCGCTGGGCGATTTGTTCAAGACTCAGGTTTGGCAATTAGCGCGGGAGCTCGGGGTACCTCGGGCGATCGTGGATAAGCCGGCGTCCGCCGATCTCATTAAAGGGCAGACCGATGAGGGCGACTTTGGGATTACCTATCTGAAGGCAGATCGGATTCTTCACTACTTGATCCAGGGGTATTCCAAGACGAAGCTGATGGAATTGGGCTTTGAGCAGGCGGATGTTGAGTTGGTTTGCCGAAAGGTGGATGGCACTCACTGGAAGCGAAGGATGCCCACGGTGGCGATGTTGAGCTCTACGGCGATTGGCGAATACTATCTCCGTCCGGTCGACTATTAAAAAGAAGATGGAGGTGGGGATGCCACCTCCATCTCTCTTTTGAACGTCAAGATCAGTCTTCGATCTTGAATGGGTTCAGCTTGACGTGGTCGCAGCCGCAGATGTCTCGATCTTTGAAGCCGAAGAGGGCAGAAAGATCGAATGAAGGCGCCGCGGGCTTATTGGTTTTGCCGTTCATGATCTTTTCGATCTCCTTGCGACTGTCCGCCAGGTGAAGGGAAGTCATGCGGTCCGTGGTTTTGGGCAGGGCCTTGTCGATCCGTTTAGCGAGCGCGCGAAGGGTCTCCTTGGCCAGTAGGCGGACGTCGCTCGTTGCCGATCCGTTGACCTTTCCATCCATCACGGAGAGGTACTGGCGCTGGGTGGCTCGTCGATAGATATCGACCTTGGGAGACGCGGTTCCCAACTCCGACCAGACGCCGGAAGTGATATCGTCCAACATCTCATCCACGGTGTATGCGGCTTTGCCGTACTGAGCTTCGATATCGAACATACGCCGAGTTCGACCATCGCTGAGGAGGGTGGTCATCAGCATATTCGCGCCTCCGCTGACCTGATTGACCAAGCCTTCCGGCGAGATGCGGTTGAGGATGGCGGGGTCGGCGAGTTCTGGTTGGAGGCGGAAACCTTCTTCGACCAGGAATCGGACGCAGCGGCGCTGCTTTTCGGCATCGACGGGTTTGAACACCTCGCGACCGCGTCCGGCATGGTAGTCGGTCTCGATGATGCCGCCCACGTTCTTGGCGACGTGGAAGAGTTCCAACTGGCGCTGCCCCAGTAGCTCACCGTAGATTTCCTTCAGGTAAGAGTAGTCGTCTCCAAAGTTCGAAGTCGCGGGGATCAGGTTCTTGGCGATTCGCCGAATGTTTGCGATTCCGAATCGACCGGCTTCTTCAGCGTCCGCACCGATGTCCTCGCTCTGCGTGGTGGGATCCTGCGGATAGAGGTAGTTTCCGAATCTGAGATAAGGATTGGTCACCTGCCGAGCGGCAATGCGATCCAGTTCTCGAACCTCATCGTCGGGAGAATTGGCGTAGGGAACCGGTTTGTAGCCCCACTCAATGGCAAACATGTCATAGGGCCCGATCTTTCCGATCATGGGTACGTCGTCGCCGGGTTGCGCGATGTAGTTGAATCGGGAGTAGTCCATGATGGAGGCCGAGAGACCGTACTTGCTGACGAAGTCCTTGTCTCGCAGTTCCTTGGCGCTGTACCAGGCACTGGCCTTGAAGTTGTGCTCCAGACCCAGGGTGTGTCCGACCTCGTGACAGACGACATAGCGGATGAGTTTTCCAACCAGTTCATCGGGCAGAGGCAGCTTTTGGGCAGATTGATCGACGGCAGATGCCTGAACGAAGTACCAGCTTTGAACGAGGTCCAGGATGTTGTGCCAGACGATGATGTGGGCGGAGAGCGTTTCGCCGGACCGGGGGTCTTGGACGCTGGGGCCCATGGCGTTTGCAACGGGAGACGGCACCCATCTGATCACCGAGTTCCGTACGTCTTCAGGGTCCCACTTGGGATCTTCCTTCTCGCTGGGGGCGTCCTTGGCGACGATCGCGTTCTTGAACCCGGCTTGCTCAAAGGCGCCGGTCCAGTCTTCGACACCCATCTTGATGTACTTTCGCCACTTGTCCGGAACCTCTCGGGAGACGTAGTAGACGATTTGCTTCTTTGGTGGGCTTACCGCGGCGCTGGGGTCCTCTTTTTCAAGCCGGAAACGGCTGATGAAGGACTTGTCGATGACGCGTCCCTCTGGGCGTCCATAGATCGAAAATGGAGTGGCAAAGAATCCAATGCGGGAATCTCGGTAGCGGCCCATCATGGGCGTCTCGGGTAGCAGAACCAAACTGTAGTGGACCATGCCGATGGCCGCACCGCGGGGGCTGATAAAGCTGAGTTGAGAACGGGTTTCGATGTTCTCCGGAAAAGCGGTGATTTTATCGACAAAGCTCTTGGAAGGATCGACACCGCCAGCTCCGAATAGAGCCTTCACGCTGAGGGCTTGGGGATCGCTGGTGAAGAGCCGGGTTACGTCTATGACGACGGATTTTTTCTTCTCGTCCGGGCCCTCGGCTTCAACACCGAACGACTCTAGAATGGGCTCCATGTTGTTGAGTTTCAGCGCGCGGAGGAGACCATCTTTGGCGTCGGTTCGATTGGAGTAATCGACATCCCGCATGAAAATCGTGTTGTTTCTTCGCTCAAATCGGGTGACTCGAGTCATGACGCCCGCGCCGGCATAGGGTCCGAACATTCCAGAGCTTGGGGAGGTTCCGGCGATCTCGACCTGCCACAGAAGTTCACGACCTAGCAGGGATTCGGGAATTTCCCATAAGATTTTGTCGTCGATCCGGTGAACCTTGAACAGACCATCCTGGCTGACGGCTTCTTCAGTCACTACTTCTTTGTAGGGTTTGGGAGTACCAGGCTTTTGGGGCTTTGCCGGCGGCTTTTGGTCGCCAGTTTTCTGGGCAGGTTCCTGTTTGGGAGTGGTTTGCCCATAGGCGGGAAGCGCGGCAGCCCAACAAGCGACAAGCGCGATGGCCAAGTATCGGCCGGTTCGAAAGGTCATGAATCCTCCAGGTTTAAGTTGCATCTCGGAAAGGTAGGCTGAAATGCTACTTCTTCAATCATGGCAAAGTTCCTTCCTTCTGAGCAAAAGTGCCGGGACCTCGGTAGATTTCAGCTTCGATTTCTAGAAACAACAACGAAAGACGGCTAATCGAGCCCGATTGATGGAATGACATGGAAGAACTTGAACTGACTCCCTGGCTCATCCGATACGCGTATGAGGAAGGCGCGTTTCCGATGACGATGGAAGATGAGAGCGTTCAGTGGTTTCAGCCGCGTTACCGTGCCTTGTTTCCCATTGAGGGGATTCATGTTTCTCGATCTCTGGCAAAGGAAATCCGTCGGGGAAGATTTCGAGTCACTTTCGACACCGCATTTGAAGAAGTGATGCGGGGGTGTTTGCGGCCTTCGGGAAATTGGATTAGCGAAGAGTTTATTCGCGTCTATACGCTGATTCATCACCAGGGTTGGGGGCACTCTTGCGAAGTTTGGATGGACGATCGCTTGGTCGGCGGGGTCTATGGAATCGCAATTGGAGGGTGCTTCTGTGCGGAGTCAATGTTCCATCGCGAAACGAACGCATCGAAGGTTGCCTTATCGGCGATGGTTGACCAATGTCGCGAGCTCGGATTTGTGATTTTCGACGCTCAGATCATGAATCCTCATTTGGCTTCGCTGGGCGCGTATGAGGTCCCGCATGTCGAATACATGAGTCGACTCCAGGGCGCGATTGCCATAACCACACCCTGGAGCTGAGCCTCTTATTGAGGAGGGGCCGTTTGTTGGCGACCTCCGCCCAAGAAGGCGGGGTCGAAGAAGGGGATTTTCTTGATGGCGGCAATTCGGTCCTGGACTCGTTTCTGCATGTCCTCAGGCAGATTGGCCATGCTGACGATCTTTCCATTCTTTGGAAATGAATCGTCATGCAGGGTTTGTGTGATCGAGACTCCTGGCGCCAGCATAAACTTGAAGTTGTACAGTTTGCGCTCGCCTACGCGAAGTTGATCCAGGCGCGGCATCATCGCCGAAAACTGAGCCATCGAAGGCATTTCGGAGAAGTACTTCAAGAGAGCAAGCTCGTCCATTCCTAGCGAGGCATTTGCGAGGTAGGTCGGGACATTCCCAGTGGCCTTTGTGACAGGTTCCTGGGAGAAATTGACGATCACATAACCGTTGCTTGGCAAGCCGTTCGGCATGACTTCCGTAGGTTCACTTCGAAAGTCTCCACCCGCCGATCGTTGGAACAGCTGCTTCATCATGCCTGGCAACTCATAGTCGGGCTTCTTTTCGTCGTTTCTTTCGACGCTGATGCTTTGATCTGGGCCGAAAGCCATTTGTTGGAGAGCGGCGCGTTGCGTTGGGTTGAGTTGGCTAAACGGGATTCGGGCGCCTTCGATGAGGCTGTTCTTCATTCCAACGGGCAGGGCGCCGTAAAACCTGAGCATGTCCCAATTGGTCATCGACATGAACCCTGACTGCATGGCGGTCGGGGCAAAGAAGATGATGTAGCGCATGGTGCTCTGGTTTTCCATGGGCGATTCCGATTTTTGAGCGTAGGTGGCGAGGTCGTCCAGGTCGCACGTTCCTTTGCTGTCCACAGCTTGAATAAAGCGAGCGAGGGCCGGGCGGTCAAATCGCTTCTGGCGAGCCTCGGCAGGCGTGAGCGGGCGCACAACCATCCATTGACCGTCATCGACCACAGAAACGGCAGACTTAAGATCCTTCAGGAATGCCGTGGGCGTGGTCTTGGCGTTGTCTCCACCAAGCATTCCCAGCATCGATTCCATGGAGTCGGGCAGTACCGCCACCAATTGCTTATTTCGTAGATTGGCGATAGCCAAAAGACCTTCGGATTCAGAGAAGGAAAGAGGGTCGAATTCGTCCGGATGGAGGAGTCGATTGCGAAGCTCGTCGCTCATCTTTGGCGCGTTCGCCATCTGCATCATGTTGGATATCGACTCAAGCTCTTTGGTTACGTCCGAGAATTCGATGGGCTTTTCTTCGGTTGCCGGAGCCTTTGTTTGGGCGCCGCCCTGCATTTCCTGGGCTCGTCGGACCAAGCCGTCCAGCATGGAGCCGGAAACGTTGATTGTTTGAGTGCCGGTCACAACGACTTGTCCTTGGTCGTTGAAGACGCTGAGGACGGCGGAGATTCCGCCGAGAAGCTGCTGGCGCGTCAAGACGAGATTGGCCTTTGTCGGGGTGCCGACGATCGGTTTGTCCTCGTCCATGAAGTTGCCAAAGAACTCCCTCATTTTTCGGACTTGTTCGCTTTGTTCGGTGTTTACCGGTTGAGCCGCCTTTTGGTTTTGGAGCTCTTTGGCGTAAGCGTTATGTTCGGTAACGAGTTGAGCGAGGATTTGGCTGGTATTGCCGGGCAGGGCGACTTGAACACGAGTCGGGCGGGAGGAGTAGACGACGCGGGTTTTCTCGTTGATATTTGCCAGGCTCGCGGGTCCGATGGCCTGCAGTAGCCGGATGATGGCTTTTCCGGCCGGACTTGTGGCGGCTCCGAATCCGAACTGGGCCATCATGGCTTCGGCTTCGGGATCGGTCTTCTTATTCGGATCCGGCTTGGGAGGATTTAGGGTCTTCACTAAATCCTGGAGCGATTTCGTGAGGGAGGCGGTGTACGCGGCCTTTTCCGCTTGTTCTTCCTGGCGACGAGCCGCGCTATTTGGGATCAATCGGTAGCCGCCGTCCATCTGTTCCCAACTTCCTGCCGTGACGGTGGCGATTCTCTTCATCGCCTCGTCGAGCGTCGCCTCTTTGAATCGGATCACTACGATTTCGTTCGCCATCGGGACCGTAGCTTCCAGGCGTACGGAAAGGCCTTTGCTCATCTCGGTGAGCGCCCGACCAACTGGAACGGCGACGGTGGAATAAGTGATCTTTGTGGCCGAATCCTGGGCGAGAGTACACCCAGCAATCGCCAGAGATAAGGCAATAAGGTTAATTTTAATATTCATGACGACCGCGTCCTTTGTGACATCTTGACGATAGAACGTTGCTAAAGCGTCTTTCGTTGCGCCTGTCGGTGATAGGTTAACACGAGTAGCCCAACAAAGAAGAGACCTCCTAGAAGGTCCAGTCCAATGTCCCACACCGAGCCCGTTCGAACGGGAGAAGAGTGTTGGCGGAACTCATCGAACGAAGCGAAGCAAACAAGAAGCGACAGGCCGAAGAGACAGGCGCGCTTGAGGTCGTATCTGGGGGTGGCCAGCAGGCTCCCGACCAGAGCGAGAGAGCCGTAGAACGTGAAGTGGATGGTCTTGCGAACACAAAGGGTGGCGAGGTGGGCCTGATCGTGCGTCCAACCGAAACGGGTCATGAACCAGTTCACCATGGGATCGGCTCCTCCTTTGTCTCCGCTGACGTAGGCGAGAATGCAGGCCATTACACACAGAACGATGGCGGGAAGGAGTCGATATTGAGTCTCTTCATTGGCGCCTTGGGCTCGCAAGAGAAAGACGATGGCGCAGAAGGCCGCGAGCAACAGAAAGAGCGTGGGCATGAGACTGGCCATCCGTTGAAGCCCCCGCATGGGCGACGGACCCACCGATTTCATCCATGCGCCAATGACGCCAAATCCCAAGGTGGCGAGATACGGTCCGGTCTGAGGAGACATCGATAGTCGGGGATGGGTGTAGAGAAGGATGCCTACGGCGGCAACCAGGCCAACCGAGAGCCACACTCCGCGGAAGACCATGTTAAAGCCGAGAAGGAGAACCATGCCGAGGACGAACCCGAAAATGAACCCCAGTACCGTCCGAATCTTTAAACCCACACCTTCCACCTGCCGATTAAACCCCCCAAAATGCTAACATCGTTCCCATGCCCGTACCGGATCCCAAGACATTTGCTCGAATGCTCCAAACCGCGCAAGAGAACGACTATGCGCTTGCTTCGATCAACGTCACTTCGACCAACACTCTTAACGCCGCGCTCGCGGCCTTTGCCGAATCAAAGACGGACGGCATTATTCAGTTCAGCACCGGGGGCGGAGAGCACGCGAGCGGTCCGGCAAAGGACATGGCGCTCGGCGCGATCGCACTTGCGGAATATACGCACCGGATTGCCGCCGAACTGCCCATCTATATCGCTTTAACCACCGATCACTGCGTTCCCGCCAAAGTCGATAAGTTCCTTCGCCCCCTCATTGCCGAGTCGAAGAAGCGAGTCGATGCTGGAAACGCTCCCTTGTTCAACGGTCATATGTTTGACGGTTCGGAACTGCCGATGAAGGAGAACATGGACATCTCTAAGGAATTGCTGTCTCAGATGGCTCCGTTGGGAATCGTTCTCGAAGTGGAAGCGGGCGTTGTCGGCGGCGAAGAAGATGGCATCGACAACACCGGCGCTGAGCATTCCAAGCTTTACACCACGCCTGAGGATATGGTGTACGTGTATGAGTGCTTGAAGGATATCGGACCTTTCACCTTAGCGGCGACGTTTGGTAACGTTCATGGCGTGTACAAGCCTGGAAACGTCAAGCTGAATCCAAAGATTCTTCGAGATGGTCAGGCGGCCGTGGTGGCAAAGTATGGCGACGCCGCCAAGCTAAACCTCGTTTTCCACGGTGGTTCTGGCTCACTGATCGAGGAGATTCATGAGACGCTTGACTATGGCGTGGTGAAGATGAACGTGGACACTGATTGCCAGTATTGGTTCACGCGAGCCATCGCTGGACACATGTTTGAGAATTACGAAGGAGTGCTCCGAGTAGACGGGGAGATGGGTGACAAGAAGGTCTACGATCCTCGAAGCTATACGAAGAAGGGCGAGAACAGCATGAAGAAGCGGGTTTTACAAGCCGCCGAAGAATTGCGCAGCCTGGGCAAGAGCATCTACGTATAAGATTCGATGTACCGAATCACCGTCAACGGAGTTGACTATACGGCCCCCGATCTGACTACGCTTCAGCAGTGGGTGGACGAGGGCCGCGTTTTGCCCACGACTCAGATATACTCCGTTGCCGAAGGGCGGTATCTGGTTGCACAGGCAGTGCCGGGCCTCAGAGTTACGGCGGGCTACCCTCGAGGATATCCGAGTCCGCATATGGGCGGCTCTTACACACCGGTCCCCAATAATCTGGTGCTGGCGATTTTCTCCACGATGTGCTGTTGCCTTCCTTTTGGCGTGGTTGCCATCGTTTACGCCGCTCAGGTGGATGGTCACGCCCGGCGCGGGGATCAAGGGGCGGCTTTGGCTTCAGCAGATAAAGCGAAGAATTGGGCCATTGCTTCCATCGTGTGTGGACTCATCGCGATCGCGATTCAAGTCGTTCTGATGGCGAGCAAGAGCTAAAGTTTTTTGTCATTTTATTCGGGGCCAGGCGATATGATGTCGCTATGGATCTGCTCTCTGAACTCGTCGGCAAGAAGGTCGCGCTCTTAACCGAGCAGGGAAATATCGAACGCCAAGAGATTGGCATTTTGGAAGACGCCAAGGGACATTGGGTCAAGATCGCAAAGGACAACCATGAGATTGTCTATTTCAGCGTTTACTTGATTCGGTCCATTCGCGCCTTCGGAACTCAGCCTTCATAATCCAAATAGTGAACATGGGGCGGTACGCTAGTGCACGCCCCATGAGAATCCTCATCACCAACGACGACGGCATTCTTGCCCCCGGACTCGTCCACCTCGCCCGTGTGGCTCGCCAGTTTGGCGAGGTCAAAATCGTGGCGCCCGATCGTGAACGCTCTGCTTGCGGGCACTCCATGACAATGCGAGATCCGCTTCGGGTAGACAAGGTGCGTTGGGAAGGGCTGGAGGCATACCAGGTCAACGGAGTTCCCGTGGATTGTGTGAACGTGGGATTGACGGTGGCTTGGCCGGACGGTTGCGACCTTGTGTTGAGCGGAATCAATAATGGCCCGAACCTGGGCTTCGACATCACTTATTCGGGAACCGTGGCGGGGGCGATGGAGGGGACGATCAACGGAATCCGTTCCGTGGCGATGAGCATGGCAATCTTTGTAACGGGCGCTCCCTTTCACTACGAGACGGGCGAGCGTTGGCTCCTGGAGAATTGGGAGGCGGTGGTTACCGCGCCGACCAAGCCGTTGACATTCTTGAACATCAACGTTCCCGCTATCGACTATCAGGAAATCAAGGGAGCAAAGGTATGCGGCATGGGTCAGCGGGTTTATAAAGACCGTGTGGAGTTTCGTGAAGACCCTTGGGGACGGCCGTATTACTGGCAGGGAGGCGTAGTGGTGATGGAGGCAAATTCCCAGCCAGGAACGGACGTGGAGGCAGTTAGCGAAGGCTTTGTTTCGATCACACCAGTGACGCTCGATTGGACCGACCGCGAATTGGAAAAAGATCTCCAACGCGCTTTCGCCCATCCAGTGAAGACGCCGCTTTAGATACCAAAACTTTCTTCGAACTGGGTTCGGGACGAACCTTCTTCAAGCGCCAAGATGGGGACAGGAACAAACTCAAATTTTCTGAACTGCACGATGTAGTAGCCAGCGAGTCGAAATACTCGGCGAATGGACGTCCGCTTCAGCTTGAGGCGGCTTACCGGCTCGGTCTGGCTTTCAAAGTACAGGGCGTCGTGATCGAAGGACATTACCGTCGGCTTGGCCCATGCCTTTGCCGGTTTGCCTACAAGAATGAGCGCTCTGACGAACACGGTGCCTGGCCAGGCCGCCAAGAAGACGCCAAAGAGTCGCAACATCTGATTCGTGCCAAAGATCAACAGGGCGATTCCGAAAACGGTTGGGCCGACCAAGATGGGCCAGAAGGTGCGGAGATAGTAGATGCCTGCCAGTCTCGACAAGATCGGGCGGGGAATGGTGTAAGGCTGAGAATGGGGGAGCGCGGTCATGAATTTTTGGGTCGGATCAGGCCCTTTGCGGCGAAGAACAGTAGGAGCTTGGCGTCTAGTTCGCTTCCGAGGATGTGGCGAGGAATAAAGAAGTATTGATTTGCGGCAAATCCGATCCTGAACGCTCGTTTTCCATCAATAACATTGGTGACGGCCCGCCAGGGAACATAGCTGTCGATTCCGTTCTCCATCACTCGTCGGATTCCGTTCTGATCTAGCGTTATTTCACAAGTCCCTAGGAATACCGAATTTTGGGGCTTAGCGTAAGGGCGCTTCAGGGTGACAAAGCGATAGAGGAGTCCATAGAACGGGGCTGCGATCAAGCCCAGGGGAATGGCGGCGGTTGGAGGCAATCCGACGAAGTGCCCGACGATTATGAGCGCCAATCCGCCTAAGAGTCCAGCCATGACCGGCAACATTGGACGAGCTTCGGCGACAATGGCCGCTAATTCGCTTGCGTTGAGTCGGTGCTTGGGAATGACTATCGGTTCGTCCACGGGGCTAAAGGATACGCCATACTCGAAATCATGCTCAAAGTCGAGTCCCAAGGGCCAGTCCTTCATCTCACTCTCAACAGGCCGGAAGTGCGCAACGCTTTTAACGATGAGCTGATCGCGGAGCTCTCTCGTTCGTTTTCTCAGGTGCCGGAAGGAATCCGAGCGGTTGTATTAAGAGGTGAAGGACAGTCGTTCTGTGCGGGAGGAGATTTGGAATGGATGCGCAAGGCCGCCGGTTACACCGAGGATGAAAACTTTCGAGATGCGCTGAAACTTGCCCGTTTGTTCCGGGCTATCGTCGAATGTCCGGCGGTGGTGATTGCGTCAGTTCAAGGCGCCGCATTTGGGGGTGGCTGTGGATTGGTTGCGGCGGCAGACGTGGCAATTTCTTCGGGAGAAACGAAGTTCGCGTTTAGCGAAGTCCGGCTGGGTTTGATTCCCGCGACGATTTCGCCGTTCGTCATCGATAAAATCGGTCGAGGTCATGCAAGAGCCCTGTTTGCCACGGGAGAGGCATTCGATGCTGACCGGGCCCTGCGAATAGGTCTGATTCACGAAATCGCGGAAGATCGGGAGGCGGCGATCAGCCGAAAGCTCAAGGCAATCCTTGCGGCGGGTCCTCGGGCGGTCGATGACGCGAAGCATCTCGTCACGGACGAAGGTGTAAGTCTTGACGATTGCGCGCGACGCCTTGCTCAGGCACGGGCGGGGAAGGAAGGGAAAGAAGGAGTCGCCGCTTTCCTTGAGAAACGTAAGGCCAGTTTCGTTATGGAGCTCCCGGGATGATCAAAAAAATCTTGATTGCAAATCGAGGTGAGATCGCGGTGAGGGTGATTCGGGCCGCACGCGAAATGGGGATTCGCACCGTGGCGGTGTACAGCGATGCCGATGCGGAGGCGTTGCACACTTCATTAGCCGATGAAGCCGTTCCTCTTGGGGCTCCCGAACCTAGTCTGAGTTATCTCGATATTGGCAAGATCATCGCGGCAGCGAAGGCGACGGGTGCGGACGCAATTCACCCCGGATATGGATTCTTGAGTGAGCGGGCCGAGTTTTCCGAGGCTTGCCGGGACGCAGGAATCACGTTTATTGGTCCACCTCCCGAGGCGATGAGAAAGCTCGGAGCGAAGATCGACGCTAAGCAGATAGCGGTTGCCGCGGGGGTGCCGGTGACGTCTGGCTTCTTCGAATCGGGAGCGACGGACGCACAACTCAAAGATGCGGCGATCAAGATTGGTTTTCCGGTGATGCTAAAAGCAAGCGCGGGCGGCGGGGGGCGTGGGATGCGAATCGTTCGCGATATCGCCGACTTTGATTCAGAGCTTAAATTGGCGTCTGACGAAGCGTTGAAAGCCTTTGGCGACGGCGAGATGATGGTCGAAAAACTGATTGAACGACCTCGCCACATCGAGGTTCAGGTCTTGGCCGATCAGCATGGCAACGTCGCCTGTCTCTTTGAAAGGGAATGCTCGATCCAGCGCCGGCATCAGAAGTTGATCGAGGAAGCGCCTTCCCCTTCTGCGTTCGCCCGACTGGGAATTTGGACGGCGATGCGCGAGGCTTGTCGCAAGCTGATTCTGGAAGCGGGCTACGTGGGAGCAGGAACCGTCGAGTTTATGTTTGACGAGGCGGACGCCTTGTTCTATTTCTTGGAAGTCAACGCCCGCTTGCAGGTAGAGCATCCGGTAACGGAAGCGATTACGGGTTTGGATCTGGTGGAGTGGCAGATCCGCATTGCGCAGGGGGAAAAGTTGGAAGTGAACCCTCGCATCCAAGATGGAGATAGAGACGCGATCAACGGACATGCGATGGAAGTTCGCGTCATTGCCGAAGATCCGGCAAAAGGGTTCTTGCCTTCGATTGGAAGAATTCTCGGTTGGGCCGAGCCCACAGGGCCAGGAGTGCGGATTGATACGGGTTATGGGCCAGGGTCCGAGGTTTCTCGATATTACGATTCGATGATCGCCAAAGTGATCGTTCATGCCGAAACCCGTGAGAGGGCCATTGCCAGGATGATCTCGGCTCTCGAAGCGTTTCATGTCTTGGGAGTGAAGACAAATATCGCGTATATCCTGGAGGTCCTGGCGAATCCTCGATTTGTCGATGGCGAATTCGACACTGGATTCTTGGGACGCGAGATGAGCGATTGGAGGCCATCTACCGAACTTCCCGGGGAACTTCAGGCAATCGTTGATTTTGCTCAGCCCTTGGGCAAAAGGCCCACGGCAAACCCTTCAAGCGAGGGAGCTTGGGATGCAAAAGATACATTTCGCGTGTATTCCGGCAAATAGATGGGTCTTTGGGCGCAATGGGAGAGTTGAGCATCCGTATTACTTTGCGTGTCACCGTTGGGTGAACGGAGGAGATGCAAATGCAAACTCGCTTAACTTTTTATTTAAGTTCTTTGGCCGTTGGAATCGTACTAGCAGGTGCGGCGCTGAGCTTAGTAGGCGGCAAAGCGAGTGCGAAACCAATGGCGGTTGAACCGACAGCGTTGGTAGGGGTGCCCACCGTCGCTGAATTGGGACGCTTAGCAAAAGCGGTAGACGCTTCACCGAAAAACGAAACCTCGGCCGAGCGGCAGAAGAGGGTGGATCGTGTGATGCAGCTGTATAAGGGAGGAGCGCTCAAGAATGGCGCCGACTACTTCCTGGCATCCAAGGTCATGTCTCAAGGAACGACGGATGAAGAAGCGCTAGTCTGTCATGAAATGGCGGTTGGAGCTCTTTCGCTTGGCGATAGGCGAGCCGCTTATCTCGCAGCGATAGGGGAGGACCAGTTCCTGGTGCGGATTGGCCGAGCTCAGCGATTTGGAACTCAAAAGGAGGCCAAGGCAACGAGCGCCTCTGTCGATCTCGCGCCCGTGACTCCGCTTCTTGGGATCCAGAATAGTGGAACGGTAAATACAAACGCTCCCACTCGTTTCTCTGAATCGGCCCCAACTTTAAGCAACGGCGATCTTTGATCGACAGTTCCAGTCATAGGCCGCTATGTCATATTCATAGCGGCCTATGCGCTGGATCAGCCTTTCTTTGCTCTTATTGATGGTGGGCGGATGCCATCGTGTTGGCCCCGCCAAGGGTGCCCTTGAGCTTTCCTATTGGTACTGGCACACGCCCTACACGCTTAACCGTTCCGAGGCGGCGACTCTGCGAGACCTTGGAGTGAAACGCTTGTTTGTTCGTGGCGGAACGTTTCGGAATGACGGCGAGAAGCTGATCCCCGATATCCCTCAGAGATTTGAGGGCCCACCGGAAGGATTTCCGGTGTACTTAGTTTACAACTTTGACGCAGGCGCCATCGCGCACTTAACTCGTTTCAAGCCCGCAGACATGGCGAAGGCGATTCTCGATCGATTCGAACTTGACAAGCTTGCATGCGAATCCAAGCGTATCGAGGTCCAAGGGATTCAACTCGACATCGATTCACCCACGAGCCGACTGCCTCTTTATGCCGAACTTTTGAAGGAAGTCAGAGCGCGTTTGGGTGCGGGCCTCTCCTTGTCGATTACGGCCTTGCCCACATGGTTCGACTCTAAGGAATTGGCTCAGGTCGTGGAGCAAGTCGACGACTATGTCCCCCAATTTTATGAAGGTAGCGCCGCGCGCACGGTGGAGGACAAGACACCGCTTTCTGATTTGGATGCGGTGAAAAAGGGAATGGTAGCCGCCGAGCGGCTGGGCAAGCCGTACTTCGTGGGGGTGCCTGGATATGGTCGCGCGCTCTTGTACGACGAGAAAGGCAAACTGCTGGGAGCCTATGGCGGACTGAGCGCCTACGATGCGGCAAGGCATCCAACTTTTGAGCTTAAGGAGCGTCGGCGCGTCGATGGAGAGGACTATTATCGCTTTCAAGCTACCCAAGGGGATGCGCACGGAAAGGGGGCAGGCTATTCGCTTGTTTACCGCCTGCCGACACCTCAGCTCATTGTCAATCACTTACGCGAGGTCGAAAAGCTGAGGGGCGCGAACTGCCGGGGATCTATCGTTTTTCGCATTCCAGAGGAGGGAGAGAGCACCGCAGTCGCTCTTCCGGCGGTATTGGCGGCCATGAAGGGGAAGGACATGCAGCCGAAGCTTTCAATTTCATCGAAGACCGTGGCTTCTCCATGGGGCCGGATCGAGGACCCGAAGGCGAAGAGCGAGCCCTTAAAGGTGACGCTCACCCTCAAGAATGAGGGGAACGGAGGCACAGAGATTGGACCGAACGCTTGTCGGATCCTTCTCACGATTGAACGGGGAAGCGTAGATGCCTTGGAGAAGGGTGGGTTTGACTTAGTTCAGCCCTTTAGAGAGCTTGCCGACGGCTCTACGGCAAAATCCAGCCTCGCTTCCGCGAATCAAATCGTCTTTCAAAGAGTACACCTTGCGGCAGGCGAGAAGACGACGATCGGGCCCCTCACATTGAGTCCCGGGACAAAGCTAAACTGTAGTTACGATCTTATCGCTGAAGCGTCGGGAGACCACGTGCGAGGTTCGCAAAGGATTGATTTGAATGTTGAACGGTAAGGGATTACTTGTTTTGGGCCTCACCGTGGCCGGTGGGATGGGTGCTTATCGAATCGTGCAGTCGTGTATCGGGTCGATTTACGATTCGGTTCATTACAATGACGCTCAGCCGGATTTTGGCGCGCCCCCCTCTCGAACCGTCATTACCGTGTGGGGAGAGCAACCCTCTCGACCCGTGCCGGATAGCGTTGGATGGTATGACGACTGGGACGAGGCTAAAGAAAAGGCGAAGACGGAGAGAATCGCGAATCTGAAATCTGCCATCGATACGGCTTTTTCAAACGGCAACTACTCGAAAGCGGAGGAATCGCTTGTAGCGCTGCTCAAGGAGAAGCCCGAAGATCTGGATAACATCGATTTGCTTCGGGACCAGCTTGAAGTCGCAAGGGAAGCGCAGAAGCACAAACTGCCGCAGTCGGCGATCGACGCCTACTTAGCTTCCCGAAAGGACGCGGAAAATCCGTCGTCCCTCAGGGCCATTGCCGCCGATGCCAAGAATGGCTTTCTCTGTGCGTTTGCCGCCTATGCGGCCGCGGGGGTTGCCTACGATCATGGCGAATATGAAAAAGCGGCTCGGCAATATGAAGAGGTTGCTACAAAGTATCCCACCAGTCCTCGCCGAGAGTACGCGCTCATCATGGCAGCGAGAACTCGGCTAAAGGGGACTGAGAAGGGTGGGGTCATCGCCCTTGAGCCGGAGGATTTAGCAGCGGGAACTCAGGCGATTGGCAAGCTCCGCCGCGAGTTTCCCAAGTCAAAATTCCTGCAGAGCGCATACGGCTGGGAAACGCGCGCGATGTACCTTTCGGGCAAGCGGGCCACTGCATTTCTTCGCTACCTGAAGTCTTACGATAACGCGAAGTCGCATGTCGAGCGTGAGGGCCAGTTGGCATCGCTGCGCTATGTCAGCGAATCTTTCAAGGGCAAAGACGCCGACGATGTGCGCAAAGGTCTTTTTGCTGACCCATCACTTTTACAGCCCTATCTGGAATTCCGGGTGAATCATGGCGGCGAGGATTCGGCCAAGAGTCTGACCGGACTGGCGAAGTTGGCGGAAGACGTTTTGACCCGACATCCAACAGCGAAGATTGCGGGTTCAATCCAAGCTCGCCTCGCCGAGATTGCCTATCTTCGGTCTGACTATAAGAAAGCAGAGGAGTGGGCGACAAAGGCACTGACCGAATCTGGCAACCGAAACGCCGATTTGGCGTTGTATGTCCAATCCGGCGCCCAGGAAAAGCTGGGCAAATCGGATGCGGCTGAGCAAGGTTACGGAAAGCTACTCAGAGATTTCCCCAAGAGCTACCTGGTGGGAGCAGCGAGAGAAAATCTCGCCTTGATCTACGAGCGAAAGGGCCAATGGGACAATGCGCTTGATCAGTACCGAGCCCTCTCCTATCGATTCGATATTGCGACGTTGGTGGATGTCAAGATGTCGATCGAGGAGCTTCAGAAGTACGTAGCCAGCCGTCCTTCCGATCCAGAACTGAACAAATACAAGTTCGCTCTAGCGATGCGGCTCCTTCGGAAAGATAAGCTCGAAGAGGCGGACAAGGTCTTTCGAGAGATCCCTGATGCAAAGAGGAAGGAGATCGGGGAAGTTGGCAGCGACTATTCCTGGTACGGGGCGGAAGATAGCGTGCGAGATCGGCTGGTCGATCCAGTCGATACGATAAAGGACCTCAAGGAACTGAACGCCGCGGTGGCCAAGGCTTCAACGTCAGATGCAAAAGCCAAGGCGAAATATGCGCTGGCGAGCTATTGGTACGAGCGCCGGAATTTGTTGCTTTACAATCCCTCGCTTTGGATGGGTGGCCGCTCGATTCTCGCCGGTTTCTGGAATGCTGGCGTGACTAACGCTGGATACGACAAGGCGATCGAAGAGCATCACTATGAGCATGAATGCCTCTGGCGAGCCCGAAAGATCTGTCTGGAAATCGCAAAGGATATGCCGAAGTCTCCCGAGGCTCCCAAAGCCCTATACCGAGCCGCCTGTGCCGCCCGGCGACTGGCCGATTTCAATCCCTACTGGCGAAACGAAAAGATGTCAAAGTCGCTCTGGAACGAATGCGTGACCTTGATGGATAAGGTAACCGCTGACTATCCCTCGAGCGACTTGGCCAAGGACGCGGAGAAGTACGGGAAGGTCTTCCGGTCGGAGCGCGACGACACGTTGCGAAACGCCCTCTTCCTGAAATGAAAAAGGGGGCTGACGCCCCCATTTTCATCTCGTCGAGAATCTAGTGCTTGCTCATTTGACTACGGGCGAAGCTTGCGTAGTCGATTGTAAAGGGTTTGCCGGTGAGATTCTTCCATGTGGTTTTTTGAGAAGCGGTCAGTTGTTGCTGGGCCAGCTTCATCATGCGGCCTTGCCATTCTTTCTGCTTCGCCTGATATTCCTTCATCATGGCGTTGTAATCGGTTGGCTTGTTGCCATTTGCGGGCTTTTGCAGCGACGCCATCATCTGTTGCGTGCCATCTCGAATGATGACGCCAAGCTTTCGCTCTTGGTCGGCATTCAGCTTTAACTGGCTCTTGACCTCCGGGAATAGCATTCCCGAAACCCCAAGCTGTTGAACGGTGATCTGCTTCAGGCGTGTCTGCTGAGCTGGAGTCAGCAACTTGCCCAGCGCGCGATAGGTCTCGGTGGCGACGCTGAGGCGTTTTTGAATATCTTCGCGACTGGGCCGCTCGCCGGGCTTGCTCCCGGCCATCATCGACTTTTGAAGGGCGATCAGTTTGTCATTGATCGTCTTCTTGGTTGCCGCGCTCAAGCCCAATTCCTTCTGAACATCGGGCATGATGAGGAATCCTCCTCCCGTCTCCAGAAGCGACCGGGGCTGCATTGCAGAACGACCGGTCATTTGGGCCATTGCGCCCACGAAGAGTGCCGTGGTTAGGGTCGCGGCAAACAGAAACCTTTTCATCAAATTCATTGTGTCACAAGGTTGCAGATCACACGCTGAACTTGGACCTATGCGTAGGCGTCCACAATAACGAGGTGGGGGAAAAAGAAGACGAAACGAGCTTGGGACAGGCGGAGATTCCGAGGCGTTGGCCGCGGAAAGCATTGATCTTCGTCACCGTTATCGTTGCCGCGATTGCGACCTTCGCCCTCTTGATTGTGAGGGAACCGCCACTCTATCCGTTTTTAGCCCGGGCAAAAATGGTCCACCACGAAGAATGGATAGAATTTGCTTCCACCGGGCCGGGCCGATTGAAGGTGGGTGGCGCTTACCAAATCTCGGGCGACCTGGCGACCGTTGGGAATCTCGTGAGAGAAGATTTGAACGATCCAAGTTGGAGAGAAACGAAGAAGCCAGACTCAATCAGCTTCTCCCAGCCCAATACAACGGTCACTCTACTGGACCGGCCCAAGGACGGAGCGGTGAGAATCATCATTCAATCCTATCGTCAGCCAACTTACTTAGATCGAATGCGGCTCTGGTATCGAAAGACCTTTGTGTCTTCCAAGTAATGGGCTTTCCCCAGCGGACGTGCCGCTGGGGAAGCGAAGAGTTACTTACCTGGGATGCCGGGCTCGGTTAAGAGCGCGGGGTCGAGAGCCTTTTTGAGGGTCTCTTCGTCGAGCAAGCCTTTCTCTCGAACCACCTGCGGAATCGACTTCTTTTCTGCCAAGGCAATCTTGACGACTTCGGCGGCTTGTTTATAGCCGACATAAACATTCAGCGCGGTGGCCAGAGATGGAGACGTCTCGGCGTAGTGCGCGCAACGTTCGGCATCGGCCTTGATTCCTCGGACGCAGTTTTCGGTGAAGGTCGCTAAGGTGTTGGTGAGAACTTGGAGGGCAAACTGGGCGGAGAATGCCATTCCGGGCATCATCACATTCAACTCCAGTTGGCCGGCCATCACGCAGTTATCGATACTGGAACACTGTCCCAGAACCTGATAAAGAACAATGTTGAGGTTCTCCGCCATGGACGGATTGACTTTTCCGGGCATGATGGAGGAGCCGGGCTGAACGGGCGGCAAGACGATTTCGGCAATACCGGTCAACGGTCCCGAGCAGAGCAATCGAAGGTCGTTTGAAACTCGGGTCAACTCTTGGCAGAAGATTCGCAAGCCCGCGGCCAGAGATGCCATTGCCAGGTTGCTTTGCATGGCCTCTCGCAAGTCGGGGGCGTTTCGGAACTCAATTCCTGTGTACTCCCGGAGGTTTTCGACGACCTTGGCACGATAGTCGGGGTGGGTGTTGAGGCCCGTTCCGGCGGCGCTTCCACCAATGCCGAGTTCTTCTAGCTCTTGTGCGGCCTGCTCCAGCCATCGTCGCGATTTTCGCAAGGCTACGGCATACGCCGTGAACTCTTGACCGAGCCGAATCGGCACGGCGTCTTGGAGGTGAGTTCGAGCAGACTTCAAGATGCGATCAAACTCAACTCCCTTCGCAGCGAACGCTTCAATGAGGTCATCGATGACGGGGAACAGGTCTTCCAGCATCAATCGCGCCATGATGCGCATGGCGGACGGGAACGTGTCGTTGGTGGATTGACCGTAGTTGGGGTGGTCGTTGGGATTGACGCGCTGGTAGGTTCCTAGTCCTCCGCCCAGAATTTCCTCGGCGCGGTTTGCCAGCACCTCATTGCAGTTCATGTTCAAACTGGTACCGGCGCCCATGTGGAAGACGTCGACAGGGAATTGATCTCGCAATTTCCCGCTCAGAATCTCATCGGCAGCTTGCACGATGGCATTGCCGACCTCTGCGTCCAAAAGGCCAAGATCGGTGTTCGCAACGGTACAGGCCTTCTTCAGCAAAATGTAGGCGTCGATCATCTTGGGATGCTCGGTGAGCCCGCTGATTCGGAAGAGATTTCGGCTACGTTCCGCCTGCGATCCCCAATATGCGTTGGAAGGAACCTGGACCTCTCCCAGACTGTCCTTCTCAATTCGGTAATCCATAGTAAAGAGTTTACCGAGCCAACGAACGAGAAGCGTAAGAGGATTCGTCTTGCAATTAAGGTGATAGAGTTCAGCCCGTGGGAGAAAGCCGTATTCGCCGCCATTTTGTGTTTGGTGGCGACGTTCCTCATCTACTCCCGCCTTACTCTCCAGGAAGGTCCTCCGATCAAGGATCTACCGGCGCCGATACACCGCATAGGCTTGGGGAACACGACTCAACTGGTCTATTCCTTCAAGGCAAACCCTACTAGGTACACCGAAAGCGTGGATGCTCGCCTGCAGTCCTTCGGGTTCCGGCGATCACATCCTCAAATGCCGCTTTATGTCCATCCAGATGGGCGAAGTCTCTGGATTTCGCCGGGAAGATGGAGAGGGAGTTCGAATAAATACCTGTATGCACCCCAGCCAAGCAACGATTGGACGACCGTCTATTACACGACGGCTCCCGACCGGCAGCAATCGCGGATTAAATATCTTTGGGCATCGGTAACGCGTAGATTTAGCAAATCCAATAAAGTGAAATTCGCGACTCGCGCAAATCCATAATGGGCCATGGCAATTGATCTCAAGGAGTACATCGCGTCGCAGTTGACGGCGATGTTGGATGATTACGTTCGAGACATCGATGCTCTTCCCGAAGATGCGCTGGGTAACGGTGCGGTCGGGACAGCTCGAGTTCCCTTTGACTTCACCTACGAGGTGGCTTATGTCAATCGTCGATTGGCCGCGCGTTTGAGAGGAGAAGATCCTGGACCCTCTACATTAAGCGGATGGGCGGTGGCCCCGGAACATCTGCGGTCGAAAGAAGCGTGCCTCCAAGATATCAAGTCGTCTACGCAAGAGGTCATCGACGCTTGGCGGATTCTGCCTGACGATCAACTCGGCGAGGTGAAAGGATCAATGCCCGCGTTCGAACTCGCTCTGTTCGCGGTGAAGCATATGCTCTATCACGATCCCAACTGAACTACCTTCAGGCCGCGCGGGGAGACATGGAGGTCCACTGGGCCTAGCCTTGTAAAAGTTGCATGATGACGTTTCGGAACTGATCGCGGTTCTGAGCGGGCTGAGACATTGAAGCGTCGAACTGATATCCCGAAATGTTCACGCCAACCTTGCGCGGAACGTTGATTCTCATGGAAATGGTTTGTCGATGGCAGAGACGAACCTTTTCCATGCCAATCATATTCATGACGCTATTTACGTCCACGTTACTCCGGCTCCTGCGGTAAGGCGCCACATCGAAGAACTGATAGTTCATGTAACGTCGGTAAAGATTGTCGTCTTCTTGTTGACCATAGGTTCCCAGCAGTCCCGTCGTCGATTCCGTCGTCAGCACCATCTTTGCGTTTGCCAACTCGTCCCGAGTTGGAGGATCGGTGTAAAGTCCCTCGGGGTTGCCATTGAAGCGTCGTCTTCTGCCGACCCCTGACATTCCTTCCACCGTCCGGCGGCTGTTGCCTGTCAACTGTGAGATTGGTAAACCACTTGTTCTCAGAAGAGACCGTTGTCCGGGAGTGAGGCGACGGTAGACCTCAATGAAGCTGTAGGAAGGATTTAGAGAGTCAAAACCTGGGCGAACCAGGGACGCGAGTTGACGCGCCTTGCTAGATCCGTCCTGGGGGAGTTTGCTTATGGCGTCGGCGTATTCTTCCAAGGTCAGGCAACCAACCTCGTAGGCTCGTTTCAGGAACTTGCCCAGTGGAACTCGGTCCATTTGGTTCTTGAGATAATTTTCAGGGTTGCCCGGGCCGGAGGTGAGCCACTCCCCGTCTTTCCTCAGTTGACCAATCCCCATTGAACCGGCATAGTTCATGAGTTCCAAGGTCGTGAACTCCTTTTTGGTGGCAAACGGATAGATCACCGAATAAATGCCCTGATCGCTTAGATAGGCGACCAAGTTGAGTTTGAGCTTTGTCATGAGCTCTGGCAGACAGGAACACATGGAAAAAGATAGTGGATCGTATTTCCATGGATCGCTGATGCGGCTCAGTAGTTCGTTGTCAATCGGGCTTGGCTTGCCATCCACTCCGTTGGCCATGGTGACCAAGCGAAGGTAGTCCTCCGGGGCGGCTACGGTTTCTTGAGGCAGTTGAGCGGGGTTGATGTAGGAACCTTTTGGATTGATCCAGCGTGAGCCGCGGCCAGGAACGTAGATGTTCTTTTCAGAGACGGACTCCTTGCCGGATAAGACTTCAACCTGAAACTGAGAGTCCTCGGGGTAAAAGGCGATGCGGAATCCATTTAGGCCAACGCCTTTCTCCGGCATAGAATCGTCGGCGATGCTACCCGGCAATCCGTAGTTTCCGGTGTTGTCCACGACCTCCTGAACCTTATCGAAAGCGTCGTGCCAAAGATCGCTCTCCTTGCGGAGTTGCCCTAATGCCTTGCCTACCGATCGTTGGATGTCTTCGGGCAGATTCTTTGAATCGAGAAAGGTTGGCTTGTCGCCAATAAATCGAGCGAGATCGTCTGGACCAATAGCGTCGAGAAGGCGGGCGGTGAAGCGATCCATCGGACTTCGAGTTGCGACCGTAAAGATGATCGGATGAGCCGGTCTAAATCCCCCACGCGGGTCTTGCCCTAGAAATGCGAGCGCAAGGTCGGCAGCGCGAGTCATTTCGCTGACGTCGAGATCTTTCTCCGCCTCGGAGGAAGTCAGCAAATTATCGATGTACGAACGCATGGTTCGAACACGCTGTTTCTCGAGTTTTGCCAACTCTTCAGGGGTCGTGACGCGCATACCGAATAGGAGAGAACCAGCTTGAATCGCCGTTCCCGCGCCAATGTTGTCTTTGAGCCGGTCAAGAACTTCTTTGGCAGGTTGATTCCGCACCGCCACCATGACGACGGCGTTATTGAGCTCGGATTGGCACTTGATGGGTACGCCAATTCGGCTGCCAAGTTGGGTCAGCAACATCGGGAGGCGAGTCGGTGCGGTGGAAAGGGTGACCGGTCTTTCCAATCTCAGTTGAATATCCTCGGCGGTCAACGTAGTCTGTTGTGCAGACAGTCCCACCCCAAGCAACAAAAAACACCCGAGCATCTCGATAGGATATGACGTTTTGAAGGAGTTGTGGGGTCACTCAATTTGAGCCCCCGACGACGTTGGCGGGGGCTCTTTTCAATCCTACAGATCGACAATGGCGATCGGAAGGAATCGAGTTGTGTAAACGTGCACGGGTTCGTAGTTGAAGCCGGAAGCTTGACCGTTGTCGAAACCGGCCGGGTTGAAGGCACGGGAGACTCCAGTGAGCGAGAATCCGTAGGCCCCCTGAAGCGAAGCCGCCGAAACCTTGAATACTTCCGCCTTCGTTACCGCCGAATCGCCTACGGTTCGATGCCAATAGCCGCTTGAACCGCTGGCCGGATCGTGAATGGGCTTGCCGGCGCCACCGCAACCCGTGCCCGTGATGGAAACGGAGCGGAAGTGTTGTCCGCTTGACTCGTAAGTGACCCGGAATTCGATGGCGGATCCCTTGGGCCGGTGGACCACTGGGCAAATGAGCTCTAGCGGTTGCCATGCTCCAGAGACGCCGGGCGAATTGTCTACCCGCCATTCTAGGGTCGTGAAGCCAAGGTTCGGGACTCGATTATCGATCACCATGCTAACCGGAGGAATCGAGGTCGAAATGGGATTCTTCGATGCGTTGGCGAACTCCAGTTGGAGTCTGTAGACGCCATGACCCGAAGTTGGCCAGTTCATGAGGAGCCGATCGGGAAATCGAGCGGCCGCGACCGTGCCGATCGGTATCCATCCGTTCAGGTCGGGATAGATGGTCACGGGAATATAGTTACCGCCTGCATCTTTCTCGTAAACGTAAAGGGGGAAGCTCATGATTGCGGAGCCAGAAAAGGCGCCGCCTACGTTTTCTGCGTATTGGTAAGTGATTCGGTAGAACTTGGCGTTTGGAACATCCGTGCAACCGTAGAGTTGCAGGGTCCCGGCCATTGGCGTGTTTGCCGGGGGGAGTGACGTAACGGGGACTTCGCTGAGGAGCCCGCTCGGATGAGGGCGGTTGGGCCGCACCGCGTATCCGTCGGCGTTCATGTACGGATTTGCTCCGGTGGCGTCTAACGACATCAAGCCCGCAAAGAGAATGCCTCCAGTCGAGCATGAGGGGATGGGTGGGAGCTTGCAAGATGGCGCCGCCTTGGCAATGGAGGAAGCGTAAAGCGTGACGTCGGGAATGTTTGTGGCATCCCAGCGAACATCAAAGAAGCCTTCGCCATAGATGATTTCCTCATCTCCATCGCCGTCAACGTCTTGGGTGACTTTGAAGGTGATATCGGGGACATCAAGGACCGGAACCAGTTCGGGGGTCAGTACGTCGATGCATCGGATAAAGGGACCGATGAATTTTCGGGGATCCAACTGAAGTTTGCCACTGGCCACCAGCTTGCGCACGTCCTCCGGGAACTCCTGAGGAAGCCCTGCTTTGGGTTCGAGGTGGAGCTTTCGGAAGGACTCCGTCATCGGTGGCGGAGCGTCACTGAGAAACGCCCGGCGATCGAACGCCTTGTCCATGGGGCCCATGGGAGCGCCGATGGCTACGGAGTGGCTGGCGACCAAATTGGAAATGGCGTCGGGGTCGAGAAGATCTTGAAGCCGTCTTCGAATCATGCCATCGTTCAGCGCATCGAATGGAGCAGGATCGGGCGGGTTAGGAATTCCGGGAATCGGGATTCCTTCTAAACCTTTGAGGATGTCGGAAATGTCCGGACGGATGAAGATATCCGTGAAGCATCGGCGCTTCTTTCGGAATCGGAGAATGAAGTCGATTTCGAAGCGCGGAATCCAGACGCAGAAATTCCCGCACTTATCGGTCTTGGTGGTGGCGATGACTTCTCGCTTGCATTTCCAGGGAAGATGCCAAACGTATTTGGAGCCCTTTGGAAAATAGCTGATAAAGCTGCAATCGGTGTCTTCCACCTGGACGGTGGCGAAGGGTACGGGGAGCTCTTCTCCCGTGATCGGGTCCTTCTTCACGACTCGACCGCAGACTCGCCGCTTAAAAAGCAGGCTGAAGTCGAAATTTCGGCCAAGTAAATCAGGAAGCTTGTCGAGTTGCTTCCCCTTGAGATCGTCGATGGCGTGTCCGGTAAGACTCGCAAGCTTCGTCGCTTGACTATTCGTCAGAACGTCCTTTCCGACGGTGGATAGGGTCGGTGTTCGCATATGAGATTTCTCCTTTCGCAATCCAAGGTCGATCCAGTGATCGACACCGGTAATATTGCGGGGGTTTTCTCGAGTGCGGCACCGACAATGGCCAGCGCTGGCCCCTATCAAAAGGTATGGCTCAGGGTTTTTCGGCGATCAGCATTTCAACTGCGCGGTCAACTTCGGCATTCGCCAAATCGGCGAAACGAAGGATCCCCTTGCGATCGATGAGGTAGTAGTCGGGGAAAGAGTCTCCAGCCATGGCGGTGAAGGTCTTCTTTTCACCATCTTGGGCGATGATCCAATTCATTCCCAACTCGGAGACGACCGCCTTCATCTTGGCGGTGTCGGGATCGGAGTGAACGCCAACCACAACGAGACCCTTGTCCTTGTACTTCTCAAGCAGTTCCTTTACGTGGGGAACCGAGGCTTTGCAGGGCCCGCACCACTGGGTCCAAAAGTCGACGACGACGACTTTTCCCTTGAGGTCTTTCCAAGAAATTTTCTTTCCGTTTGAGTTCAGAAACTCGGTTGCGACCAGGGCGGGCGGCTCTTTGCCTTCAAGGGCATTCTTAGCCGCATCTTTGGGTCCGCCGCGTTCCCGCTTAAAGTCGTCGTTGAAGCCGAATGACGCCACGGCGGCGATCAGCCCTACTCCCAAAATCAGTCCCTTGCTTCTCATGTCGCTATCTTATCGCAGTTTCTTAACAGGGAAAACGCTTTTGGAGTGCGAATGATAAAGATCAAATGAGTATCGCCCTCGCCTTCATGGCTGTCGTCTCCTCCGCTTGGATTACGCCCCATCGTTCAGAGGAAGGCAAGTCCCCCGAGAGTGTTATCGCAGCCGTCTATGACGTCATTTCCGGTCCGGCCGGTCAAAAGCGGGATTGGGAGAGAATGCGCAGTCTTTTTGCGCCCAACGCAACGCTTACGGCGATTGGCAAGGGAAGGGATGGCAAAGTCCGGCGGCAAGTCTTGACCGTGGAAGACTATATCAAGCTATCAGGTCCGTATTTGGAAGAGAAGGGCTTCTTTGAGACCGAGATCGCCTCTCGTTCCGAGAAGTTCCGCGATTTGGTTCATGTTTGGAGCACCTATGAATCTCGATCCAAGAAGGAGGACAAGCCGTTTGCCCGGGGAATCAACAGCTTTCAACTCTGGAACGACGGAACACGGTGGTATGTGCTCAGCATCGTTTGGCAAGAAGAAGATGCCCAAAATCCGATACCGGAGAAGTATGTGGGGAAAGGCTAACCTCCGATCTTGTCCCTAATCTCCTTGGGGAGGGTCGAATAGCTGAGGGGCTTGGATCTTAGGTCGTATCGCTGTTCGGAGAGGGGCAGCCGATATTGGAGGTCATTGCCGATGTTTACGATCAGATTCAATTTGAAGGTCTGCCCCATCCAAACGTCGTCTTGATCGGTGAACACCTGTTGACCGGAACTTTGCCTTCTTCGCAGTAACTCGGCATAGGTTACTGAGCGTGTCCAAGGGACATAGTCTCCCCCACGGGTTCCCACTAACAGCCGCGCTTCCGATGAAACTTCCGAGCCGATCGCCTCAACGGAAGCTGGCGAGTTGAGAAACTCCGTGGGTTGAAGGGAAAGAGGACTTTCCAACCGATGATCCATACGCTCGCCCTTCAAAAGGATTTGCGATTGTTCCATTCCCGAACTTCCATTCAGGATGAATTGATAGAGACCCTCGCGAAATGCCACCGGCGCTTGTTGAAATGGAATTGGGATTCCTTTTTTCAAAGCTGTTTGCTGAGAGGAACTGAGGCGTCCGTAAAGTCGGCATAAGTCGATGTCCGACTCTTGATAGATGCGCTCGGAACGGGGAAGCACGATTCGAAGAGCGTCGAATGTTATTCCACTCGGTGCACCGCCCCCAGAAACGGCGAACTCGCCCAAATTCTCTAAGCTCAGATAGCCAATCGCCAATGTTTTCTGAAGCAGTTTCTCTACGGCAAACCGATTCTCCGGCAACTCGGGAGGCCCGATTTCTCCGCTTGGTTTGATGAAGAGGGTTTCCGCCGAATCGTCGACGGAGTAGTTCCAAAATTGCTTGAGAGCCCGCTCGAACCCTCCTAGGTTGATTTCATCCTGCAAGTCAGCGACTCCGTTGATTCGTGCGAGATTGTCTCCAATATCTGCAACGAGATCCTTTCCCTTTTCTTTTGCCAGCGCCAAGAGGCACTCGCTGGCGGTGAAGGAAAGTGGATCGAATTGTGTGGGATGGGACGTCTTCTCCAGCCAAGTTGGCGAGGTAGCTTGTGCGCCTTTATAGTCTAGCGAAGCGAGGTGATTCCATTCGAGGGCTTCTTGACTGAATTTGTATTGGGTCTTCTGGGACATTCCCTTAAGGCCCTCCCTTGCTGCCGGAGAATAGAACTTAGCATCTAGGTTCTGGCTGGCTACAAAGACGCTGTTGCCCAAGTCGTCATAACCTCTCAGATCCACCCGGATCGTGCTCTTCAAGTTCATCACGGTGACGGAAAGAAGGGCCTTTCGAATGTCGTTGCTGTGAAACGGCATAAATCGCGGATCGCCTCCGAGCCAACCGTTTTTGGGCTGGTTGGGTGGGCCGCTTCGATTCATCGCACCTTTGAATGTCTCCACATCTTTGACTAAGTCTCGCAAGACGTCATTGGCGTTGCCCCCCAAGCGGTTTTGCAGTCGATTCGGCTGGTTGGAGAAAACGGTCGTCGAGTTGGCGGGCAGTTCAGCCAGATCGCGGGAGGGAATGCTGAGTAAGAGCCGCGTGATGGCTCGCCCCGTGGGTCCTTGTTTAAAAGCTGCATCCAACTCTCGGATAGGAAGGTCGTCCTCAGACTTGCGGGCGTCAATTTGATTGAGTTTCGCCAGAAGTCGATCTGCGTCGGCATCGCTGAAGGTGGGTGTCTTGTCGAGTTCAGATCGGAGCGCGTCCAGTGTTGCCTGGATTTTTTCGGTCCGCTTAGCGAGCCACTTTTGCCGGAGAGCGCGTTCCATCGCCGGCGTTCGGCTGAGTACCACTTCCGAACCCTTGCGCACCCACTCTGCATCCAACGCTTTCGCCAGACGCAGGAGCGCCTGATCGGCGGAAACTTCCGAAAACCGTACGACAACTACATGGTCCCGTAATCCGGGACTAACCGAAAGTTCCTGACCCACGAGAGGCTTAAGCGCCTCGACGATGACGGGCAATCGTGCCGCTTTCGATTCATAACTGATCGAGGCTAACGAACCCAAAATGGTGAGGGAAGATACGAAAGAAACAAGAAGCATAAGAGAACCCTTATCAGCTTAAGTCTCAAGGAGTCACCAAGGCAAGTCGCTGTGAGCCATAATTCTACGCGTGGAAGAATTGAAGGATCGAATAGACCAACTGGCTGGCCTCATGGAGGAGTTCAAGCTTTCCGAAGCGGAGCTTGCCGCAGATGGTTTCCGAATTGCCTTCAAGAAGCGAGCGAAGGCCGCCCCCAAACCTACAAGCGAGTCGACGGCAGATGGAGCCATCGAAATCTACGAAGAAGCCGAAGAGATGGAAGAAATCTCGGCTCCAGTCGAGGACAAGCCATCTGGTAGCCCGATCACCAGTCCCATGACGGGTATCTATTACTCCGCGCCCAGCCCCGGATCACCTCCGTTTGCCAAGGAGGGCGACGAAGTCACGGCGGGACAGCCGATCGGCCTGATTGAGGCGATGAAAGTGTTCAACGAAATTCCAGCGCCACTAAGTGGAACGGTACAGAAGGTGGTTGTCGAAAGCGGACAGTTGGTCAATCTCGGCGACGTGATTATGTACGTCGGGTAGCTTCGAATTACCCCCGGCAGCGTCGCCTGGGCCATCCCTCAACGAACGAAAATGACCGCAGACCTCGCTCCCAAACCCTCGACCACTCGCGTCCTTCGCGTCGCCCTTCTGGGCTTCGGCACCGTAGGAACTGGCGCGTATCGCATGCTTCAAGACAACCATGAAGCCATTACGCGCAAGATTGGTTCTCCCGTTGAAATCGTCAAGATTGGAATCAAGGATGCGAGCAAAGTCCGTGACCTTCCGGCGGAGCTTTTTACGACCGACTTGAACTCCATCGTGGACGATCCAAATGTCGATGTCGTCCTCGAACTCATTGGCGGCACCGACCCAGCCGGAGCGTTGGTGGAGAGGGCCATCAAAAATGGAAAGCACGTGGTGACGGCGAATAAGGAGCTCATGGCGAAAGAGGGCTCCCGTTTGGTCCATCTTGCCAAAGATCGTGGTTTGGATCTTCACTACGAAGCAGCCGTAGGCGGTGGCATTCCGCTTGTTCAACCTCTCAAGCACCAACTGGCCGGGAACGATGTGATCAAGATGATGGGGATCCTCAACGGGACGACCAACTACATCCTGACCAAAATGTCTCGCGAGGGCGCGGACTTTGCCGATGTCTTGGCTGAAGCCCAGGCGAAGGGCTATGCCGAAGCCGACCCCACCAACGATGTCGATGGATTCGATGCAACCTACAAGATTTCCATTCTGGCGTCGATCGCGTTCGGGAAGCAGGTGCCGGTGGCAGGCGTCTACCGGGAAGGCATCCGCAATCTGACCAAAGACGACTTCCACTACGCCGACGTTCTGGGTTACACGATCAAGCTTTTGGGGATCGTGCAGCCAGTGAACGAGAACCGAGTCTTGGCGAGAGTTCATCCAACTCTGATTCCCAAAAACCATCCGTTGGCCGCTGTCAACGATGTCTACAACGCGCTCTGGGTCCATGGCGACTTTGTGGGAGACCTTATGTTCAGCGGAAGGGGAGCCGGATCCGATCCTACGGCTTCCGCCGTCGTGGGAGACCTGATCGATGTTGGGCGCAATGTGGCGATCGGTGGACAGGGAAGCGCGATCCCATGGGACCTCGGCATCGAAACCGAGCCGATCGGTTCGCTGGAAACCGAATACTATCTGCGTCTCATCGTCAAGGACCGGCCCAAGGTCCTCGGACAGATCGCCCTGATCATGGGTGAGTACGATGTTTCTTTGGCCGCGATGGAAATGCGAGTGATTGACCCAGTCGCAGGATTAGGCGAGATCGTCTTTCTTACTCACAAGTGCCGAGAAGAGAATTTCCGAAAGGCCCTTGCGGACATTGAGAAGAGCGATATCGTGGATCGAGTTTGTAACTGGATTCGCGTCGAAGGTTAGTCAAAATAGGGTCCGGAGAGACCAGGACCCCAAGACTCGACTGGTAAACTTCGCGCCATGCGTCCCGACGGTCGACAGCCCGACCAACTCCGCCCCTTCACCTTCGAACGAAACGTCGCCAAGTTTGCCGAGGGCTCTTGCCTTCTTAAAATTGGCGATACTCACATGCTGGTCACGGCCACTGTCGAGGACCGTATCCCTCCATTTAAGAAGGGTTCCGGCGAAGGCTGGCTTACCGCCGAGTATTCGATGCTTCCGCGATCCGGTCGCCAGCGAAACAATCGAGATCTTATGAAGCCCAATGGCCGCAGCATGGAAATCCAGCGGCTTATCGGTCGCGCCATGCGCACGGTGGTTTCCTTGGATCGACTCGGTGAGCGAACGATTACCCTCGACTGCGATGCCGTTCAGGCCGATGGAGGGACTCGCTGCGCCGCCATCACCGCCGCCTACGTGGCTACCTATGACGCGATGCGTTGGATGATGAAACAGCGGATGATCAAGGAGATGGCGATCAAAGAGCCGATTGCCGCGGTTTCTGTTGGCGTACGAGGTGGCTCAGAAATCCTGGATCTCAATTACGACGAAGACAGCACGGCGCACACCGACATGAACGTTGTGATGGTCGAATCCGGACGATTCGTTGAGGTTCAGGGAACCGCCGAGCAAGAGCCATTTGCCGCCGATACGTTGGGTCGAATGCTCAAACTCGCCAAAAAGGGCATCGACGAACTGATCCTTGCTCAGCGCGACGTTTTGGAGATTTAGGGCGAATTGAAGCGACTCGTCATCGCCACCCATAACGCCAAGAAAGCAGGCGAAATGATTCAAATCCTTTCCGCTCGCTTTCCCGAACTAGAACTGAAAACTCTTGCCGACTATCCCGACGCACCCGAGCCCGAGGAGACGGGTGATACCTATCCCGAAAACGCGGCGATTAAGTCTGAGTCCGCCGCCAAGTTCACGGGTGAGTGGTGCGTAGCCGACGACGCAGGTTTGGAGATTGACCACTTGGGGGGCGGGCCTGGCGTCCATTCCAAGCGATTCGAAGGCGAGGACTCCAGCTTCGAACACAAAATCAACCGAATCCTTGAGATGCTAAACGGAGTGCCGGAAGAAGGTCGCGGCGCTCGGTTTCGTTGCTATGTTGCCTTGACTCCTCCCGATGGCGGCGAGACTCAAATTTTTAACGCTGTCTGTGAAGGGCGAATCGCTACCGAGCGTTCGGGCAGAGGGGGCTTTGGATACGATCCTATTTTCTTCCTGCCCGAAAGAAACTGCACCATGGCGGACCTGACTGCCGAAGAAAAGCACCTTGTCAGCCATCGTGGAAAGGTTCTCAAAGCCTTCGGCGATCATTTGACCACGCTTCTTTAGCCGCCGTCTTTGACCATGGAGTGGGTGATTGCAACGGGACCGGACGTTGTCAATCGCAAGTAGAGCGTGTAGATTTGACGACCGGAGAGGCCGATTGAAGTGTCATAAACCACGGTCTTGGTTCCCGGTAACGTGGCGCGAAGTCGGCGTGTCCCCACGCCGAAGTTCGCATAGGCGCTGGCCTCACCTAGTCCGATATTGGTGAAATCTGGTTCGACGTCATTCAAATTGACGTTGGTTAGAGTCACATACCAATCCAAGGCATTCGTATTGGGCGCCGCTTGAACGACTCGAAGTCGAGACTCACCCGTTGGGGGTGGGATGCTCTCGTCTTGAAGAACAAACATTGAGAGGGAAGGTTCGCCACTCTGGGGCGAGCGATAGCCGATGGTTACCGCGGTATATCTTCCGGCATCGGTGACATTTCCAAACGCCTGTGCGAGATAGGTGTTGCCAGGGAAGGGGCCGACATTCAATGTGATCGCTCCGGAGTCGGCCGCTCGGTAGGGCGTAATCGTTGGATATTCCACATTGACAAACTTCAGCGAGTCGCCGAAGTAATACGCGAGGCGCCCCCCGTCGGGAACCAAGTGGGCAAACCGAATGTGAGCCTGATTGATTGCCACATTCCCCCCACAACCTACCAGGGCGACCAAAGCCACCAGAACCCCCAGAAATCGAGCCACGGGTGTATCCTACACCAAGTAAATTGCCAGACGCTTTCCAGTCGGATAAGCTATGGCCAAGATGCCTCTGCTTGTAAGCGCTCTGCTCACGATGTCGATGGCCGCCAACGCGGGGTTTGAAACAAAACCCGACATTCATGGCGACCTTGTTGTTTTCACCTGTGAAGGCGATCTCTGGCTCGGAAATTTGGCCGATCGATCCGCCCGCCGCATCACCTCAGACGAGGGTGTTGAAACCAACGCCAGATTTTCACCTGATGGCAAACAGATCGCCTACACCGCCTATTACGACGGGGCAAAAGACGTTTATGTGATGGATGTAGATGGCGGCCCTCCTAAGCGACTGACTTACGATCCGACTGGCGCCGACGTCCTTGCCTGGACGCCGGATGGTAAGAACGTCGTTTTCCGCTCTACGCGTTTTGACTTCAACCAAAGACTCTGGACGGCCCCGGTAGATGGAGGGCCCGCAAAACAGATTCCGGTTCCCCGAGGTTACTTCGCTGCCTATTCTTCAAAGGGCGACCTGGCGTACGTTCCGGTCAGCTTTGAATGGGCGAACTGGTACCGCTACAAAGGAGGCGGCGCGGATGACATTTGGCTCTATCAGTCTCAATCCAAAGCCTTTACTCAACTCACCAAAGACCTGGGAGTCGATACGACGCCCGTTTGGTGTGGCGATGACATCTACTTTGTGAGCGAGCGGAACGGCTACAGCAATCTCTGGAAACTCAACCCCAAAACGAAAGCGGCTGTCCAAGTAACCAAGATCTCGGATGGCCCGGTTCGATATCCGGGGGCGGACGATAAACGCGTGGTTTTTCAGCATGGAGCCGGACTCTCGGTATTTGACGTCTCAAGCGGCAAAACCACCGATGTTCAGTTCGACCTGAACTCTGACAAAATCCATGAGCGGCCCGTCGTGATCCCGGTCCAAGGCGCTATCCAAAACGTCGCTCCAGGGCCAAGCGCCAAGCGAGTCGCAGTTGAAGCGCGTGGACAGATTCTGAGCATTGCAAGTACGAATGGCGATATGCGGGTGATTGAGAACAAGCCCGGAGCCCGCGCGATTCTCCCTGCTTGGTCGGCCGATGGTCAGAAAATCGCTTTCGTCTCGGATCGTTCGGGCGAGAATGAGGTGTGGACGACGGATGCCTCGGGTGGCGGACAGCCCAGTCAACTGACGAAAGGGCTGGCGGCAAACCCTTACGCGCTCAATTGGTCTCCGGACGGAAAGACTCTAGCCTTAGCGGATCGCAATGGGCGAGTCGTAGTGATCGATTCAACGACTGGCAAGGTCACGCCTGTCATGACCGCGCCCGGTACGGCTTCCTACGATTCCTATGCACCTAGCTTCGCATTCAGCCCTGACGGCAAGTTCTTAACTTATCAGTCCATCGACGAAGCTTGGATCATGCGGGTGTATGTTTACGACATCTCGGCGGGGAAGCACTATCTAGTTTCCAGCCCGAACGTCAACTCCTACAGCCCCGTTTTCGACTCCACCGGAAAGTTCGTCGTCTATCTGGCGGATCGGAGTTTGACTCCCTATCCGACTTGGACCCACAAGTACACCTTTGACAAGGTGGTTCGCATCAATATGGTCGCCCTGGACAAAGGCACGCCTTCTCCATTCCTCGCTAAGAACGATGAAGAGGGAGGTGCGGCCAAGGCGAAGGCAGATGAAAAACCCGAGACGAAGCTCGATCCAGACGGGCTCGCGGATCGGGTGATCGATGTTCCCGCGCCTGCCGCCCGCTATCGAGCTCTGGAGTCCGGACCCGGTCGACTCTTTGTGATCGACAGCGACGAAATGGCGTCCATGTCAGGCAATCCTCCGGGCATTCTTCGCGCCTTCGACCTTGATAAGAAGACGCTGGCCACCTTAGCGGAGGGTGTCGATGGATTCCAAAAATCTGGTGACGGGAAGAAGCTTCTCGTAAAGTCGGGGCCAAATGTTCATGTAGTGGACATTGCGGCGGGTCCCGGCCCCCTTCCTCCCGCCATCAAGTTCTCGGGATACACCATCAAGGTGAATCCTCGTGACGAGTGGCATCAGATTTTCAATGAGTCTTGGCGAATTGGCCGGGACTTCTTCTACGACCCTGGGATGCACGGCGTCGACTGGCAAGCGGTGAAAGCCAAATATGAACCCATGCTGGCCAAGGTCGGCGACCGAGCTGATCTCAGCCGTTTGCTCAAGGACATGGTCTCAGAGCTCAACTGTGGCCACGCCTATGTGAGTGGCGCTCCGGTGGGCGGACGTCGTGTCCCGATGGCTTTCCTTGGCATTGACGCTGAGCCGGTTGCGGGGGCCGATGCGGTCAAGATTGCGAAGATTCTCAAAGGAGACGATTTCGATGTCAGCGCTCGCTCGCCGTTGGCGGAACCGGGAATTGACGTGAAGGAGGGAGACTACATTCTCGCGATTGCGGGAGAGCCGGTCAAGCGCAACCAAGATTTTCAATCGCTCTTGGTTGGAAAGACGGGCCAGACCATCGCGATCACCGTCAATTCCAAACCAAGCATGGAGGGAGCTCGTATTGTGAGAGTTCAGCCGCTGACAAGTGAGAGCCCGCTACGCTATATCGATTGGGTCAATGGTCGAATCGCCTATGTCAAGAAGTATGGGGGAGAGAACTTTGGCTATGCGCATATCTCAAACATGACCGGACCTGGCCTCATCGGCTTTACCAAAGGACAGTTCCAGAATGTGTTTAAGGAAGGAATGATCTATGACACGCGCTTTAATGGCGGTGGCTATGTTTCTTCGCTTCTTTTGGAGAACATCGCGGGTAAGCCCCAGGCTTGGTTCCAACCCCGAGCCGGGCAGACTTGGACTCGAGAGGACTGGACCAATTTCGGTTATTCCGCCGCCATCTGCAACGAAGGCAACTTCTCGGACGGCGAGCTTTTCATCGAAGTCTGGAAGCGCATGAAATTGGGACCGGTGGTCGGCAAACGTACTGGAGGCGGGGAAGTCGGTAGCGGTGGCGGGTTTACGCTCATCGACGGTGGAAGCGTCTACATCCCGAACTACGCCGCATTCGCAGACGGCAAGTGGATCATCGAAGGCACGGGGGCGACGCCGGACTATGACGTCGATCAAGATCCAGCGGCCGTGATGGCGGGACGAGATCCGCAACTTGATAAGGCGATCGAACTCTTGAAAGCGAAGATCGCAAAGAACCCAATTCGCAAACCGGAGCATCCGCCTTTCCCCAAGAAGGGAGTGGGCGCTTAAGAGGGCGAAAGCCCGGCCAACTGGCCGGGCTTTGAAATTCTCTCAACCCTTGAAGAGTGACTTCAGGATGAAGAAGGCGTTGGCCGGGCGCTCGGCCAGACGGCGAGTGAAATAGGGGTACCAGGAGTCGCCAAATGGGATGTAGACGCGGACGTTGTATCCATCTTTAACCAACTTGTCTTGAAGGTCACGGCGGATCCCGTAGAGCATCTGATATTCGAAGCTCTCCTTGGCAATTCCTTTTTGGGACACAAACTGGTTGAGTTCGTTGATGATCTTCTCATCGTGGGTGGCAATGGCGGGATAGAAAGCCGCTTCTAAAAGTCGTTTTGCCTGTCTGACATAAGCCTCATCCACCTTAGCTTTGTCCTGAATCGCCACGTTCGCAGGTTCCAAGTAAGCGCCTTTCACCAGACGGACTCGGGCCTGCATTTGGATCATGAGTTCTACGTCCTCGTCCGTCCTCACGAGGTAGCTCTGGAGCACGGTGCCGGTGTTGGGGAAGTCCTGATGAACCTTCTGGATCATCTTCACCGTTCTTTCTGTGTACTCGCTGGACTCCATGTCCACTCGAACGAAGGTGTTTCTTTCGGCGGCGGCCCACAGAACTTCGCGATAGTTGGTTTCGGCGAAGTCCTCACCCTGATCTAGACCGCATTGGGTGAGCTTTATGCTGATGTTGGTGGCTTCTAGCTCCCCCAGAGGGGGCGCTCCGGGAGTCTTGTGTCGCATCTCGACTCTCTTGGGCGGAGTATTGCTGCTGCTTTTAGCGATCGTTTCTAGCATGCGGATATACGTTGCTTTCGCGGCTAACGCTTCGGCCTCGCTTTTGGTGTTCTCGCCTAAGAAGTCGAGGGAGACAAACATCCCCTTCTGAATGGTGGCGTTGCTGGCCTCGATGGCTTCTTCCAGCGAGTCGCCGGCGATGAAGCGTCTGACGAGAGGTTTGAAAAGGAAAGACTTGCGGACCATCCGTTCAACGGGGCCCCAGGCAGAGGTTTTGAGAATAAGTGATCGAGCCAACATCGGTGGTGGTATGGAATTTTACTCGTGCGGCTAAACTCATACGATGCCCCGAGTCTCTGTTTGTATGGCGGTTTATAACGGTGAGGCCACCATTCGAGAGGTTCTGGAGACCGTACAGGCCCAAACGTATCGAGACTTTGAAATCCTCGTAATTGACGACGGGTCCAAGGACCGTTCGGCAGAGATCGCGCGAGAGATGGGTGCGCGCGTGCTGATCCAGGAGAACGCTGGGTTGGGGGCCGTACGAAAACGTTTGGTTGAAGAAGCGCTGGGTGACTACATTGCCTTCATCGATCACGATGACGACTGGGTGCCGGACAAACTCGAAAAGCAGATGGCTGTTCTTGACCAGACCGGAGCGGTGATGGTCCATTCCGACTGCTGGTATTTGTACGATGACGGCCGGGTAGTGGAACGCAATTTAGTGTTGCAATCGGACGCGGGATCATTCGATCAAGTATTGCCAGATAACTGGATCGTGGCCAGTTCCGCCGTGTTCTCACGAAACGCGATGCTCAAAGCGGGAAACTTTATTCCGGAAACGGTGCGTTGTTCGGACTGGTACGGGTGGATCATCTTGGCCTCGCAGGGCCAATTCATCCATTTCCCGGAAAAGCAGGTTCGCTACCGGGTGCTTTCTACGTCGCTCGCCAACGCCGGATACCGGTTCCAGGAGGCCAAGCGGTTTCTGATGAAAGATATTGTGCTGGACCATTTCGAACGCTTCTTCGGAATGCTGCCTGCGTCCGATCAGGCGAAGTACCGAAAGCTTGTCCAGAGAAATATCGGCATCGCGCTTTCAACCATGGCTAAGCACCTTGACAGCGAGGGCAAATTCAAGGAGGCGAAGCCGCTTCATCGCGAGGCACTCAAACTTGCACCGATGGTTCCCAGAGTGTGGACTCGTGCCGTAAAATCAATATTGAAGCGGTGAGTTCGATGAAGGAATTCGTTCGTCGCGCGATTGAAACGATCACTCCGCCCTATGTTTCGGTGATGGCGTTTTTCTTTGGATTGGGTTGGCTTACTTGGCGTTGGCGAGATTTCGAAGAAACCATGCTATCCCTTGGTGTTGGTAGGCAACCTCCCGATATGCCGCATCCTCACGCCCACTGGCTTTGGCTAACTCCGGCGTTCTTAGGGTTTTTGAAGGCCGCCTATTTCGGTTGGCTGAGTTGGAAACGGCCTGGACCCTAGGCGACCACTGAGCGGTGCTCACGAGTCTGAACTTGAAACTCAAAAAGAACGTGCTCGTAGTCGCCAATTGTGGAGCACTTGGTTAACCGATCACGAATTGCTGACGCGCCAAACTCGCCCTTGATGTAAAGCGGTATTTGACCTCGGAGGCCGCGGCAGGCCCGTAACTCGCCATCCGCATAGTTGGGCAAGGTCAGAGCTTCTTCAAACGATTCGGCGTCGCATTCACAGGCGATCATCATTCGCAGATGCTCTAGGGCGACCTGAATCCGTTCGTCGAGAGTTGGCGGCGGACCGACAGGCAGTCCGCGCATGGCCAAGGAGATGTCGCGAAGGGCCCAAGGATTTGAGATGGCCGCTCGCCCGACCATCACCCCGTCGCATCCTGTCTCTTCCATCATCCGAACAGCATCACCGGGAGCCTTGACATCGCCATTGCCAATCAGAGGCACCTGAACCGCTTCGCGCATGTCGCGAATCAGTTTCCAGTCCGCTTCACCCTCAAATCCTTGCTTGGCGAACCGAGCATGGAGCGTAATCATTTTCGCCCCTGCATCTTGGAACCGCTTGGCCAGATCGGGGGCGGCAAAGAGGGAATAGTCCCACCCCGCTCGAACCTTAACTGTGACCGGAACCTTGACCGCTTTCACGACCGAGGAAACGATTTTTGCCGCGTGCTCTGGATCTTTCAGGAGTGCCGCTCCCGAACCGGTCTTGCAAACCTTGGGCACCCAGCAGCCCATGTTTATGTCCACGATATCTGCGCCCATCTCTTCCGCAATCCGTGCCGTCTCGGCCATCACCTCCGGTTCACCGCCAAAGATCTGGATGCCGAGGGGGCGTTCATCGGGGTGAATTCGCATTTTTCGAAGCGTCTTGACCGCTCCATAGTGAATTGCCATCGCGCTCACAAACTCGGTGAACATCAAGCCCGGTTCCGCGATTCTCTTTGCCAACAGGCGGAAAGGAAGGTTGGTCACATCTTCCATTGGTGCAAGCAACAGGGGGTGATCGATCCGTAGATCGCCTACGCTAAAGCCCGGTTGGAGAAGTTTGCTTGACATGGCCGGTTCACCAAACCCCTGTTAGACTAGAGTTGACCACTCTAAATTCGGGGAGGATTTGCTTTCGATGAAATATCGAATTTTGTTCGCCACAACATTATGCGCGTTCAGCGCTGGCGCCCATGCCATCTATGGGCATTCTCAGTTGAACGCTGCGACTTTCGACACGGTCGGGATCATGCTCGGAGGAGGGAGCGGCACCGTTATCAGCCCCCACTTCGTTCTCAGCGCCAAGCACGTAGGAGGCAATGGCTTCTTCATCAATGGCAATCTCTATAATGCGGTTCAACGATACGATCACCCAACCGCCGATATCACCCTGCTGCGGTTTGATACACCTTTTTCCAGCTACTCACTGCCCACCTTTGACGACATGATGGGCCAGGTGTTGACCTTTGTGGGCTACGGCGCAACCGCGAGCGAACGGACGAGCGGGACCAACGCTTGGACAGGCTACGACTACCTGGGAGGCTTTGGCACTCGCCGGGCCGTGACCAATCGAATTGAGCATATGGAAGATGCCGTTTACGATATTGGCGGCACATCTCACTCAACGGTCAGCCTTGAAGCGGATTTGGATTACTATAACCCTAACACCCCTGCTGACAGTCAGGTTGACTACTACGGAGGCGGTGGGGCAACTGCCAACGAAGGCGGCTTGATCTTCGGAGACTCCGGCGGTGGCGCGCTCATCCAACAAAGCGGAGAATGGCGCATCGCTGGTGTCAACATCTGGATTGACGACACTCATGGTCCCAATCCGGGAGGCAACAGCAACTATCTCGACTACGGCGATACCTTCGGAGCGACCAGCGTTCGCGCTTATCAAAACTGGATTTCCGAAATCGCGCCTGAGGCGGTGCCCGTCCCCGAGCCTGCCACATTCGCGGCTCTCAGCCTCGGTGCGATGGCCCTGTTGAGACATCGATCCAAAAAGTAATCGCCACAATCCTCGGCCTAGCCTTGACGGATTACCAAGGCTGGGCCCAAAATCGCTGCCAACGGAGGGCAGGATTCAATGTCGAAAAAACATGTAAACGTCGGCCTCATCGGCTACCAATTCATGGGCAAGGCCCACAGCAACGCCTATCGCCAAGTAGGAAGATTCTTCCCCGAACTTCCTGTCGAAGTCCGGATGCATACCATCTGCGGCCGAAACGAGGAGGCGGTGAAGAAGGCGAAAGACGCCTTCGGTTGGTCGCACTATGAGACCGATTGGCGCAAAGTCGTGGAGAATCCCGAGATTGACGTCATCGACATATCAACCCCCGGCAACACGCACGCCGAAATCGCGATGGCAGCGGCGGCAGCGGGGAAGGCGGTGTTCTGCGAAAAGCCCATCGGCAACACCCTTCAAGAAGCTCACGATATGCTTCAGGCTGTTCAAACCCACACCGTCCCCCACGCGGTTTTTCACAACTACCGCAAGGCGCCTGCCGTCGGATTGGCCAAGCAAATGATCGACGCAGGAGAGTTGGGGACAATCTATCACTGGCGAGCCACCTATCTTCAAGACTGGATAGCCGATCCTAACTTTCCGTTAGTCTGGAGGCTCCAGAAAGAAGTTGCGGGCAGTGGCACTCACGGCGATATCAACGCCCACATCATCGACATGGCGCGTCACCTGATAGGAGAAATCGACGAGGTCTGCGGTCTGCTTCACACCTTCATCAAACAGCGTCCTCTCGCTGGCGAGATTGACGACAAGCTTGGTGCGAAGGCCTCCGACAAGATGGGGGAAGTCACCGTGGACGATGCCGCCATGTTCCTGGCCAAATTCAAGAATGGCGCTCTGGGCACTTTCGAAGCGTCGCGATTCGCTGTTGGACGAAAGAATTACCACCGGTGGGAAATCAATGGCTCTAAGGGATCGCTGGTATTCAACCTTGAGCGCATGAACGAGTTGGAATATTACAACAACGACGATGCCGAGGGGCGAGATGGGTTCCGGCTGATTCAGGCCACTGAAGCATGCCATCCATGGGCGGGTCACTATTGGCCGGTGGGACACATCATTGGCTACGAACACACGTTCATCAACCTATTGGCGGATGCATTTGCCGCCTATGCAGACGGTAGACCGATCAGCCCGAACTTCGTGGATGGATATGAGAACCAGCGAGTCTTGGACGCGGTGGAGAGAAGCCACGAAACCAGAAGCTGGATTAAGCTCTAGGGCGTTACTCAAGAGGCGAGGAGCTGTTCATCTCCTCCCTCTAGCAAATGGCCGAGCTTTCGGAGCGCCGAAACGATATCTGGCGTATCCGACTCGCTGCTGTTGAGGCACCGCAAAAACAAAGCTAACGCTTCCTCGCGCGTTAGTTCAACCCAAAAAGATCCCTCGGAACACATCGTAAAAAATTCTTGGTAACGGATTTCGTTTTGACACGTCAGACCCTTGAAAACCGGTATTCAGACCGGCCTCGTGGTGGGGGCCAAAGAATTTATCGGCAAATAGGTTAAAAAGAACCACAAAGTCCTACCGATTATTGAATCTACGGGGCTAAACTGAGGGAGGAAGAAGCCATGGGACGGCTAAATTGGCGGAGAGTTGGGATTTGTGCTATGTGGGCGCTGCCTTTGGCGGCTCATTCACAGACGCCTTTTAACCTCAATAACGAGGATCAAAACGCTCCTGCAAATGTCATCGGTGGAACGCCAACCATCGATCTCATCACCGTCCGAGCCAATACCCCCGGCATTCCCCTACGCCACGGAAACGTCGTCCCCGGATCCGAGCGTGTTCAACTTCAATCCGCGATCTTGAATCGAGGAACGGATTACTCCATGGACTACGCAACTGGCGTGGTTTACGTTGCCCGAGCTCTCAAAGCGGGCGACGCGGTTACGGTTTCTTACCGCTACACCAATCAGGCAACTCAATCTTCCAGCCTGAATTTGAACGGCATCGCCGGGTTCAAATACGATATCGCTCCGGGAGCGATGAGCATGACGCTTGGTTACGGAATGACCGAGCGAACTGCAGACGGACAGGTTATCAGTACGAACCTGTTCGGCTTGAATAACAATTTCAATATTGGTGGAGGCGCGATCAAGGGTCTCTACTACTTCGGGGACCGTCAGAAGGTTGACGCCAATTCAATCTACGACCCTGTCAGCGCGCAGGGAGCGGCCGACGAAGGTCAGTCCCAGATGATTGTCCAGAGCCTGCAAACCAAGTTCATGGGTGGCAGTCTGAATGCGGACTATCAAAACATCTCTAAGAACTTCAAGTCGTTCGGCGCCGCCACCTCGGCAGGCTACAACGCAGGGCAGTTAGAGAAAGAAAGAGGCCTTACCCGCATTGGGTTTGACCTGAAAGACGTGAAGGTGGGCTCCAGCAAGATTGGGTCCATGTTTAAGACCGTAGGCGAAGGCGCGTCGGGAATCGACTGGCGATCCTACAGCTTTGCTTCCGGTGGCCTTGAACTGAATTTCAATTCGCAGCGCGTCGACAGTGACTTCACTCGCTTCGCCGACCTTGCCGAACAAGATCGCGAACAGTTGAAGAAGGAACTCGGGATGTCCCGTGAGTCCTACAGCGCCAAATTCGCCTCCAAAGCCGCGACGATGTCTTTCTCGACCGACAAGATCGAGGACATGCGGGCAGGGAATGGCCTTGAACAGCGCAAACTCGCGCTCAAGACGGGCAATATCGATCTTAATCTCGGTGAGAGATCGGTCGACAAAAGCTTTACTCGCGTGGGGAGCCTCAAAGGCGACGAGACCGCCCTCTATGGACGAGAAGTCGGGCTCAAGCGCCAGTGGCTGTCCCTGGAAGCCGGACTGCTCGGGAAGAGCTATCAACCGATTAAGTTTTCACAATCCCTGATCGATTCCAATAACGGCTCTTACCGCGCGCAAGATGTGAGCGTGGGTGGAAAGGGCTGGAGCTTGGAACATTCGAGCCGAACCGCCGACAAGGGATTCGCCGGATTTGCTCCTCTCGACAAGACCGAGGAAGGGAACAAGGAAATTGCCGCGATTGCGAACATGTACGGCAAGGGCCTGAAGTACAACCTGGGCAACGAGCAGAACTATTTCAAGAACTCCGCCGGTATTGGTCGTTCTTTCGACCGCCTGACCGCTGAGCCGTTCAAAGGCTGGACCTTCCAATTCGATAGCCTTCGGTTAACCGGCCAGGAGGATGGCGGTTCCGTGAACACGATCGCGCTCAACGGGAAAGACTTCAACGTCAATTACCGCAAGCAAAATCTCGGACAGAAGTTCAACGAATTCAGCTCCTTAATGGAATTCGAACGAAACCAACTTGGCGCGATTGCCGGGCTGGACCGCACGGATTTCTCGCTAAATATGAACTTGAAAGGCAGCAAACTGGCCTACAGTCAGACAAGCGCCGATACTTCCACCGGCGGAATGTCCCGGCAGCAGTTCGCGTACAGCGATAAGAAACTTCAAGTTAGCGCCAACGCCCGTGAAGTCGATCCAGGCTTTGACAGCATCGGATCGATGGTCGATCCTGAAAAGAACATGCTCGCCGGTTTGAAAGGATTTAATGAGCATGACGTTAACGTCGCTTGGCAAATCCTGCCCAACCTGCACCTCAGCTTTACTGACTATTCGGCGGATTCAGACAGCCTCAGCCAGTTCAATCGGATTCAAAACACCGTCCTCAACTGGAAACCTTCGAAGAACACGGAAATTGGTTACGTCAAGTACAGCAATAACAGCAATGACCCGCTCAGTGTGCTGTTCGCCAACGTAACGGAAAAGATTTCTCTCGTCCAGAACCTGGGTCGCATGGGCACCTTTAAGTGGTCCGACGAGACCCAGCAGTTCGATGGCTCCAATGCGACCCAAGCTGACTTCCACCGCCAGTATTTCTCGCTGGAAACGGCACTGGATAAGAACACCAAGGTCAAGACCGAACAGACCCGTACGAGCTACGACAATGGCGACCGTGAAAACGTGAGCGCCAACACCGTCAGCACCAATCTCAGCAAGAGATTGGGAGTGAGCTTGACCGAAACCAAGGTCGATCGGAACGGCGATGATCGAGACGAGAGCAACCGCAACTACGGTTTCTGGTACGACCTGGGCAGCGGCGTCCAAATTGCTTACGGCTATGCTCGGCAATTGAACGGCGACAACGGCGCGACCCAACAGAATTTTAGCGTCGGTCAAACCGCGAATCTCACGAGTCCCGACAAGGCCGGTGCCACCAATCAAGCGACGATGGGCGGCATCAAGTTTGGCGGCGGATATGGTGAGCAGTCTTGGGACGGCAGCACGGAGCGCACCCAGGCGTTCAGCAAGATGTCCATCGGAACCAGCAAGCCGTTTAAGTTCGGTTTCTTGTCCGACGTCAATCTCAACTTCGGCGTCGATACCGCGGCCGACTACAGCAAGTGGGTCCGCGAGAACAAGATGCTGGGCTTCAGTGGGAAGATTGGTTCGAACTCCCTAGGCTTCAATTATTTGGGCCAGATGTATACCAACGGAGTTCGTGCAGTTGACCGTACCTTCACCTTTGCAACTGATCAGTCCGACAAGCGATGGCTGCGCGCGAGCATTTTCTACAAAGCCCGAACGCTGCCTTACGGCGATCAGGTGATGATCCGCAATTTCAACGTCACCGCCAAGCCCTCAAAGAATGTCGAATTGACTCACCAACTGGTGACCAATCCTGAAGTCGCAAAGGGTGACGCGATTCTGGGTTCCATCCCTCAAGCAGCCCGTAGCAGTTCCTGGAAGCTCGATTACAAGAACTCCGGCTACTTCACCGTTGGCGGGGAGTGGAAGGAGATGGTCAATGAGCAGAACAATGCGCTTTCAAGAACAGGCAGCATCAACGTAACCTTGTTCGAAAAGTCGGGCTCACCCCTCAAGCTTTCCTATGGACTGGAAGAAGTAAATGGCAATGTCAAACGACGTGTCGCCAACCGCTACAGCCTCCAGTTCGACCAGAAAGCTGGTCCTAATCAGACGTTCAGCTTCTTTGCCGGCAATCTCAACTATATGTACGATATCGCCGACGGGTTCAAGAAGAACAACTGGACTCTGCGAATGGATTACCAGCTCCGGTTCTAGTTCACGGTAAGCTACCGCTAATGGAAATCGTCTCCTATGGCGGCTGGGAGCGCTGTGCGCGCATCCAAGCCGGCTCGACCGAAGCTCTCGTAACTCTTGAAGTTGGCCCCCGAATCATCCGCTACGGCCTGATTGGCGGCCCGAATGAACTGGTCGAGTTTCCCACTGAAATGGGGAAGACGGGGGGCGATGAATACCGCAGCTACGGTGGTCACCGGCTCTGGATTTCTCCGGAAGAAGATCCCAAGACGTTCCATGCGGACAATCATCCGGTCGACTATCGGATTGAAGAGGGTTGGCACATCTTTACCGCGCCCTTGGAGAAGTGGCTAGTCCAAAAGGAAATCCGCGTTAAGCCGGACGGAGATCGACTTCTCATCGAGCACCGCATTTACAACCATGGTGTCTACGATGCCACGCTGGCCCCTTGGTCCCTTACCGTGATGGCCGCTGGGGGAACCTGCATCTTTCCGCAACCCGCCCACATCCCGCATACAGAGAAAGTACTGCCCGCCCGCCCGCTCGTGCTTTGGAACTACACCGATATGAGCGATCCCCGGTGGATCTGGGGCAAGGCGTTGATTCGATTGGAACAGCACGCTGACAAAGGGCCACAAAAAATTGGCGCTTTTGTCGATCAGGGCTGGGCCGCCTACGCCAACCATGGCAATGTCTTCATTAAGCGCTTTGATGCATCCAGCGAACCCACCGCATATGCCGACTACGGTTGTAACTTCGAGACATTCACGCGTCAGGACATGCTTGAAGTGGAAACGCTTAGCCCTCTTCAAGCCATTCCCTATCAGGGATTCGCGTCGCATTGGGAGTCTTGGTATCTAATCCCCGACGTCGACATCCCCCAGGAAGATGCGCTAGCCGAGAAGTGGTTCGAGCAACTTCTGTCCAGCCGTCCCCTCGTAAAGTAGCCAGCTTTACAGGAACCCAGCTATTGTCACCGCCGTTTCTGCCAAATCATTGATTTGGAGCAATGCGGTCAGACATTTTGCAGGTGGTGGCAATCTGTTGCCAAGGAAATGCGTTTTTGACGGGAGAGTCTGCGGGACGCCTGTCGGAACCTTTAGCGGTGATTGAACTCGTTCAGGACAATCACGAAGTCGCCTTCTTTCGCACAGGAAGTATGAACGTCCATAGTGGTTGCCTGGCCATTGGCATCCGCCCATGGCTTTCTCGACTCAAGAAAGAGGGCGTCGATCATTTAAGGGTTTCGCTCGGCAAGTGCGCACCGCAGACGCGTCCCAAGGAGGATTGCGGTTGGGGAGTGATGTCGGATGGCGATGTCGGCGTCGAACTCTGGCAGCCGCTTTGGAAGGGCTGCCCAGACCGTCAAACCGGACGAGCATCTTGCCGGATCAGCTATTCGTCATCCCGTTTCGCTCGTTGGCAAGTCGCCCGAATCGATTCTCAGGCGGAAGTTGCCGACGATCTTCGGACCGTCATCGATGAGGCAATTCAGACCTGCATCGAGCAGAACCTCAAACAGACATTCGAGCAGATTCGCGATATGGCCAAGGATGCCACTACTTGGGCTGACCGGTTTTATCCCCTTTCTGCAGACCCTCTTCTTCGCCAAACCCTCAAGAACGCCATGATTGCCATGGTATTGGTTGAGGAAGGGGAATGGTCCAAGGCGAAAATTGACTGCACGGACCTTGTCTCCAGGCTCTGGACGGCGGCAATGGCGGGGCTGGAGGCGGCGTGCCTACCCTCCGCGCTTCTTGTCCATTAAGTAGAAATCGGGCGTCATCCAGATTCCAATCGCTTTCTTCTTCTGCTTATTCCACTCCACCTTTGCCGCAGAAGGGGGAAGCGAGAGCGCCCGACCTGTCGCGGTCAAGAAGTGGTTTCCTCCAGGATGGCGCGATGAACCGTCTTTGTCAAAAGTGCCTCCTTTGGAATTGGGGAATGCCAAGCGCGTGACCGAGGTTGTGGTCTCATCAGGAGCGAGGTTGCCATTACTCCATCCAATAACAAAGGCATCGTAAGGGGCGGGATTGCCATCCGCATCTAAGATGGGATGGGGATCGTAAGTGTCATTTGCTCCGCGATTGCAAACTTCGGCAACCAAGATGACGGAGTCGGCATCTTCGATGTCCGAAAGAGAGTATCCAGCGTAAGGGGCATAGAGACCATAGGACACTTCCATGAGCGAACCATCCGCGTGATGGTCAAGATAGTTCTCTTCCTTGGTGGACTTTGGACATCGGAAGCTGGCGTCGGACTTCATATAAGCATCGACCAAATTTGCCCAGCCGTAAATCGCGTTGTTCTCGATATAGGGAGCGCCTTGTTCATTGATCGTTACGTATGCCGGTGGTAACTTGCCGTCATTGTCGTTGGAATAGAGAACCAGCGCCTTGGAAATAGAATTCAGGTTCTTCTTGCAGATGTAGGCGTCGCTTCCATCTTTCAGAACAAAGTAAACGGGGCTCAATAGAACGGCTAAGCAGACTAACACGATCACGATCACCTTAAAGTCTCGTTTCGTGACGTATTGACCCTTTGGCTGTTCGTCGGTTCTCTCTAAATCCTGTGGGGCTTGACTCACCTGCGGTAACTTACCCGCGCGGGCGGGTCCTCCTCCACAAAGTGAAACTCTTTTAGCACCTTAGGCAGTTCCATTTGGTTGATGCGCAGGTTGTAATTGTCGGCATCCACCACCGGGACCTGGCCCATTTTGATGTTATCTTCGCCTACCGACTGAGCGAAGTAGGCCAGAGCAATGATCTCATCGTCGCTCAGGCCGCGACTGATCGCATCTTTTCCTTTTTCCGCCACCGCAGGAATCTGCGCTTTGTTCTTCCAAACCGCATCCTTGAAGGCAAGAAGAAACTGCTTTTGGCGCTCTTGACGGGCAAAGTCGCTATCGCCCCCTCGATGCCCCTTGTTGCTCTTTCGGAATCTCACAAAGCCCATGGCCTGGTAGCCATCCATTTGATAGGTTCCTGGCTTAAAGTGAATGTGAAGTTTGGCGGCCTCGTCATCGTAGTCCATTTGCTTTTCGACCTTGAGTTTGACGCCGCCCACCAAGTCCACCATATCCTGGAAGGCATCGTAGTCCAGAACCAAAACGCGGTCGATTTCAACAGGAACCAATGATTCCACCGCGCGTTTCATCAATTCTTTCCCTCCCTCCGGCCCCGCACCGTTACGTTGCCCGAGAACGTGATAGGCATTGATTTTTTGCTCTCGGTATCCCGCTAGTTGGCAGAGGGTGTCGCGGGGAATGGAGATGCCGGTAATGCGGTTGTTTTTAAAGTCGAGGCGAGCAATCAAGATCATGTCGGCCCGCGCCTGTTTCATGATCACATACTTTCCACGGTAGTAAAGATCTTGATCGCAGCCCAGCAGAAGCAGATTGACAGCTTCTCTGTTGCCAGAAAAGACGTCGTCATCTCCTACCTTTGGAGGCTCTTGTTTGGTGATCTTGGAAACCACCACTTTGTAAACCAATGGGCTCTTCTTGACAAAGCCAAAGAAGGCGCCTCCGGCAAGTGCTCCAACGCAAAGAAGGCCGTAGAGGAACCAGCCCAGAATCCTTAGCCATAAAGGTCTTGGGGAGTCTTCCATGGCCCGCTTCGACTCTATTCCTCGTCCGGTCCTGCGCAGTGCGGGAAGGTAACGCGGAAAGTGGAACCGACGCCCAGTTCGCTATCGATGCTGACCTTCGCTTCATGCGTCGCCGCCAGTTCCAAAACAATCTTCGTTCCCCAGCCAGAACCGCCACCTTTATCCCACTGGCTTCGCGCGGTGCCCTTCAAAATTCGTTCCGCTACTTCGGGGGGCATGCCCGGGCCGCTGTCTTGAACCTCGATGACATGTTGATTGTCTTTGAAGAAGTAACGAACCGTGACTTCGCCCAGGAAGATCTCGTCTTCCTCGCTGTTGCTCTCAACGTGGGCTTGCCAGTCATCGGGGATCGTCTCTTTAACGGCCTTAATGGCATTTCCAACCAAGTTCTGAACGATCCGGAATAGGTAAAGCTCGTCATGCCAGAGGGCGGGAGCTTCCTCTTGGATTTCGTACTTCAGGGCAACGTGGTTTTTGCGACCTTCCGTTTCCAGATAGGCGGCGCTGGTCTGAATCGTCTCCGCCAGAGGCGCCAGCACCTTGTTGGGACGCAACGAACGTCCAGCAGAGAGGTCGCTGATCAAGCGAGAGTAGCCCACAATCCGGTCGATCGACTTCTGAATATCGGAAAACATGCCGTCCAGAGTGTCGGCATACATCGTCACCGTATCGCTGACGGTTTCCGCTTTCAGATGCTCTTGAAGGCCCTGCATGGCCAACTCGGAGAAACTTAGATTGGCGTAGAGGCTGGCGGCAAGGTTGCCGATGTCGTGACTGACCTTGCCCATGCCGAGCAAGCTGGAGGCGCGCGTTGCTTCTTCCGTCAACTGTGAATTGATATAAGCCATCGCGGAAACGCTGGCGACCGTCTCCAGAACGGCGGCGTCAGTCGAATTGAAAGCTCCTTCTTGTTTGTTCAGGAGCTGCACCACGCCGATCGGCGTTTCATCCTCCATCGCAAGCGGGGAAGCGATCATCGATTTCAGAACTACGCCCGTCGCTTGCTCAAAGTCCGACAGAGGGCGCGGCTCGAATTCGCGAGAGACGGTTTGGCGAGTTTGAAACGCCTGTCCGGCCATTCCATAGTCGTCGGGAATATCTTTTACAGGCAACCGATCCGCCACATCTTCCGGCACAACATGTTGGAAGCGCAAACGCTTCGTGGAGGGGTCATGCACATAGATTGTGCCCCCCGAGGCTCCCACCGCTTCCACGCACAAGGCGAGAACATCCTTGAGGAGCAGATCGAAGCTGCCGCTGCTGGCGAGCTTTTTCGCCGCTAACTGGACGGCCTTGATAAGCCGCTCATTCGTGTCCATTGACTTCAATTGTACTTAACCTGCTGGGTCCTTTGGCTCATTTCCGTTGCCTTCTCTCTTGCAAATAATCGCATTCCATGCTTCAAGTCGTTTTGTGATATCGCTCTCATAGCCCCGTGCAGATGGCTCGTAGTATCTCTTACCGGCCAGCCCATCTGGCAAATTTTGCTGGGAGACCACGGCGTCTTCATAGTCGTGGGCGTACCGATATCCCTTGGAATAGCCTAGCTCCTTCATTAATTTCGTCGGCGCGTTACGTAAATGCAACGGCACGGGATCGTTTCTGGTTTCAAGAACATCGGCCCTTGCCGCGCCAAACGCCTTGTAAACTCGGTTGCTCTTAGGCGCCGTGGCCAGATAGACCACGCACTCGGCCAGCGCAAGCGCGCCCTCCGGCATACCGAGAAAATGCATCGCCTGTTGGGCTGCCATGGCGATCGGGAGAGCCTGCGGATCGGCCAGGCCAATATCTTCGGTGGCCATCCTAACAAGACGCCTGGCGATGTAGAGCGGGTCTTCGCCGCCTTCCAGCATTCGTGCCATCCAGTAGAGACTCGCATCGGGATCTCCGCCGCGTACCGACTTATGAAGAGCAGAGATGATGTCGTAGTGCATCTCGCCTGATTTGTCGTATTGCAACGCTCGGCGTTGCACCGCGGACTCCACGTCTTTCACTTGAACCCGGCCCGATTCGGTTGCCGCGGCGATGCTCAGTTCGAGCATGTTGAGCGCTGACCTGGCATCTCCGTTCGACATATTGATGAGAGCGTCCATTGCCGGTTCTTCCACGAAGAACCCTGGAAACGCTTGCTCGAGCGATCTGAGGATGACCCGGCGGATTCCCTTGTCTTCAAGGGCATTGAGGGTGAAGACACGTGACCGGGAGAGTAGCGCTGAGTTCACCTCGAAAGAGGGATTCTCGGTCGTTGCGCCAACTAGGGTGATCGTTCCGTCCTCGACCACAGGCAAGATGGCATCTTGCTGAGCCTTGTTAAACCGATGGATTTCGTCGATAAAGAGAATCGTTTTTTGACCGCTCTTTCGGCGGACGCGGGCCTCTTCCACAACCCTGCGAATGTCGGCCACACCAGCAGAGGTGGCGCTCAATCTGGAAAAGTGAGATCTGGTGATCCCCGCGATGACTTCGGCGATGGTGGTTTTTCCGACACCTGGTGGCCCCCAAAGGAGAATGGAGCGCAATTGGTCGGCCTCGGCCGCTCGGCGGAACGCTGCGCCAGGAGCGGTCAGGTGTTCTTGCCCAATAACCTCATCGAAGGTCCGGGGACGCATCCGCGCCGCCAAGGGAGCCGACGCATCAACCTCAACGGCTGGCGACGAGAAGCTCTCGTCTCCAAACAAATTCGACTCCATGCCGAAATTGTAGACGAATGTAGACCGGTTTTGCCCTAGCCGAATCGACCGGAGATGTAATCCTCCGTCTCTTTCTTTTGCGGAAAGAGGAAGATATCCGCCGTCTTATTAAATTCGATTAAGTTGCCCAGCATGAAAAAGGCCGTGAAGTCGCTGGCGCGTTGGGCCTGCTGCATGTTGTGGGTGACGATGACGATCGTGAACTCTTCTTTCAGTTCGTCGATCAGGTCCTCTATACGTGAAGTTGCAATGGGATCCAATGCGGAGCAGGGTTCATCCATCAAGATGATCTTGGGTGAAACCGCGATCGTTCGTGCAATGCAAAGTCGCTGCTGCTGACCACCGGAAAGCGCTAATGCGGATTGGCGAAGTTTGTCTTTAACTTCATCCCAGAGCGCCGCCTTCTTGAGACAATCCTCAACAATGCCCTCTAATTGAGCCTTGTCGCGGATTCCATGGATCTTTGGCCCGTAGGTGATGTTGTCGAAGATCGACATGGGGAAGGGATTTGGCTTTTGGAAAACCATCCCAACATCTTTGCGCAACTCGACGGCGTCAACGGTGGGCGCATAGATATCGTGCCCATCCAACGTAATTTTTCCTTCAATCCGCGTCCCATCGATCAAGTCGTTCATGCGATTGAGACAACGAAGAAAGGTGGACTTGCCGCAACCAGACGGACCAATGAAGGCCGTAACCTTGTTTGCTTGAATGTCAACTGAAATGTCCTTCAGCGCGTGGAAGGAGCCGTAATAAAAATTGACGTCTCGAGCGGCAATCTTGACCGCCGAGTCGCGCTGAACGTTGGGTGATTCCATGGTCGTAGCGGCCATTGTTCTAGGTCTAGTCTAACAATCAAATGTTAAGAGATCGTTAGTCTCGCCCAATCTTAGCTTATTCACCGGGCCAGATTGGGCACCCCGACCCTCGCAAGAGACTAGAGAATTGCCTTTTGCCGGAGTGCGTGGTCAACCAGCACCAATGCCACCATCGCTTCAACCATCGGTACCGCACGCGGCAGGACGCACGGATCATGCCGCCCTCGTCCTGCAAGAGTTGTGTTCTCTCGCTGAACATTAACCGTGTCTTGCTCGCGCATGACCGTTGCCGTCGGCTTGAAAGCTGCCTTGATCAAGACCGGCATCCCATTAGAAATCCCTCCCTGAATGCCTCCTGAGTTGTTAGAAGTCGTAAAGACATGCGCTTGTGTCTCCGGCATGTTGGTAACAAGTCCCTCGTCTCCTGTCCCTTGTCCCTGCGGCGCCGCCGCCGCCCTAAACGCGTCGTTATGCTCCAAACCCGTGAGGTAAGTGCCCGCAAAACCGCTTCCGCTCTCAAACCCTTTACAGGCCGGCAAGGACATGACCGCCTTAGCCAAATCTGCTTCGAGCTTGTCAAAGACCGGCTCACCCCATCCCGCCGGAACGCCTCTGGCTACGCATCCAACGACTCCGCCAACGGAATTGCCTTCCTTGCGGACGTTTTCAATGAGATCCAGCATCCGCTCCGCCGCTTCCGGATCGGGGCAGCGCACAATGTTTGATTCAACCTGTTCCAACTGCACAAGCAAGGGATCGATGCTCGCTTCAATGTCCTTCACTCGTTCTACATAGCCAAGGACTTCAACTCCCCAGCCGAGTTTCAAAACCTTCTTGGCGATCGCTCCCGCCGCAACCCGGCCAATCGTCTCTCGCGCTGAAGATCGCCCGCCGCCCTGCCAAGCGCGAATGCCGTACTTTTCGTCGTAGGCAAAGTCCGCGTGACTCGGACGATACTTCTCCTTCATCTCGCCGTAGTCCTTCGATCTTGCGTCCTCGTTGCGGACAAGCATGGCAATGGGAGTGCCGAGCGTTAGACCTTCTTCATTTAATCCGCTCAAGATCTCAACCGTGTCCGATTCTTTGCGCTGAGTGGTGATCTTGCTCTGACCGGGGCGGCGCCGATCCAGCTCAAACTGAATCTCTTCAACCGAAAGCGGAATCCGTGGCGGACAACCATCCACCACGACGCCAACACCCCCGCCATGAGACTCGCCGAAGGTGCTAATGCGGAAGAGGACGCCAAGACTGCTAGACATGCGCCTGAAAGTCTACCTACGGGCACGTTCTGCCCCCGTCTAACGTCTGGATTGACATGCATTCGCGCAACGCGAAAACCGTCAAGTGCCAACTTTCCGGCCAAGAATACAAACTGGACGAGGCCATCCCCGTCGATCTCATCCGAGACTCACTCCTCAAAGAGATCAAAGAGAAAAACCCAGACTGGGATCCTCATGGCTACGTCAGCCTCTCCGAACTGAATCGCCTGCGAATGGAGCATGTCGACAAGATGCTTCAAGACGAACAGGAAGAGCTGTTCAAACTGAAAGCCGAGGTCGTCAACAGCCTCAAACAGCACGAGTTGCTGGTTCGTAACACGGACTATGAATTCCAGAAGAACCTTTCTTTCGGTGAACGTCTTTCGGATCGCCTCGCTAGTTTTGGCGGCAGTTGGACTTTTATCCTTGCCTTCGGATCGGTTCTCGTCATCTGGATTTCGATCAACTCTTGGCTCGCTTTCGCCAAACCATTCGATCCCTATCCCTTCATCCTGCTCAACCTCGTCCTCTCCTGCCTCGCCGCTATCCAGGCTCCGGTCATCATGATGAGCCAGAACCGCCAGGAAGCCAGAGACCTGGCAAGGGGAGAGAACGACTACAAAATCAATCTGAAGGCGGAGATCGAAATACGAGCCATCGATGAAAAGCTCGACAAACTCATCAATGACCAGTGGAAGCACCTGCTAGAAATCCAGCAGATGCAAATGGAAATGATCGAAGAACTCGTCAAAGGGGGCAGAAAAGAACCGACTTAAACCTTGGTTCGCCGCCAGTAGGCAGGGTAGTCATTCACACGCCAAGCCCACGAAGAATTTGGCAGGACTTCCACCACACCCAGCGGGTGCTCTTCGACGCGGACGTATCCGTCCTCAATATCATTGCCGATCGCATATCCCAACAACCGCTCGTGATCCGTTCCGTACGAAGCAAACACCAACCCTAAAAAGGCAACCGGCCACCCGATCCACAGAAACAAACTGCTCTGTTTAATCGAAACCATGTAAGCACAAAAGAAGAAGATCACCGCGCTGGATGCCAATCCAATGCGACGAGCATGCCCCCGCTTGGGCAAGTGGCGAGCCAACTCTTCTTTCTCATCGTCGGTGAGCTTTCTCGAAGTGCCCACCGCAGGCATCGCAGGCGCCTCCGAGATCAATCGCGGCTGCCAACTCTCCCAAACCAAATGAGTCGCCCCATCTTTCTCCAGGACTCTCCCCGTCGCATGCGAGATCTCCACGAGATCGCTGGGTTCCCCAGAATCATAAAGCTCACTGTCTGTGGAGAGCGCAACATCCAACTCCCGAAGCCCCGATTCCTCTCGGAATCCCATCACCTTCCCATCGCCCAGCTCTTTCTTTGCCGAGAGCCCAAGACGATAGAGATAGTGCGCTCGTGACGTTAGAACAACGCAGAAAATCGTGAGCGTGATTCCGCCCAAATGAGCGACCCAATCGCCACCGCTGCGACTCCAAATCGCCCAAATTACAAACGCGAGACAGCTCAGAGCCGCACTGCCAAAGAACCAAACTCCCGCCAATCGCGTCCTCCGGGAAATGCTCTGCAAATAGGCGCGTTCGGCATCGTTTAGGGGCCGTTCGTAATCCATCCGATAGGTTTGATACCAAGTCGCCATGCCGTTAAAATATCCCGTGGTTCCTCACTTCTACTACAACTCCTTGATCGAGAAGTACTCATTTGGGCCCAAACACCCCCTAAAGCCCGAGCGAGTTGACCGAACGCTTCGCCTCCTAAACGCCATCGCTCCCGTCGAAGTCATCGACGTTCCCTCCGCCACCAGAGAAGACGCGCTACGATGCCATGATGAGGACTACATTGATGCCATTCAATCCTTCTCGGAGACTTGGGAAGGAGAAGACGCTCTAACCGACGACCAACAACTGATTCGCCACGAATTTGGACTCTATGGCGACAATCCCCCCTTCCGAGGTATGTATGAGGCCTCCCTTGGCTACCTAGGAGCCACTGTCGCCGCCGCCAATGCGGTCAAAGATGGCGCAAACCTCGCCTTCGCTATCACCGGTGGCCTTCACCACGCTCAACGCCGTCTCGCCAGTGGATTCTGCATCTTCGATGACCCTGCCATCGCCTGCGATATCCTCCTCGACCGCTTTGATCGAGTCGCCTATGTCGATATTGACGTCCACGCCGGTGATGGCGTGCAATGGATCCACTACGATAACCCGCGGGTCCTCACGTGCTCAATCCACGAGGAAGGGAAGACTCTCTACCCTGGCACCTGCTGGCCCGAGGAAACCGGAACTGAGTTCAGCTCCCTCAATGTTCCGATCCAAGCCCACACCACCGGCGATGTCTGGCTGGACGCCTTCCGCCAAGGCATCCTCCCCGGACTCGAGAAATACCAACCCCAAGCCATCGTCCTCCAACTCGGAACCGATACCCACCACCTCGACCCGCTCGGCCACATCAACTCCACCGCCCAAGAGTGGCTAGCCGCCGTCACGGACATCAAAGCGCTGGGCCTTCCCATCGTGGCCACCGGCGGCGGGGGGTACAACCTCACCACCGTCCCCCGAATGTGGGTCGCCGCTATCCTCACCCTCGCCAATATCCCCTTCCAAAACGAGATCCCCGAACATCTCCAACAACCCCTCGGCGCGAAAACTATCTTTGACGACGCTCTCCCCGAACCCAGAAACACCGGCCGCCCCTACGCTGAAAGCGTCATCTCCTGGCTAAAAACCAACCACCACCCCAACATCCGACCCTAGCCCCTTGTCCCTCGTCCCCGGATTTTTCCCAGGTACCCTCCGCCCATGGACGTTAACGGCAACATCCCTCCCCGAATCGAGATCGACCCCAAGAAACTCCAAAAGGGTGCTCGAGCAGGATGTGGCTGCGTAACCATTCTCCTGGTCCTCGTTGTTATCCTCGCGGCCTTCGCCCCCTACACCGAATTTCTTTGGTACACCCACGATGTCCGGCACCCCGAGGTCCTCACCCTCGCGTATTCGACTCAGGGAACGCTTTTCACTTTCAGCTTCATCGTCTCCCTGTGCGTCTTCTACTTCAGTCTCAAAACCGCCTTCCAGCAGAGCATGGTCTTCCTCGACCGACCCTCGTCGATGGGTCAGCGCATCGTGACCAACGCCATGACCATGGTCCGAGAGCGCGGTCTGACCCTCGTGAAGATCATCGCCCCCATCTTCGCCCTCTTCACCGCATCGAGTTTCGCCGGGGAGTGGCAAAAGTGGCTCGTCAGCCGGAGTGCCGTTTCCTTCGGGAAGAACGACCCCCTCTTCGGACTAGACCTCGGTTTCTTCGTCTTCAAACTGCCGTGGTATCTCTCCATCGTTAGCTTCCTCCTCAGCCTGGCCATCGTCACCACCGTCCTGACCATCGCCGTCTACGTGGGACTCCAAATGCTCGCCATGCTTGCCAAAGTCGAACTGGGGCGTCCCCAAATTCGGTGGCATGTTTCTATCCTTATCGCCGCCGTATGTTTCACTCTCGGCGCACAGCTCTGGCTTCAATGCTACGAGTTCGGAACCATCAACAGCGCTCAGTTCACCGGCGCGGGTTACGCCGCCATGACCGAGCTTGCCGCCCAGAAGTTCCTGGCGGTCGCCTGTCTCATCGTGGGCATCCTCACTTTGACGACCGTCCGAGCGAAGGTCCCCTATCGAATCGCCATCGGAGGCGGCGTCGCTCTGGGCGCCATCTACCTTATCGGATTGATCACGGTGCCCGGAATCATTCAACGTGTTGTGGTCGAGCCCGACAAGATCAGCAAAGAAGCCCCGTATGCCAAGCGCGCCATTGACATGACCCGCTTCGGCCTAGACCTTGACCGGATCGAGGTCAAGGACACCCACGTCACAGATTCCCCCACCAAGGCCGAACTGGCGACGGCCAAGACCACCCTGGACAACATGCGTCTCTGGTCGCCAGACATCATCCGAAACAGCTTCGAGGGTAGTCAAGGTTTCCGCCCCTACTATTCTTTTAACGACGTAGACCTGGACCGTTACACCATCAACGGTAATCCAACGATGGTCATGGTCTCGCCCCGAGACATCCGCTTGGACGGCCTCAATGAGAGCGCCCGCAGCTGGGTCAACATGCGTCTTCAGTACACCCACGGCTTCGGCCTGGTGATGTCTCCGGTCAATCGCAGTAGCTCTAACGGTCAACCTTCATTCCTCGTTCGAGACATCCCAACCAATTCCACCGGCGGTCCGAAAGTTGATGAACCCCGAATCTACTTCAGCGACTACCGAAGCCCCGATATCGGCGATGACGACCAGTACGCCCTCGTGGACACCAAAGTCGATGAATTCGACTTCCTTACGGAAGACAAGGCTGTCACCCACCGCTGGACCGGAGGGCGGGGAATCCCCGTGGGTGGCCTCTTTGCCCGTGTTGCGTTCGCCTTGGTACTCGGTGATGGCAATTTACTGGTCAGCGGAAACATCACCTCGCAAAGCCGATTGCTCATGCACCGGTCGGTCCTGACTCGTGCATCCAAGCTGTACCCGTTCCTCAAATTCGACGCCGATCCCTACATCGTCGTCCACAACGGTCGTCTCATCTGGATCCTCGACGGCTACACCACCACCGACCGAATCCCGTACAGCGAAATGGTTGAAGACGGTAACGCCCGTCTAAACTACATCCGCAACAGCGTCAAAGTGACTATCGACGCCTACTCGGGCGACACCAACGCCTATGCCATCCAAGGCGACGAGCCCATTCTCAAGGCCTATCGATCGATCTACAAGGGCCTCGTCAAAGACTTTAGCGAGTTTCCAAAGGGACTCGAAGCCCACCTCCGCTATCCAGAGGACCTTCTGAGACTTCAAGCCCTCGCCCTCCGCCAATACCACGTGGAGGACACCACCAGCTTCCTCAACAACGGCGACGCATGGGACATCCCCTTCCAGCGTGGCACCAACGGATACAAGGAAATGATGCGGCCGTATTACGTACAGATGCGCCTTCCTACCGAACCCAAAGAAGGCTTCATGCAAATTCTCCCCTTCACGCCAAGGCAGAAAGGAAATATGGCTGGCTGGCTCGCCGCCATGTGCGACCCAGGCGACTACGGTCGCCTCATCCTTTACAAATACACGCGCGGCACCCTGGTTCCGGGACCGGAACTGATGGAATCGAACTTCAATCAGAACGAGGCGATCTCCAACCTTAACAAGCTGCTGAGCAACGACCAGAGCCAAATTCGCGTGGGTAACCTCTTGGTAATTCCGGTCGGGCAAAGCGTCATGTATGTGGAGCCGCTCTTCCTCCAAAGTCGAACCACCGGCCTCCAGACCATTCCCGAGCTGCGAAAGGTCATCCTCGCCCTCAAGGACAAGATTGTCGTGGGAGACACCTATCAGCAAGCGCTTGATCGACTGTTTGGTGACGAGACGCCAACGACAACGACTATCCCACAGACCGGCGACACTAAACCGCCGACCACGAGTCCCGGAGTGGTCAACGTGGATGCTGCCAAGGTGAAAGAAGCCCTCGGAATCTTGGATCAGGCCGAACAAGCCCTCAAGAATGGAGACTTCGCCAAGTACGGTGAATTGCAGAAACAGGCCAGGGAAAGGCTCAGGGCCCTCCTCCAATCAAAAGGCTAGTGCCAAAATAACCCAATGGCCAGTTTAGAGTTCCCAAAAGGCTTCCTCTGGGGCGCCGCCACCGCGTCGTACCAAATCGAGGGAGCCGTCAATGAAGGCGGACGGGGACCCTCGGTGTGGGATACCTTCAGCCACACCCCAGGCAAGGTTCAAAACGGAGACAACGGAGATGTCGCGTGTGATCACTATCACCGCTATCCAGAAGACATCGATCTTATGTCCCAAGTCGGACTCCAGGCCTACCGGTTCTCCATTGCATGGCCCCGCCTTCTGCCAGAGGGAACTGGAGAGGTCAACCAGGAAGGCATCGACTTTTACAACCGTCTGATCGATGCCCTCATCGCCAAGGGAATCACCCCCTGCGCCACCCTCTTCCACTGGGACTACCCGCAAGCTCTCCACGATCTAGGCGGCTGGACGCATTTGGATGCCGCTAAGTGGTTTGGAGACTACGCCGAACTCTGTTTCAAGTCTTTCGGAGATCGCATCAAGTTCTGGATCACCCACAACGAGCCCTGGTGCTATGCCTTCCTTGGCCATGGAATTGGCGAACACGCGCCCGGCGAGAAGGACACCGAATTGATGTACAAGGTCGGACACGGACTCATCCTGGGTCATGGAGAAGCCGTTGCCCGCTACCGAGCGCTCAACCAGGGTGGCAAGATTGGCATCACGACCAATCACCAGTATTTCCCGCCCGAGAACCCTGATTCGGAACTCGACCGGCGTGCCTCAGATCAGCAGAACGATTGGATGAACGGATGGTTCCTTGATCCCATCTACTTCGGCGATTACCCCGAGTATCTGAAGCGCACCTACCCGATGCCCGAATTCACGCCCGAGCAGTCGAAGCTCATCAGTCAGCCCACTGACTTTATGGGCCTCAACTTCTACGCCTCGTCCAAGGTCCGCTACAACCCGAAGTCGGGCAACGAAGCTGAGCAAATTGACGATCCGAGCCTTGAGCACACCGAGATGGGATGGATGGTCGTCCCGGATGCCCTCCGAGATAGCCTCGTCTATTCCCAAAAGAAGTGGAATCCCAAGGAGATCTTTGTCACCGAAAACGGCTGTGCCTTCAAAGACGAACTCACCGGTGATCGAGTCCACGATGACCGCCGAGTCGCGTTCTTGACCGAATACCTGAAGGCCGCCCGCGCTTCCATTGATGAAGGCGCCAAACTCTCCGGCTACTTCGTTTGGAGTTTCTTGGATAACTTCGAGTGGGCCTTTGGCTATTCCAAGCGCTTCGGCATCACCTACGTGGACTACGTCACTCAGCAGAGGGTCTTAAAGGATTCCGCTTTGCTGTACCGAGACATCATCGCCGCGAACTCGCTGGAGCCCACGCTTGCCGGACGATAAGCCGTGACCATCGGCGTTGTCGGCACCGGTCTCATCGGCGGCTCCATTGGGTTGGGCTTGCGTTCGGCCAGCCATCGGGTCATCGGATTTGAAGCAAATGCGGACGCCGCCAAGACCGCCTTTGATCGAGGGTGCGTCGATGCGTTGGGATCGCTCGAAGAAGTTTCCCAAGCCGACGTCGTATTCATCTGCGTACCTCCCTCGCTCATCGCCGAAACTGCCGCCAAGGTGTGCTCCCTCAAGCCGCCGAAAACCATCGTGACGGACTGTGGAAGCACCAAATCTGCCGTCGTGACTTGGCTCGATCAAAGTGGGGAAGACCTCTTCGTGCCCGGCCACCCGATGGCGGGACACGAGAAATCGGGCCCGAAATTCGCCTCGGCCTGGATGTTCCGAGGTGCTCGCTGGATCCTTACCCCCACCGCCTTCACGAATAAGGAAGCCGTGAAGACCATCGAGAAGCTGGTCGGGGAGCTCGGAGCTACCCCGGTTCGACTCGATTCAGAGATGCACGACCGAGATGTCGCCCTCCTCAGCCATCTCCCCCATGCTCTCGCTGCGGTACTCGTGCAAATGGCCGAAAAGCTGAACTCGACGGATGCCTCGGGGGGATCGTGGCGAGACCTCACCCGCGTCGGAGGAGTTGATCCTGAACTCTGGATGCAGATCCTCACCACCAACCGTGCTCAGGTTGCATCTGCGCTGAACGAATTCCGAGACCGCCTTGGCGGTCTTCAAAAAGCCCTGGAAGAAAACAACGATCAAGGCGTATGGCAGTTCTTTGAAGACGCCCGCGCCGCAAAGGAGAAACAGTCTTGACCCTCACCATCGACCCCATCAAAGGATTGCGCGGCGCCATGCGACCCCCGAGCGATAAGTCGCTCACTCACCGGGCCTACATGTTTGCCGCCATTGCCAAAGGGGATTCTTTGGTACAAAACCCACTCCGGGGAGAAGACTGCGAATCCACTCTCGCCTGTCTCGCTCAAATGGGATTGACCTTCGAATGGCTCAATGAGACGACCGTTCGAATTCGCCCTGCCGCCGAGTGGACCCAACCTACCGATCATCTCGATTGTGGCAACAGCGGCACCACCATGCGCCTGATGAGCGGCCTCATCGCCAGTCGAGATCTCGATGTGACCATGATTGGTGATGCCTCCCTCTCCAAAAGACCAATGAAGCGCATCGCGGAGCCACTTCGCTTGATGGGCGCCACCGTCGAAGGCGATACGCCTCCACTTCACATTAAGGGCTCCTCACATCTCAAGGGCATCGACTACCAGTCTCCCGTTGCCAGCGCCCAAATCAAGAGTTGCACCCTCCTCGCTGGCCTCCGAGCGGAAGGTGAAACCTGGGTGACCGAACCCAGCCTTAGCCGAGATCACACCGAACGGATGCTCACCGCGCTCGGAGTACCCCTTCTCCGCGATGGCGACAAGAGGGTAGGTGTCACCGGCGGAGCAGAATTCGGCGGCTTCGAATTCGATGTCCCCGGCGACATTTCCAGCGTCGCCTTCTTCATGGTCGCCGCCGCCATCCTCCCGACCTCCCGTCTCGAGATCAAGGACCTAAGCGTGAATCCCTCACGCACCGGCATCTTCGATGTCTTCCTCGAAGCGGGCATCCCGTGCATTCTGGAAGAGGAGCGAGAAGTTCTTGGCGAACCAGTCACCGACCTGGTCGTCGCCTCACCCTTCGAGAAGAAGCGCTCCTTCGAAATCTCCGGTCCTCTTGTCCCTCGCCTCATCGACGAAATCCCCGTCCTCGCCGTACTCGCTACCCAGTGCCAAGGCACGACGGTGATTAAGGACGCAAGAGAACTCAGAGTCAAAGAGAGCGATCGCATCGAACTCGTTGCCGATGGTCTGCGCCGCATGGGTGCTTCCGTCGAAACCTTCGAGGACGGAATGGCGATCGAGGGACCCGTGAAGCTGCAAGGAACTTACATCGACGCCCATCACGACCACCGCATCGCCATGGCGTTCGCCGTCGCCGGTCTCGCCGCAGAGGGGCAGACAACCATCGATGGCGCGGAATCCATCGCGACCAGCTTCCCAAGCTTCGAATCTGAGCTTCGCCGACTGACGGTGGAGGGCTAACCATGAGCAAAATCGTGATCGCTATCGACGGACCCGCCGGCGCGGGTAAGAGCACTGTTGCCAAGGCCCTCGCCAAAGAACTCGGCCTCCAATATCTGGACACCGGGGCCATGTACCGCGCCCTTGCCCTCGCCGCCTCCAGAGCCGGACTGAGCGAAAACGACGGCGACAAAGCTGCCGAGATCGCCAAGACGTTAAATATCCACTTCGCCGAAGGCGCCCCGCCCCACGTTATCCTGAATGACGAAGACGTCACCACCGCCATCCGAACTCCCGAAATCGGAGAACTCGCCAGCGCTCTCAGCACCCATAGTGGCGTGCGTAGAGAACTCGTCAAAAGACAGCAGGCAATGGTTGCCGAAGGTGGCTACACTCTGGAAGGCCGAGACGTCACCACCGTCGTCGCGCCTAACGCAGACGTCAAGGTCTACCTAACCGCCTCCCTGGAAGAAAGAGCCAAACGCCGCCACGTTGAGATGTCCGAGAAGGGAATGGAAACGCCCGAATACGACGACCTCCGCCGCCAAATGCAAACCCGGGACCACCGAGACATCACCCGAGACGACTCCCCCCTCACCGTCGCCGAAGGCGCCACGATTATTGAAAGCGGCGGATTGAGCATCGATGAAGTAGTGGCTAAGATTCTTGAATTATGCGAGCAAGGGAAATAATTTTGATATGAGGACACAATGATACTCATGTCTTGTGTAATATATACAATCCTTGGGTGATATCCTCAAGGATCATTGCATGAAAACGAGTGCTTATGTCAATAACAAGAGTAATAGGTCCAATATTGGTGCTTTTTGGGATGGTCGGGAACTCCATATGCCAGGCAATTCCACCGCTTGGAGGACCAATGGGAAGCAACACTGATCCTTCGAACCTTCCTAACTATTCAATTACGTACACATCTGATGGGAAAGACACACTCACCTCTTATGTTTACGAGAATGGTCAAGTAGTCGAAAAAACGACTACATACATTTGGCTCTCAAGCTACGGTAGGCCAGAGTTCGCAGTTAACTTTACTAACCAGGTGAAGACGGTGTCAGTAAAGAGCGAAGGTGTAGTCAAAATTCATGTTTTTGTATACACTTGATCATTATGATACTTTAGGGTTCACCTCAAGGGATCTTGGCGATAGGAAGGTCGAGAGTGACATTCGACAATCGACCTATCATTACACTTTTCATCTATTTCCAGGGGGTGAAAGCATTGATTAAGGTCCTGAGTTTATTGTTGGCCCTAACATTGTGCGTGGTGTCTAGCGCTCAACAAGTGATGAAGCCATTGCCTGTAGATCAGAAATCTGGAAGGCAGTTAAAGCCAAATTGGCTTTCAATGAATTGGAAAGACGTCAAGATGGATGGGAAGCTGAAGGTGGTTCGGGTTGAAGTAGACCGAATCCCGGCGAGGGTAAAACAGACAAGAACTCTCGACATAAGCTCAAAAATATTGGCTGCAAGAAAGAGGTTTTTTGCGACCAACACATTTCAGGATTTCTACCGATGGTTGTATTTGTGTGCTAGGTTTCCAAAATCGGGTCGGGCCTACGGTCTGGAGCTAGATCGATTCCTTTCTGAATTTCAATCTCCCGATTGCTTCGAGTATTCGAGGGCGGCCTTCATTTACTTCGCTGTTACCAGAGGAAACACCGAGATTTCACTTTCCAGAATGGTCCCAAGATTTAAGAGCCTGTGCGACAACGATTGGCTACTTAAAGAAGCCTTGATTCGATTTCAAATTGATGAAGGCAAAAGTGACTTTGCTGCTTGTAAATGGTGTTGGGCGACCGCTAAGGATTTGGTTGATTCGATGCCAGAAGGACGATACGGTTTTGGAACGTTAAGGTTAGATTCAGCATTCTCTTTAATGCTTATCAATAAAGACGTATCTTTTATTGATCAAGAAATTTCGTTTGCGGACAACCTGATAAAGTCGGGTTTGTTCACGGACAGGAGGCTAGGGCATATTCGATTGGCTCGAGAAATGTTCGTTAAATTTAGGTCGCGTTTGAAGTCTTCATCCGCTCAAAGTCCTATGTTTAAAGATTGTTTTGCCGAGTCGCGCGATTACAAGTCGCACGAAAAATGCCTTGTTATCCGAGCGGTCAGTGATCAATCTTTGCTGTCGGGTGACTGATTACGAGTTCGGATAGATGTGTCGAGGTTCATACTTGAAGCGAGCATTGTAGCGATCAGCGTGATGCCATAAGCACCGACAACGGATTCGGAACTTGACTCAAGCTGGGAGCGGAAATCGCAATTAGCTTCTTGCTTTAGATGGTGAGTCGAGATGGGTGGACGCCCACAGGTCGAGCAAGAGTGAGCAGTCATTCTTTGCTCTCAGCTAGCGGAAAGGAAATCCAAGCAGAGCCACCGCCAAGCCCCAAAGGAATCAATCGACCCTGCCCCTGACCAGCACACTCTTCTAACTGAACTCAAAACCCGGCAAGCCAAACCCCAAACGCCTAACGCCAAGGAATCGAGGATGTAAACTTAACAAATCATGGGCGCATTCCAAGGACCAAGAGAGTGGGGCAAGCTCCTCACCGCAATGCTTACGCCGTTCAACGCGGACGGTGGTGTCAACTATGACGAGGCGGCCAAACTTGCCGCTTACCTTGTGGATGTCCAGAAAAACGATGGCCTCGTGATCAACGGAACCACCGGAGAGTCCCCAACTCTAAGTGAGACCGAGAAGCTCCAGCTCCTCACCACGGTTCTCGATGCGGTCGGTGACCGAGCCTCCGTCATCTTCGGTGCGGGATCCTACAACACCGCCGAGTCCGTCACGATGGCAAAGGAAGCCGAGCACCGTGGAGCTCACGGCATCATGCTCGTGAACCCTTACTACAACCGCCCGGGCCAAGAGGGGCTGTACGCACACTTCTCGACCATCGCCCGAGAAGTCGGTCTCCCGGTGCTGCTCTACAACATCCAGCCCCGCGCCGCCATCAACCTGGAAACCCCGACCCTGCTTCGCCTTGCCGAGATCCCCAACATCGTTGGCGTTAAGGAAGCCAGCGGCATGATCGGTCAGATTGCTGACGTCGCCGCTCAAGCGCCGGAAGGGTTCCGCGTTTACTCAGGTGACGACGGTCTAACGCTTCCGATCTTGAGCGTTGGCGGAATGGGCTTGGTCAGCGTCGTCGCTCACATCGTTGGCGCTCAGCTGAAGGAGATGATCGAGGTCTATCCAACCAATCCGAAGCGGGCTCTGGAAGTCCATCAAGAGCTGATGCCGATCTTCAAGACCCTCTTCTCGGCCCCATCGCCGACTCCCGTCAAGTACGCTACCAGTCTTAACGGATTCGACTGTGAGGATGTGCGACTTCCGCTGGTGAAGTTAAACGACGAACAGAAGAAGATCGTTCGAGAGGCCGTGGCTCCTTACATTCGCACCGCTGCCAGCGTCTAATCCTGAACCGACGGAAGCACAACGGGAGCGTCTCCGACATGGAGCGCTCCTGTTCTTTGTTGACTCGTCCTTTCGCGAAGAACTAAACAGCGAGTTCGCTGCTCTGAGCTGCCCCCGCTTTGAGGCACATTTTTAAGAGTAGAGTTTCTCCTTCATTCTAGTTTGTTCAAAGTTCTTTGCGTAAGTCGCGGGTGCGACGTAGCCGAGTGACGAGTGGGGTCTTTCTTGGTT